>ERZ779626.94-NODE-94-length-60282-cov-24.901274_pt1 | contig 60282 bp, 54 predicted proteins | sample MGYA00514209_ERZ779626 | MGnify/ENA primary metagenome ERZ779626 (study PRJEB29562, sample SAMEA4376713) | mouse gut metagenome | isolation source: Cecum | study: EMG produced TPA metagenomics assembly of the A DSS colitis mouse model was used to assess the...
GGTGGGCATGGTGTTCCAGAACCCGGACAACCAGATTGTCGCCAACGTGGTGGAGGAGGACGTGGCCTTCGGCCCGGAAAATCTGGGCGTGCCCACGGAGGAGATCCAGCGCCGGGTGACCGCCGCCCTCAGGGCGGTGGGGATGGAGGACTTCACCCTCCACGCGCCCCACCACCTCTCCGGGGGACAGAAGCAGCGCATCGCCATCGCCGGCGTCATCGCCATGGAGCCCGCCTGCATTGTCCTGGACGAGTCCACCGCCATGCTGGACCCTTTGGGCCGCCGGGAGGTGCTGGACACGGTCCGGAAGCTCAACCGGGAGAAGGGCATCACCATCGTGCTCATCACCCACCACATGGACGAGGCCGCCATGGCGGACCGGGTGGTGGTGATGGACAGCGGCCGGGTGGTGATGGACGGCGCGCCGGGGGAGGTCCTGGTCCGGGTGGAGGATTTGCAGGCCATCGGCCTGGCCGCGCCCCACACCGTGGAGCTGCTCCACGGCCTGCGCCAGGACGGCTTCGACGTGCCCCTGGACGCGCTGAGCATTCAGGCGTGCGCGGAGGCCATTCTGAGAAGCCTGGGCAGCCAGACAACATAGAAAAGCGGAGGAACCGAGATTGGAACCAATCATCCGTGTGGAACATCTGACCCACACCTACGGCGAAAACACGCCCTTCTGCCGCAGCGCGGTAAAGGACGTGGATATGGAGATCTACAGGGGGGAGTTTCTGGGGATTATCGGCCACACTGGCTCCGGGAAGTCCACCCTTATCCAGCATCTCAACGGGCTGCTCAAGCCCACCGGCGGCACGATTACCCTGGACGGCCGGGACATCTGGGCCGACCCCAAGCGCATTCGGGAGGTCCGCTTCAAGGTGGGTCTGGTATTCCAGTACCCGGAATACCAGCTTTTTGAGGAGAGCGTATACAAGGACATCGCCTTCGGACCCAGGAACATGGGCCTGGAGGAGGGGGAGATTGACCGGCGGGTGCGGGCTTCCGCGGCCTTCGCTGGCCTGGGAGAGGAGCTGCTGGACAAGTCCCCCTTCGACCTCTCCGGCGGGCAGAAGCGGCGGGTGGCCATCGCCGGCGTCATCGCCATGGAGCCGGAGGTGCTGATTCTGGACGAGCCATCGGCGGGCCTGGACCCGGCGGGGCGGCGGAGCCTTTTGGAAAATATCCGCGCCTACCACCGGGAGAAGGGCACCACCGTGGTGATGGTCAGCCACAGCATGGACGAGGTGGCGGAGAATGTGGACCGCATCGTTGTGCTGGCCAACGCCGGGGTGGTGATGAGCGGCCCTCCTCACGAGGTCTTCGGGCGGGCCCGGGAGCTCATGGACGTGGGGCTCAATGTGCCCCAGGTGACCCAGGTAGCCATGGCCCTCAGGGACAGGGGCGTGGACATCGACCCTGCGGTGTATACGGTGGCGGACCTGCGGGCCGCTCTGGCGGCGGTGAAAGGGGGGCGGCGCTGATGCTCAAGGATATTACGCTGGGCCAGTATTTCCCCGGCAATTCTCTGGCCCACCGCCTGGACCCCCGGACGAAGCTGCTGCTGACGGTGCTCTACGTCGTGATGCTCTTCTGCGCGAAGTGGTTTGCGTCCTACGGCCTGGTGGTGCTGCTGCTGGCAGTGGGGGTCAAGGTCTCCGGCGTGGCCCCCAGGGCCCTGGTGCGGGGGCTGAAGCCCATTCTGTTTCTGATCTGCTTCACGGCGGTGCTGAACCTGTTCTACACCCCCGGCGAGACCCTGGTGTCCTTCTGGATTTTCAACATTACGAAGGAGGGGGTGTCCACGGCGTTTTTCATGGTGCTGCGTATCACCATGCTGATTATGGGCACCTTCCTGCTGACCTACACCACCAGCCCCATCGCCCTGACCGACGGTCTGGAGAGCCTGCTGGGGCCGCTGAAGAAGATCAAGGCGCCCGTCCACGAGCTGGCCATGATCATGTCCATCGCCCTGCGCTTCATCCCCACCCTGATTGAGGAGACGGATAAGATCATGTCCGCCCAGAAGGCCAGGGGCGCGGACTTCGAGAGCGGGAATCTCCTCCAGCGGGCCAAGGCGCTGGTGCCCATTCTGGTGCCCCTGTTTGTCAGCGCCTTCCGCCGGGCGGATGAGCTGGCGGTGGCCATGGAGTGCCGCTGTTACCACGGCGGCGAGGGCCGGACGAAGCTGCATGTGCTTCGTTATCAGGCGAGGGATTATGCGGTTTTGCTGGCCTACGGGGGGGCGCTGGCGGCAGTACTGGCGCTGGGGAGATTTGGACTGTAAGCGTCGCGCCCTCCGGGCGCGAGGGGGGCTGGGTTGCAGCCCTACAGCCTGTGGGGCCTACGCGGCCCCACGCCCTGCGGTTACTTTTTGTGTGAACAAAAAGTAACCAAAAAGTCGCTGGAACCGGGGGTTCCAGACCTCCCTCTCGGGGCCGCCCGGAGGGCGCGCCGCCTCGGCGGGGGATTTGCGAGAGATTGGGCGGAATCTTTGATGGATTGGGTGCCACGTGAATTAGTAAATCCTTCGGGGTTCTGATCTAGGAGCTTGGCAGTCAACCAACTCCGCCTGCCAGCCTTTCAAAGTGGTAGAGCCAGCAACGGGGAACGCACTATTGAAAGATTCGCGTAAATCTTCAAAAAGGAGTCCGTACCCCTTCCTGCGGCGCATTTCAGAGAGGCACCGCAGTTTGTTCCCCCAGGTATTAGGGCGTGTTCACATAAGAGCATCCACAGCAAGAGCAAAATAGACAAAAGTCAAAAAGATGACATCAAGTTTGTCATAGCGGGTAAAAATACGGCGAAAACGCTTGATGCGACGAAAAAGTCTCTCAACCTGATTACGCTGTTTGTATAATTCCTTATCGTAGTCCCAAGGCTCTTTACGATTGCTCTTTGGTGGAACAACAGGCATATAGCCAAGCTCCACAGCCAAAGCTCTCGTCTCGTCCCCCTCATAAGCCCGGTCCATCAGGAGGTAAACCGGGTGGTCCACCGGACCGAGCTGCTGCAAAAGGGCACGACCTTCTGGACCGTCGCCACAGTTTCCCGCAGACAACGAAAAGATTACCCCATCCCGATCAGATGCGGCGACCATATGAAGTTTGGTGTTCCATCCGCCCCGTGTCCTTCCAATGGATTGCGTCCCGTTTTTTTCAAAGCGCCCATTCCATCTGGATGAACCTTTATGCAGGTGGAATCCAAACTTATCACATTTACTTGGATTTGAATAATTCCCAGTTGCTGCAACCGCAGAAATATCCGTTCCAAAACGCCTTTTTTCGCCCAGCGGTTTATCCGAACATAGATCACGTGCCAATCTCCGTATTCTTTGGGCAAGCTCCTCCATTTGCACCCATTTTCCACTACGTATAGCACTGCATTCAATACGTCCAGGTTGCTGATTTTGGCTGGTTTCCGCTGTTTGGGAAAGCTCTCTTTGATTTGCTCGTATTGCTCTTTCTTTATTTCCATTCTTTGATTATATCACAATCCAACTTATGTGAACACTACCTAGCACTACCCTAAGAACACTCCCAAACAGAAGCAGAAGTCCGGGAAAGCGGTCGGTACTGATTTAGACAGGACAGACCTGGCCTCGGGTGCAAAACAAATCAAAACATATGAGGAATCCAAAACCTTCGGTTTTGGCAACTTTTTGGTTACTTTTTGTTTGCACAAAAAGTAACTGGGCGGCCTGTGGCCGCCGGGCCGGTCGTTCGGCCGAAGGCCGAATGACGGCCCCGGGGGCGTGGGGGCGCGCAGCCCCCACAAGCTTCCGAATAGAAGAATTCACCCCTCGCCGCCGGAGGCGGCGAAGAAGGAACCGCCGATGAGAAACATTGCCTTTAAGCTCATGTACAACGGAACAAACTACCACGGTTGGCAGGTCCAAAAAACCCACGCCACCGTGGCGGAGACGCTGGAGAAATCCCTCTCCTCCCTCTGCGGGGAAAAAATAAAACTCACCGGGTGCGGACGGACGGACGCGGGCGTCCACGCGGAGCGCTATGTGGCCAACTTCCGGACCGGCTGCACCATCCCCTGCGACCGGTTTCCGCTGGCGGTCAACGCCCGGCTGCCGGAGGATATTGTGGTGTCGCAGGCGGTGGAGGTGGACGAGGGGTTCAACGCCATCGGGTCCTGCCTGAAGAAGGAGTACACCTACCGAATCTTTAACTCCCGCATCCGCAATCCCTTCTATGTCCACCGGGCCTACTTCTACCCCAAGCGGCTGGACGAGGCGGTGATGGACCGGGCGGCCAGGGCCTTTGAGGGTACCCACGATTTCCGGGCGGTGCGCAGCGTGGGCACCGAGACCAGGACCACCGTGCGGACCATCCACTACTGCCGGGTGGCCCGCAGCGGGGATCTTTTGGAATTGAAGGTCTGCGCCGACGGGTTCCTGTATAATATGGTACGAGCCATTACAGGCACGGTGCTCTACTGCGCCGAGGGGAAGCTGGCGGCGGAGGATGTGCCGGTGATCCTGGCCAGCGGCAACCGGACCCTGGCGGGGCCCACGGTGCCGCCGGGGGGGCTGTACCTGACAAGACTGTGGTATGAGGATGAACGGCTCAATGAGTAGTAAGGAAAATCCCGGCGCGCAGCCGGCGGAAAAAAAGAGGGGGCTGGCCCGCCGCCTGCTGTCCCTGCTGCTGGTGCTGTGCGCGGTGCTGGCGGTGGTGGTGCTCACCACCATGGAGGACGGGCGGCACTTCGCCTCCCTGCGCCGCTGGCTGATGTACGGCGAGAGCAGCGCCACCAGGGATGTGTACATCTACGCCGCCGACGCCAGCAACCGCTACGGGCGGCTGGGGGACTGCCTGCTGGTGGTCAGCCCCAACACCGCCCAGATGTGCCTGGACGACGGGACCATCCTCTATGATCTCTCCCTGAACATGGCCAGCCCCCAGGTGTCGGCGGGCTCCCGTCTGGCCTCCGTGTGCGACGCGGGCGGGGACACCCTCTATGTGCTGGACCGGAACGGCGTGCGCCGCACCATGAAGACAGAGCGGGGGCTGTGCTATTACGCCGCCCGGCTCAACGAGGGGGACTATCTGGCGGTGACGGAGCAGAAGGGGGGCTACAAGGCCTCCGTGTCCGTCTATGACGCGAACGGCGAGATTGTGTTCCACTTCGACTCCCACGACAGCTACATCAGCGACGCGGTGGTGACGCCGGACTGCCGCAGCGTGGTGATGGTGAGCCTGGACTCCCAGGACGGGGCCTTCGCCAGCCGCCTGCTGGTCTACGACCTGGACAGCGCCCGGCAGACGGGCAATATACCCATCCGGGACGGGCTGGTCCAGGACCTCAGCTGCAGCGGAAAACGGGTGCTGAGCCTGTGCGACAAGCGGTTTACCATCACTGGACTGGACGGGGAGCGGCTGCTGGACCGGCCCTATGGGAACTTGTACCTGCACAAGTACGCCCTCACCGGCGCCGACTTCTGCGCGCTGCTGCTGGGGCGCTACCAGTCGGGGAATATCTGCACGCTGACCACCTACGACCTGGAGGGGCGGCAGCTGGCCAGCCTGGAGCTGGCGGAGGAGGTGCTGGACATGTCCGCCGCGGGGGACAGTCTGGCGGTGCTCTACGGGGAGAGCCTGGTGGTCTATGACCGGGAGCTCCAGGAGCGGGCGCGGCTGGCCAGCACGGACTACGCCGGACAGGTGCGCATGGAGGAGGACGGCACGGTTCTGCTTATATCCGGCACCTCGGCGTGGCGGTTTTTGCCCTGACGGGGGCCGCCTGGCATTTTGCCAGAGAAAGGGGATAGCTTTTTGTGTCTGCACATGGTATGATCGACCTTGCAATCGCGGCGGTGGTGGCGCTGTTCGCCATACTGGGCTGGCGGAGGGGGCTTTTTCGCAGCCTGGCGGAGCTGGCGGCGATGGTGCTGGCCCTGGTGATCGCCGCCCAGGCGGCCAATATGGCCGCGCCGGTGGTGGTGGACCGGTTCCTGCGCCCCGCCGCCTACGAGGCTATTGAGGCCCGGCTGGAGGAGATAGACCAGGGCGGCGGCCTGGACGGAAGCCCGTGGGAGGGGGCCCAGGAGCTGCTGGAGGCCATCCCCAGCCAGTTCATCCGGGAGCGGGCCCAGGAGCTGCTGGAGAGCACGGAGCTCTTCACGGCCGTCAGCTATACGAAGGCAGCGGTGATGGATCTGGGCCGGAGGGCTGTGGACGCGGTCATGGACGGCGTGGTGTACAGTCTGGTCCACTCGCTGCTGTGCGGCCTCTGCTTTATGGTGATTTTGTTCCTGCTGCGCCTGCTGGTGCGGGCCCTGTCGCTGACCATGAAGCTGCCGGTGCTCCGGCAGCTCAACGAGGCCGGCGGCCTGGCGCTGGGGGTCGTGAAGGGCCTTGTGCTGGTCTGCCTGGGCGTCTGGGTCCTGGGCCGGACGGGGGTGCTGACGGAGGAGATGACGGAGGGAACCCTGCTGGCGGGGCGCATAGCGGCGTGGACCGGGGCCTTCGGCGGGGGACTGCTGGGGTAGAGAACGGCGGGGGAGCGAAAAGATTTTCCAGCGACAGAAAATTTTCAATTTGTTCATGCTAACGCTGCGGCGTTTTGGTATAACGGATACAAAACAATGGGGCCGTCCGGTTTGGCGGCCATGGAGGTAGAAAGCTATGCAACCGACCCTGTGTACAAGATGCAAGAAGCGGGTGGCCGTGGTCTTCATCTCGAAGATTGAAAAGGGCGAGACCGTCAACGAGGGCCTGTGTCTGAAATGCGCCAAGGAACTGGGCCTGCCCCAGGTCAACGATATGATGCGCCGCATGGGCATCACCGACGAGGATCTGGATATGATCTCTGACGAGATGATGCAGGCCTTCGGCGGTGCGGAGTCCATGGAGGGCCTCATCCCCAGGGAGGACGAGGACGACGACAGCGAGGACGGCAAGACCGCCACCTTCCCCTTCCTCAACCGCCTCTTCGGCGGCGGCAGCACCGGCGGGGACACCCCGGCTCCGTCCCCGGCGGGCGGGGAGGGACGCGGCCACGAGGCCAAGGAGCGCAAGAGCGACAAGGCCGCCAAGCGGAAGTATCTGGACAGCTACTGCATCAACCTCACCGAGCGGGCCCGGGCGCACAAGCTGGACAACCTGGTGGGCCGGGAGCAGGAGATCGAGCGGGTGGTGCAGATTCTCAACCGCCGGCAGAAGAACAACCCCTGTCTCATCGGCGAGCCCGGCGTGGGCAAGACCGCTATCGCCGAGGGCCTGGCCCAGCGCATCGCCAACCGGGAGGTGCCCTTCAAGCTCCGGGACAAGGAGGTCTATCTGCTGGATCTCACCGCCCTGGTGGCGGGCACCCAGTTCCGTGGCCAGTTTGAGAGCCGCATGAAGGGCCTCATTGAGGAGATCCGCAAGTGCGGCAACGTGATTTTGGTCATCGACGAGGTCCACAATATTGTGGGCGCCGGGGACGCCGAGGGCAGCATGAACGCCGCCAACATCCTCAAGCCCGCCCTGAGCCGGGGGGAGATCCAGGTCATCGGGGCCACCACCTTCACCGAGTACCGCAAGCACATTGAGAAGGACACCGCTCTGGAGCGCCGCTTCCAGCCGGTGACGGTGAACGAGCCCAACCTGGAGGACACCATGAAGATTCTCCGGGGCATCGCCCACTACTACGAGAGCTTCCACGGGGTGAAGATTCCCGAGGGCATTCTCCGCCAGGCGGTGCTGCTCAGCGAGCGCTACATCACCGACCGCTTCCTGCCCGACAAGGCCATCGACCTCATCGACGAGGCCTGTTCCGACATGAACCTGAAGGACGCCAACATCAACCGCCGGCAGGAGATCGACCGGGAGCTGCAGGACTACGGCAGGGAGCGGGAGCTGCTGGAGGCCGCTGAGGATCCCAACTTTGAGCGCATGGCGGAGATCAAAAGCAGGGAGCTCCAGCTCCAGACGGAGCTGGAGGGCCTTACCGCCCAGGGAGAGCCCCAGCTGACCATGGACAATCTGGCCCGGGTCATCGAGCTGTGGACCAAGATTCCTGCCAGCAAGATTCGGGAGGAGGAGTTCAAGCGCCTGAGCGAGCTGGACCAGCGGCTGAAGACCAAGGTGGTGGGGCAGGACGAGGCCATCGAGTCCGTCTCCGCCGCCATCCGCCGCAACCGGGTGGGCATCTCCCCCAAGCACAAGCCGGTGAGCTTCATTTTCGTGGGCAGCACCGGCGTGGGCAAGACGGAGCTGGTCAAGCAGCTGGCGGAGGACCTGTTCAACGCCCCGGAGAGCCTCATTCGGCTGGACATGTCGGAGTTTATGGAGAAGCACTCCGTGTCCCGGATCATCGGCTCCCCGCCGGGCTATGTGGGCTACGACGAGGCGGGGCAGCTCACGGAGAAGATCCGCCGCAAGCCCTACTCGGTGGTTCTCTTCGACGAGATCGAGAAGGCCCACCCGGACGTGCTCAACGTACTGCTCCAGATTCTGGATGACGGCCAGATCACCGACGCCCACGGCCGGAAGGTGAACTTTGAGAACACTGTCATCGTGATGACCTCCAACGCCGGCAGCGACCGGAAGGAGGGCACGGTGGGCTTCAACAAGAGCACCAGCGAGCTGGGCAAGGACCGGGCCATGAAGGCCCTGCAGCAGTTTCTGCGGCCGGAGTTCATCAACCGGGTGGACGAGATCGTCTACTTCAATAGGCTCACCGAGGAGAACTTCCAGCCCATCGCCCGGCTGATGCTGGATGAGCTGACGGCCAGCCTCCGGGAGAAGGGGCTGACATTTTCCTACGACGACGCGCTGGTGCGGTATCTGGTGGGCAAGTCCTACTCCGCCGCCTACGGCGCCCGGAATCTGCGCCGCACCATCCAAAAGGAGGTGGAGGATGCCCTGGCGCTGGAGATCATCGGCAGCTACGACCACCCGGTCACCCAGCTCTCCGCCACAGAGGAGGACGGCAAGGTCGTCATCCGCGCCCTGTGAGAGGAGGGGAACGGTGCTGTTTCGCAAGGATATAGAGCCCCGGTGCGCATACTGCGCCAGGGGCGGCGTGATCAACGAGCGGGAGGTGGCCTGCCCCCGCAAGGGTGTGGTGGCTGCGGAGTACCACTGCCGCCGCTTTCAGTACGACCCCCTCAAGCGAGTCCCGCCCCGCCCGGTCAAGCTGAAGACCGCCAACCTGTCGGAGGAGGATTTCACCCTGTAAACCGAAAAACAGAGCATATCCCCGGCGGCCCTTTTGGGCCGCCGGGGATATTTGTCATGTACATGGGCCGCAGGCGGTCAAAAGCCGGACTGTCCCTGCCAGTTCTGGGCCGCCGCGCAGTAGGGGATGTCCTTGGAGTTGTGGAACTGGACGAATTTCAGGGAGTACAGGTCGCCGGAGACGTAGCGCTCGTAGTTGGGCTGGTAGATGACGATGTAGTCGCTGCCCACCGTATGGAGGATGCCCTGCCAGGTCACCGTCTGCTGGATGCCCACGAGGAAGGTGGCCACGATGAAGTAGCCCACGTTCCGGTTCAAAAGGGAGCGCAGGGAGGCGTTGTAGGCCTCGGCGCTGTTGGAGGGCGAGTGTGTGGAGGCCAGGCTGACAGGGTTTTTCATCCGGTTGCTCTGGGCGGCGGCGCTGGAGATGCCGCCCAGGCGCTCCCCGCCGTTCATGCCCTGGATGGGGACGGGGGTGAGCTCCCCCTGAGCCGGTGTGGGGACGGGGGAGGAGCCGTTTCCCTGTCCCGCCGCCGGGGCTGCGCCGGGGTAGGCGATCTCGCTGGCGCCGGCGGGACAGCTGCCGCCGGTGCACCCGGCGTAGCCGGGGATGGGCTCGCCGTACACCCAGGTGCCGCCCGGCCCGCCGGCGGCGCCGGACGGCGCGTTGCGGCCCGTCTCGTCGGAATCCGCCCCCATGAGTTGGCGGGCGTCCATGGTATTGTCCGGCAGTAAGCTCTGGTCGTTCTGAGGCATATGATTCACTCCTTTTTGTTGTGCGCTCATGTGTCGTAGTAGGCGTTGGTCGGATTATAGAAACAGTGGTCCCCGATGCGGGTCTGCCAGTAGCCCACATCCGAGGGGAAATTGTTGCGGCATTTGGGACTGAAGGGGTTGTAGAACCAGAGGGATTCCGCCACGTCGGGGAGGCGGTTGCCCGCGATGGCCCAGTCGGCGATCTGATAGTGGATGGCCTCGGGGCGCATGTTGTATATGTTCTGCGGGTTGTAGGCCCCGCCCTCCGTCTCACTGGCACAGACGAACTGGTAGGGCTGGAAAATGATGTTGCGGATGCTGCCCTGGCCCACCCGGGCGTACTCGCCGCCTCTGGCGTGAACCCGGTTCATAACCACGCCGGCCACCGCCATCATCCCCTCGGGTCCCTCCCCGCCGGCCTCGCACTGAATGAGGCGGGCCAGAAGTTCTCTATCGGAATAAGCCATCGTATATCACGCTCCTGGTCACGACCAGTGTATGCGCGGGGCGGGGGCGGGGTGCGGCGGTCCGGGTGCAAGCGGCGCAAATGCTGAAAAGCTTTTTAGCGCGACAGCATTCGGAGCTTCCCGGCGGACAATCGCCGGAAGCTCTTTGAAAGCGCGCGTGCCGCCGTTCCCCCAGCGTCCGGATGCCCCCGCCTGACATCCTGTGCTTTTTTTGACCCCATTTTGTACAATTTCCCTCTTGCCTCTCGCCCAAATCTGTGGTATGGTAATAAGCAACACGATAGAGGTCGCGGACGCGATGAAGCTGCGCTAGCCGGCAGGCGATGACCGCAGCGGGGGCAAGTCCGCCGAATCCGCTGTCCGGGCGCGGGCGGCGGATGGGGACGGGGAGAACATCTCCGCCACTGTCCGTGGGGCCCCCGGCTCCATGGTTGCGCTATCTGCTCGGATTGAACAAGGCGCCTTGTGCAAAGCCGGCGGAAGCGTCCGCCGGCTTTTTTATACCCTAAAATGCCGGCCGCCGCATATCGTCCCACTATTTTTCTTAGGAGGAATTGACCCATGGACATCCGCAACCTGAAGGGCTCCATTGTGGCCCTGGTGACCCCCTTCCACGCCGACGGATCGGTGAACTTTGAGAAGCTGCGGGAGCTGACGGAGTGGCACATTGCGAACAAAACCGACGCCATTCTCACCCTGGGCACCACCGGGGAGAGCTCCACCATGACCCACGAGGAGGACGACGCGGTTCTGCGCTGCGTCATTGAGGCCGCCGCCGGCCGGGTTCCCGTCATCGCCGGCACCGGCTCCAACTCCACCCAGACCATGCTGGAGAAGAGCCTGCGGGCGGAGGCGCTGGGGGCCGGCGGCCTGCTGCTTATCACCCCCTACTACAACAAGGGCAATCCGGAGGGCATCTTCCGCCACTTCGCCGCCGTAGCCGACGCGGTGCAGATCCCCTGCATTCTCTACAATGTCCCCGGCCGGACAGGCTGCGCCATCTCCCCGGAGAACGTGGAGCGCCTCAGCCGCCACCCCAACATCTGCGGCATCAAGGAGGCCAGCGGGGACATGTCCTACGCCATGAAGATCGCCCACTGCGTGGGGCCCGACTTCGCCCTCTGGTGCGGCAACGACGACATCACCATCCCCCTGCTGTCCATCGGCGGCAGCGGCGTGATCTCCGTATGGGCCAACATCATGCCCCGGGCGTGCCACGATATGGTCATGGACTACTTAGAGGGCCGCCGGGAGCAGGCCGCCGCCGCGGCTGTCAAGTACTTAGATCTGATGAACGGCCTCTTTATGGAGGTCAACCCCATCCCCGTCAAGACCGCCCTGAACCTGATGGGCAAGGATGTGGGCCCCTTCCGCCTGCCCCTGTGCGAGATGACGGAGGCCCACACGGCGCAGCTGCGTGGGCTGCTGGAGGAGGCCGGGCTGCTCTCATGAAGATACTGCTGATTGGACACGGCCGCATGGGCCGCCTCGTTGAACAGACCGCCCTCTCCGCCGGGGACCAGATCGGCGGCGTCATCGATGTGGGGAACCTGGCCGACCTGGGGACCATCGGCCGTGTGGCGGACGTGGCCATCGACTTCTCCGCCCCCGCCGCCCTGCCAGCCGTGGCGGACTACGTCCGCGCCACCGGCACCCCTCTGCTCTCCGGCGTCACGGGCCTGGAGGCGGGACAGCTGGCGGTGTTCGACGAGCTGGGCCGTCACGCCCCGGTCATCCACTCCGCCAACTACTCCCTGGGCATCGCGGTGTTCCGCCGGATCCTGGGGGAGGTCCGGGAGGTGCTGGGGGAGTTTGACGTGGAGATCGTGGAGACCCACCACAACCAGAAGGCGGACGCCCCCAGCGGTACCGCCAAGCTGCTGCTGGAGGCGGTGGACCCCGCCCGCACAGCCCTCCCGGTCTACGGCCGGCAGGGGGTCACCGGGAAGCGGGACCGCCGGGAGATCGGTGTCCACGCCCTCCGGGGGGGCACCGAGGCCGGTACCCACACCGTCAGCTTCTTCGGCCCCGACGAGGTCTTTGAGATCACCCACCGGGCCTCCTCACGGCAGATTTTCGTCAACGGGGCCCTCCACGCCGCCCGGCGGCTGTACCGCCTGCCCAAGGGCCGCTACCAGCTGGAGGAGATTTTGTTTGGAGGGAATGAGAGATGATGAACGCCCAGGAGATTATCGCCTATATCGGCGCGGCGGAGAAGAAAACGCCGGTGAAGATCTACGTCAATGAGCGCGCCCCCATCGACTACGGCGCCGCCAAGGTCTTCGGCCAGGGGGCCAGCAAGACCGTCTTCGGCGACTGGCGGGAGCTGGGGCCCCTCCTGGCGGAGAACGCCGGGAATATCCAGGACATGGAGATTGAGTGCGACCGGCGCAACAGCGCCATCCCCCTGCTGGAGCTCAAGCATCTCAACGCCCGCATCGAGCCCGGCGCCATCATCCGGGAGCAGGTGGAGATCGGCGACAACGCGGTGATTATGATGGGCGCGGTGATCAACATCGGCGCCGTGGTGGGGCCGGGCACCATGATCGACATGGGGGCCATCCTGGGCGGCCGGGCCACCGTGGGCAGCAACTGCCACATCGGGGCCGGGGCCGTCCTGGCCGGCGTCATCGAGCCCGCCAGCGCCACCCCGGTGATCGTGGAGGACGGGGTCCTGGTGGGGGCCAACGCGGTGGTCATCGAGGGGGTCCGGGTGGGCCGGAACGCCGTGGTGGCCGCCGGCGCGGTGGTCATCGAGGATGTGCCGGAGAACGCCGTGGTGGCCGGCTGCCCCGCCCGAGTCATCAAGCAGCGGGACGAGGGCACCAACCAGAAGACCGCCCTGGAGTCCGCCCTGCGGCAGCTGTAGAAGCGCCCCGCAATTATGCAGCAGAAAAGGGTCCCGCCAGTATGGCGGGACCCTTTTTTCGCGGGATAATCCGGATGTAAAGCAACGCTTACTGCACGAAGTTGACGGTGACGTTGGGGAAGGTCTCGCCGCCGGCCAGGAAGGTGTCGTAGTTTCCGTTCACGGACAGAGAGCCGCCGGACTTCATGCCGTTCACCAGCTCGTCATACTTATCCTGGGTCATCTTCTCAAAGCGGGAGGTCTCCATGGGCAGGCCCACGGCGTCCTCGTCCACGCCCAGGTTGACCGCCTGGCCGCCGACCTCGTCCCACTTGCCGTCATAGAAGCGGCCCAGCATCAGGCTGGCGGCCTCGCTCAGGCCCTTCACGGCGGAGGTCATTACGGTGTTGGAGGCGTCGGCCTGGTCCACGTCCACGCCGATGGATACGCCGTTATTGGCGGCGGCGGCGGCGAAGACACTGTCACACATGGAGCCGCCGCAGGAGAAGACCACCTCGGTGCCGTTGGCGTACCAGCCGTTGACCTGGGTCTGAAGCTCGGGGGAAGCGGAGTAGCTCTGACCGTACAGGAAGCTGAAGTTGATCTCCGCGTTCACGCCCGCCTCAGCGGCAGCGGCGCTCACGCCCTGGACGAAGCCGTAGCCAAAACGGTTGACAGCGGGGTTGGTGCCGCCGCCGCCGCCGGTGAAGCCCATCTTGGTGTAGCCCTCGATGATGGCCGCGTAGCCGGCCAGATAGCCGCACTGCTCCTCGTGGAAGGCCACGCCCACCACATTGCTCAGCACGTTGCCGCTGTCGTCAGCGAGGGGATAGCCGTCGATGAACACAAACTTCACGTCGGGATGTTCCACGGCGGCCCGCTTCATGGCGGCCTCCTGCAGGTAGCCGGGGGCCACGATGACCTCGGCGCCGCCGTCGATGGCGGAGATGTAGGCGTTATAGCGGTCCTCGTCGGTGGCTTCGTTGCCGTTGGCGGGGGCGTAGTACTTGTAGGACTTGTTGTTCTGGCTGGCGTAGAGCTTCACGCCGTCCCAGGTGCCCTGGTTGAAGGACTTGTCCTTCAGCTGGCCCACATCGGTGACCATGGCGATGACGTACTTGCCGTCGGAGCTGGTCATGGTGTCGTCGATGCTGTCGGCGTCCTTGTCGCCGCCGTTGCCGCTGCCGCCGCCGTTGCCGCCGCAGGCGACCAGGGCCAGCGCCATGGTGAGGGCCAGCAGCAGGGCCAATAACTTCTTCTTCATGGGAATCAATCAACCTTTCTTTTCCAAATTTACCGCCCGGTGCAGAGTGGCGCCCGGGCGGCGTATGGCTTATTATACCGCATCTCGCGCCACAAAGCAACCAAAATTCCCAAGGATGCGGGATGAATTTTGGCGGCCGGCGGCGGGACGTTGTCAAAAGTGACGAAAAAAGCCGTTACTTCTCCGCCATTTTGACGGCGGTCTCCAGCGCGATGCGCATCATGGTGGTGAAGGTGGTCTGCCGCTGGTCGGCGGGCAGGTCCTCGCCGGTGACCAGGTGGTCGGAGATGGAGCAGATGGCCAGGGCCCGCCGGCCCAGCTTCATGGCGGTCCAGTACAGGGCGGCGGCCTCCATCTCCACCGCCAGCACCCCCATCTCTCCCCATTTGAGGGTGGTGTTGGAGGCGTCATAGAAGGTGTCGGAGGACAGCAGGTTGCCCACGGGCATCTCCACCCCCAGTTCCCGGGCCGCGCCCACGGCGGTCTCCAGCAGGGTGAAGTCGGCGATGGGGGCGATGAGGCCGGGCAGGCCGTACTGGTGGAAGAAGTTGGAGTTGGTGCAGGCCCCCTGGGCGGCCACCACGTCCCGCACCTTCAGCTTCGGGCTGATGGCCCCGGCGGAGCCGATGCGGATGATGTTCTCCACATCGTACTGGCTGAAGAGCTCATAGGAGTAGATGCCGATGGAGGGCATGCCCATGCCGGAGGCCATCACGGAGACGGGGGCGCCCCTGTAGGTTCCGGTGTAGCCGTGAATCCCCCGGACGTTGTTGACCAGCCTGGCGTCCTCCAGGAAGGTGTCCGCGATGAACTTGGCCCGCAGGGGGTCGCCGGGCATAAGGACGGTCTTGGCGAAATCGCCGGGATTGGCGGAGTTGTGGGGTGTAGACATGGTGGAATCTCCTCTCTGTATTGAATGTTAGTACCCGCTGCCCTCGACGCCCTTCACCGCCTTGATGATGCGGCTGGTGCCCAGCCGGGACGCGCCCAGGGCGATGAAATCCTCCGCGTCCTGGAGGCTGGAGATGCCGCCGGCGGCCTTGATCTTCAGGTGGGGCGCGGCGTGCTTGGCGAACAGGGCCACATCCTCCCGGGTGGCGCCGCCGCCGGCGAAGCCGGTGGAGGTCTTGATGAAGTCCGCGCCGGAGGCGGAGACGATCTCGCACATCTTGATCTTCTCCTCATCGGTGAGCAGGCAGGTCTCAATGATGACCTTCAGCAGCTTGCCGCCGCAGGCGGCCTTCACGGCCTTGATCTCCCCCAGCAGCTCGTCCCACTTTTTGTCCTTCACCCAGCCGATGTTGATGACCATGTCGATCTCGTCCGCGCCGTTTTTCACCGCGTCCTCGGTCTCAAAGCATTTCACCGCCGTGGTGGAGTAGCCGTTGGGGAAGCCGATGACGGTGCAGACCGCCAGCTTGTCCCCCAGATATTCCCTGGCTTGCTTCACGTAGCTGGCGGGGATGCAGACGGAGGCGGCGGCGTACTTCACGCCGTCGTCGCAGATAGCGCGGATCTCCTCCCAGGTGGCTCCCTGGGTCAGGAGGGTGTGGTCCACAGTGGCCAGAAGCGTCTTCAGTTCCATAGTTGTTTTCCTCATTTCTCCGCAGATGCGGCTCATTTGATCTGACAAAAGCAGTATACCATATTTTCCTGCAATAGGAAAGCGTCTTTTTCCGCCGGCGGAATCCGCCCGGCCCCCTCGGGGAGAGACGCGGCCCGTCACCGCAGCCCGGCCCGTCCCGCCAGCCGCTCCAGCAGTGACCGCAGGGGGCGGAAGAGGACCAGGGCCATGCAGAAATTCCCCCCGCAGTGGATGATGTCGAAGGGGATCCCCTGCACCCACCAGCTCAGGGCGAAGGCCCAGCCCCCGCTGAGCAGGTACACCGGCGTGCACAGCGCGCCGAAGGCCAGTCCGAAGCCCCCCGACAGCGCCGCCCAGCCCAGGGGGGACTCCATCCGCCGCAGCAGCCAGGCCGCCCCGGCCAGGATGAGCCATACATATACATAGCACACCGACCACAGGTTCAGCCCCCAGGTGACCACCTCCAGCAGCACATAGGCGTACAGGGGCAGCAGCGCCCGCCAGCCCAGCACCGCCGTGTACACGATCACCAGCAGGGACACCGGCTCCACGTTGGGCAGCCATGCCAGGGCCAGCTTGCCCCCGAACAGAAGCGCCGTCAGAAGGCCCAGCACCGCCAGCTCCCCGGCGCTCCCGCCCCGGCGCTCAGATCCCGTCATAGCCCACCGTGAAGGTCAGCTCGTAGTGCTCCCCGCCGGCGATGGGGGTGCTGTCCGCCCCGGTGTTCACCGCCTCGCCGTCCCTGGTGATCCGCCACCACTCCTGGGCGGCCTCGCGGGCGGTCTCCCCGTCGGCGGTGAGGATGTAGAGGCCGTAGGGCCCCTGGTTGTCCTCCACCACCCCGCCGGCCACCAGGGCCGGCCCCAGGCAGGCCTCGTCGGTGTCTAGGGCAAACTCCCGGACGCTCCCGTCCCCGTGGACGACCTCCACCGTCAGATGCTTCTCCCCTGCCGCCCCACGGGGGGCCAGCAGCCGCCACACCGCCAGCAGCGCCAGAACCGCCGCCGCCAATGCCAAGGCCGCCCAGAGGGCGCTCCGTCTGTGTCCGTCCTGTTTTTTCTCATGCATGATGGTATCCTCCTGCGCCCGCGGCGCGCTTAAAATAACCCTTTTAGTATACCACGCCTGTCAAGGCGCGAAGCGCCCCGCCCCATCTTTTCTCCGAATTTTTAAGATTGCATTGTTTTTTGCGCCCACATCCGTTATAATAGAAAAAAACGGAAAAAGGGGACCGACAATGAAGTGGTTAGCGCTGCACATCGACACCTCCCCCGCCGGCCTGGAGCCTGTGGAGACCATGCTCAGCGGCCTGGGCATCGACGGCCTGGTCATTGAGGACGAGGGGGACTTCCGCCGCTTTCTGGAGCAGAACCGGCAGTACTGGGACTACGTGGACGAGGAGCTGGACCGGTCCATGACCGGCAAGTGCCGCGTCACCTTCTACGCCGAGGAGAGCGAGGCCGGCTTCGCCCAGGTGGCGGCGGTGCGCATCGCCATGGCGGAGCTGAAGCGGGCCCGCCCGGAGTGCGCCCCTCTGCTGCTGACCATGGACGGGGTGGAGGACGCCGACTGGGAGAACAACTGGAAAGCCTTCTACAAGCCCATGGAGATCGGGGAGCGCCTGATCGTCATCCCCGACTGGGAGGAGGCGGACCCTCGGGGCCGGGTGGCCCTGCGCCTGAACCCCGGCCTGGCCTTCGGCACCGGCAGTCACGCCACCACCCGCCTGTGCCTGACCGCCCTGGAGCGGACGGTGACGCCGGGCATGCGGGTGCTGGATCTGGGCTGCGGCAGCGGGATTCTCTCCATCGCCGCCCTGCTGCTGGGGGCTGCGGAGGCAGCTGCCTGTGACATCGACGAGAAGGCGGTGGACATCGCCTATGAGAACGCCGCCCTCAACGGCGTGGGCCGGGAGCGGTACACCGTCCTGGCCGGGGACGTACTCATGGACCCGCGCCTGCGGCGGGAGCTGGGCGGGGGTTACCACATGGTCGTGGCCAACATCGTCTCCGACGTGATCATCGCCCTGGCCCCCGCCGTGGGGGACCTGCTGGCGGAGGGGGGGCTCTTTTTGTGCTCCGGAATCATCGACGAGCGGGCAGGGGAGGTCCGCGCCGCCCTGGAGGCATCGGGCTTCACCGTTCTGGAGGAAAACCGGTCCGAGGGCTGGCACAGCTTTCTGTGCCGCTGAGGCCGCGTGAGAAAAGGAGTGCGTACAGATGTCATACCGCCGGAATTTTACCATTGGACGCCGGGAGACCCGGAACTTTTACCTGACCTTGGTGCTGGGCAGCTGGAGGAAGGGCATTGCAGGCTTTGGCGCGGTGGGGGCCCTGGCGGCCCTGCTGTACATGCCGGAGCTGCCCCTGCCCCTGCGGGGGCTTCTGCTGCTGGCGGGGGCGGCGGCGGGCATGGGGCTGTCCACCCTGTTTCTGGCGGTCTCCACCTGCCTGAGGGTCCGCGCCCAGCTGCGCCGCTCCGGCCGGGAGCGCTACGTCCAGGAGACGGAGATCGACGGCTTCGGGGTCCGCGTCACCGTGGGGAAGGACCGGGCCAAGCTGGGCTTTGACAAGCTCCGCCGGGTCCAGGAGACCCGGGGGGCCTTCTACCTGTTCCTCTCCGACAGCCAGGCCTGGATCCTTCCCAAGGCCCAGATGGAGGACCGGGCGGCGGAGTGCGCCCAGCTGCGGCAGATCTTCCGCACCGTGATCGAGCGGGGCCGCCTGCGTCTGCGGAAGTCGTAGCGCCCCTATTGTATCCGCGTCCAATCCGTGGTATGATGACACGGTGCGCCCCGCCCGAGCGCGGGCGGGCCCACAATTTTAAAGAAATGGCGAGGAAACCAAAACATGATGAAAAGATGGATGAGCGGGCTTCTGGCCCTGGTACTTCTGGCCGGCCTGTGCGCCGGCTGCGGGGACAAGCGTCCGATTGATACCCCCACGGAGGAGGCCCCCTACGGCATCTACTACGACGTCACCGGCATCCACCCTAGAGAGACGGTGCTGGAGGTGGACGGGAACCAGATTCCTGCGGAGCTGTACTTCTACTGGCTGACCTACACCTGCGGCAACCTGGAGAACAGCCTGAACATGTACCACACCTACTACGGCCTCTACGGCGAGCTCTTCGGCGAGGACGGCTCCCTCAGCTGGGATGCCGACTTTGAGGAGGGCAAGACTCTGGCCCAGAAGGCCCTGGAGGACGCGGAGAACAGCGTAAAATTCTACGCCGCCATCGAAAACCTGGCCGCCCGCCGGGACGTCTCCCTCACCGAGGAGGACCAGGCCGCCCTGGACGGCAGCATCGCCTCCGCCAAGGAGCAGCTGGGCGAGGAGGGCTTCGCGGACTACCTGGAGCTTATGGGCATCACCCAGGAGAACTTCCGCCGCATCTCCGCCGCCGGCTTCCTCTTCGACCGCCTGCGGGAGCTGGTGCTGGTGGAGGGCGATGAGCTCTACCGCGAGCTGGGCGGCAGCATCTACGTGGACCACATCCTCCTCTCCACCGTGAACAACGAGACCGGCGAGGCCCTCCCCGAGGAGGAGATCGCCGCCAAGCGGGCCACGGCGGAGGACCTGCTGGCCCAGCTCCAGGCCGCCGAAGATCGGGAGGCCCTGTTCACCCAGCTGGCGGCGGAGCACGGCGAGGACCCCGGCCGGGAGACCGAGACGGGCTACCTCATGGATGAGAACACCAACTTTGTCCAGGAGTTTAAGGACGCGGCCCTCGCCCTGGAGGTGGGCCAGCTCAGCGGCATTGTGGAGACCAACTACGGCTTCCACATCCTCCTGCGCAAGGATCTGACCGAGGCCCAGCGCCTGTCCCTGGCGGGCGACCAGCTGACCCTCATTCTGGAGGAGCAGATGGCGGCGGCGGAGGTGGTGCGCAGTGAGAAGCTGGACTCCATTGAGGCCGGCAGCTTCTACGCCGGCTACAACGAGGCCGCCGAGGCCCTCATGGCCGCCAAGACGCCTGCGGACGAGGGAGCCGGAGACGCTGGTGGGGATGCGGACGGCACCGGAGACACGGGAGAGCCCGATGCGGACGGCGGCGAAGCCGGCGGTTCCAACTGAGCGGCCCTATGCCTAACGGGATCATCATCATCGACAAGCCCGCCGGCTGGACCAGCATGGACGTATGCGCCAAGCTGCGGGGCATTTTAAAAGAGCGCCGGGTGGGCCATGGGGGGACGCTGGACCCCATGGCCACCGGCGTGCTGCCCGTCTTCGTGGGGAGCGCCGCCAAGGCGGTGGAGTTCGCCGAGAAGGGGGACAAGGAGTATGTCGCCGGACTGCGCCTGGGGCTGGTCACCGACACCCAGGACAGCACGGGCCAGGTTATGGAGACCCGGCCCGTCACAGCAGACCGGCGGGCGCTGGAGGCGGTCCTGCTCCGGTTCACCGGCCCCATCGAGCAGGTGCCCCCCATGTACTCCGCCATCAAGATCGGCGGCAGGAAGCTCTGCGATCTGGCCCGGAAGGGCCAGGAGGTCCACCGCCCCCCCAGGCCCGTTACCATCCACGCCCTGGAGGTGCTGGAGCAGACCGGGCCGGACCGGTACCTGCTCCGGGTCCGGTGCTCCAAGGGCACCTATGTGCGCACCCTCTGCCACGACATCGGACAGGCCCTGGGCTGCGGAGGGTGCATGGACGCGCTGCGCCGGACCATGGCCGCCGGCTTCCCCATCGAGGACGCGGTGACGCTGGAGCAGGTCCAGGAGCGGGGCGAGGATCTGCTTATGCCGGTGGACTGCCTTTTTGCCGGCTGTCCGGTCTTCCTGCTGCGCTCCCCCCGGCTGGAGCGGCTGGCGCGCAACGGGAACCCCATCCCCGCGCCCGAGCTGCCGCCCGGGCAATACCGCGTCTACAGCCAGGACCAGGAATTTCTCTGCCTGAGCCAGTGGGAGAAGGGGCAGCTGCGGTCCGTCAAGAATTTTTTCGGCGGCTGAGTGCGCCGCCTGGAGAGGTAGGCCATGGAGAGTAATCAAAAACGGGTGATCGCCCTGGGCTTTTTCGACGGCCTGCACCTGGGCCACCAGGCCCTGCTGCGCCGGGCGGCGGAGCGGGGGGCGGAGCGCGCCCTGGCCCCGGCCCTGCTGACCTTTGACCGCTCCCCCCGGGAGTTTGTCACCGGCACCCCGGTGCCCCTGCTGACCACCGTCCAGGAGCGGCGGCGGACGGCGGCGGCGCTGTTTCCGGGACTGGAGGTCATCACGCTGCCCTTTGACCGGACCATGATGACCATGCCCTGGGAGGACTTTGTGGTCATGTTATCCGAGACCTACCAGGCCGGCTGGCTGGTGGCGGGCCACGACTTCCGCTTCGGCCACAAGAACGCCGGAAACGCGGACCTCCTGCGGGAGAAGGCCGCGGAGCTGGGCCTGGACTGCGACGTCATCCCCGCCGTGCGCCTGGAGGGCGTGACGGTGAGCTCCACCCATATCCGCGCCCTGCTGGAGCAGGGGGAGGCGGAGGCGGCGCGGCGCTTTCTGGGCCGGCCCTTCGCCATCTCCGGCCCGGTGCGGCACGGGAAGCGGCTGGGCTCCTCCCGGCTGGGGGCCCCCACGGTGAACCTGGTGCCGGACCCCCGGCAGCTGACGCCGGCCTTCGGCGTCTACGTGGCCCGGGTGACGGTGGACGGCGTCTCCTTTCCCGCCGTCACCAACGTGGGTGTGCGCCCCACGGTGGATACCGACGGCGGCGTGACGGTGGAGAGCCACCTGCTCACCCCCGCCGGGGATCTGTACGGCGCGGTCTGCCGGGTGGAATTTCTGAAGATGCTGCGCCCGGAGCGGCGCTTTGAGAGCCTGGAGGCCCTGGGGGCCCAGATTGCGGCGGACGCGGCGGCGGCCCGGGCCTATTTCCGTCCGGACGGAACCGCCGGCGCGTAGGCCGGACAGACAGGGAGGCGACGCCATGAAGCACGTATTCATCATCAACCCCGCCGCCGGGAAGCGGGACTGCACCGCCCGGCTGATGGGCATGGCCAAGCAGCTGGAGGTCCGGCACGGCCTGGACGTGGAGTGCATCCTCACCAGGCGGCCCGGCCACGCCATGGAGACCGTCCGGAGCCTGGCGGCGCGGGGGGAGCCGGTGCGCGTCTACGCCTGCGGCGGGGACGGCACCGTCAACGAGACGGCCAACGGCATTGCCGGATTTGAAAATGCCGCCATGACCTGCATCCCTGTGGGCACGGGGAACGACTTTCTGAAGAACTTCGGCGGCACGGCGGCCCTGTTTGCCGACCCGGAGAATCTCTGGGACGGCCCCGCCTTTCCCCTGGACGCCATCGACTGCAGCGGCCGCCTGGCCCTGACGGTGGCCTGCTCCGGCTTCGACGCCCAGGTAGCCCGGGACGTGCATACATACGGCAAGCTGCCCCTGCTGGGCGGCCAGGGCACCTATATCCTCTCCCTGGGGGTCAACTTTTTGGTGAGGGGCCTGGACCACCGCTGGACCATCACCCTGGACGGAGCGCCCATGCCCGGCAATTACGTGCTGGCCGCCGTGTGCAACGGCCGGTACTACGGCGGCGGCTTTATGCCCGTGGGAGAGGCCCGGATGGACGACGGCGTCCTCAACACCCTCATTGTCCGAAAGGTCAGCCGCCCCGCCTTCCTCCGTTTTGTGGGGGCCTACTCCAAGGGTCTGTACCACACCCTGCCGGACGTGGCCCGGTGCTACACCGCCAGGGAGGTGGTCATCCGCTCCCAGGACAGGGACATCGTCACCTGCCTGGATGGGGAGTGCACCCTCAGTCGGGAGGCAGCGTTCCGCCTGTCGGAAAAAAGGGTGTCCTTCTTCGGCCCCGCCGGCTGCGACCCCAACGCCACCTGCGTTCCCCTGCCGGAGTGACCGGCCCATATGCGCGAGAACACCCCGGCTGTGGAACCCTCCCACAGCCGGGGCGTTCTTTTTCTGCGCGGCTACGGCATCTGCCCCTCCAACGCCTCCACGCGGACCCGCTCCGCCAGCCACCGGCCCTCGGTGAAGGTCATCTCCATCACCAGCCGGCTGTAGGGCTCCTCCGCCCCCAGGCGGAACCTGACGGACACCTCCGCCTCGGCAGCGATCTCCGTGTAGCCGCCGGGGATGGCGCAGTCTATGCTGGCCACGCTGACCCACTCGGACACGTCCTCGCCCCAGCCGGAGGCCTCCGCGCCCTCCGCCAGCAGGTCTGCCGCCCTGTCCAGATCGTCCGCGAACACCGCCTCCGCCAGCCGCTCGCCGGTCTCCCGGAGGGCCGTGGTCCAGTCCCGCTCTCCGGCGGCCGTCTCGGGCCGGAAGGTCTCCATCATATCCGCGAACCGGGCCCCGTGGCCCTCGGCGGCCTCCACAAAATAGCTGGCAGACAGGATGAACACGCCGCCCTCCCCGTCGGGCCGCAGCCAGACCTCCCGCTGGGCATCGTCCCATTCCGCGCCGTTTCCGGCGAAGAGGAACCGGTCCTGGGCGGCATCGATCTCATACCAGCCGTTGGGAGGGCCGGAGAGGACCTCCACCTGCTCATACAGCCCGGCCAGACCCGCCCGGACCTGCTCCAGGGCCTCGTCCACGCCGGTGTCCGCCATGTAGGCGATCTCCAGCATGCACGCCGGAGTTCCCTCCGGCTCCTGCCGGGGCCGGATGACGTAGACCCCAGCCTGCTCATAGCTGTAGTAGGTCTCCCGGTTGATATAGATGGAAAACCGGGCTGCTTCCTCCTCCGCCTCCTCGTGGATGCGCAGGTAGTGGGCCTCCCCCGCCTCCTCCGGCCAGGGCAGCGCCGGGGGCGGGACGGGCCGCAGGACGACCGGGTCCTCCTGCACCGGCGTCTCCACCGGGTCCCGCGGGGCCTCCTGCACCGGCGTCTTCCATGGGGCCGCCTGAATCCCCCACACCGCCAGCACCAGCGCCAGACAGGCCGCCGCCCCCCAGCCCAGCCAGACCCCAGCCCGGCCGCCGCTTCTCCTCTCACTGCGCGCCAGCAGTGCCTCGTCCGCGCCGCCTATGGCGATCCACAGCCGCTCCTGTCCCTTCATACCGCGATGCCCTCCTTCTCCAGATACGCCTTCAGCTTCTGTCTTGTGCGGAACAAGCTGGTCTTCACTGTGTTCACGCCCATCCCGTACCGCCCGGCGATGTCCTCGATGCGCTCCGCGTACCAATACCGCCGGAGAAATACGCTGCACGCTCTCTCCGGCAGCGTGTGGAGAAACCGGTCTACCATCCGCTCCAGCTCCCGGTCCTCCACCGCCCGGTCCGCGCCGGGGACCGCTGGCAGGCATTCCTCCAGTTCCTCCAGGGCCACGGTGTAAACCCCACCGCCCCGCTTCCGGGCGCTCTGGGCCCGGACTCTGTCGCAGGCCAGCGACCGGGTGATCTTGGCCAGAAACAGCCGCAGCCGTCCGGGCCGGTGGGGCGGCATGGCGTTCCAGGCCCCCAGCCATGTGTCGCTCACACACTCCTCCACGTCCTGCCAGTCTGCCAGAATGCCCCCGGCCACCCGGCCGCAGTAGCTCCCGTACTTTGCCGCCGTCTCCCGGACGGCGGCCTCGTCCCTGCTCCAGTAGAGGTCCACGATCTGTTTGTCATCCATTGATGCTCCTCCTTTCGCTCCTTCACCCCTATAGTCGGAAAATCTGGCCCCAAGTTCCCGTCTGGGGGAAATTTTTCACCGGCCGCGACCAGGTGTGCAGAATTCCCCGCTGGGTATTACTTCCGTGATTAAAGACAGAAAATAGACGGGTGGAGGAAAAAACTGGACATGAGAGATGGACGATGCTGTAATTTCCGCATGAATGACTGAATCTCATGGACGGCGGAAAAGCCCTGGATGTCCGGCACGATTAGAACGAATTATATTGACCGGGAAAGCGTTTATCACTCTTTCCAAAACGCAATTTTCAAAGCGTAATATTACTTTTGCATACATGGATATTCCCTTTAAGAGCGGGACGGCAAGAACCGTCCCGCTCTTTGTATAACAGGTTGTGCGGAATTTGTCGATAAAATGCGTCTCACGGTGAGACGCATTTAACAAAACTGTCGTTTTTTATAACCTTTTAGGAAGTTTTGGAGATTCCTGCGGATAATGAGCAAAAAGCAATTTCCAGGGATATTAAGGAGTAGAGGGACAAATTAGGAGTTTTGCTTATGAAAAGATTTGAACGATTTAACGAAATGGTATTTGAATCCTACTGCATGAAATCTGTCCTCAACGCCATCAAAAAGGAACGAAATCGGAAAGACGCACGGGGAGAGGTGGAGCAGTCCCTGTCCACACTGACAGACGCGATGTTGTACGCCTTATCAACAGAGGATGATGAGATGATCCAGGCGGAGAAGCCGTATCAAATTTTTTGCGTTTATGGAGGAAACATCCCTATTTATGATCCGAAGCTGTCCTGTGACAGATTGGGAGGGCGATACAGTCGTCGGAAAAAAGGGCTCAAAAGCGCGACTCCTCGTGTTCTCCGAGCGGGCTACCCGGAACGAGATTATTATAAAAATCCCGGACGGCACTACAAAGAGCGTCGTCCGGGCGCTGGACAGACTCGAGAGGCGTTTCGGCGCGGACTTCCCGAGGATATTCAAGTCTATTACTTTCGACAACGGCTCGGAGTTTGCAGATTGCGAGGGACTCGAGCGGAGCCGCCGGAGGAAAGGGAAAAAGCGGACGGTCATTTACTACTGTCACCCGTACACGGCTTGCGAGAGGGGGACTAACGAGAATATAAACCGCATGATACGCCGGAAGTTCCCGAAAGGTACGGATTTCGACAAAGTGAGGGACTCCGAGGTCAAAGCCGCCGAGACATGGCTCAACAATTACCCACGAGGGATTTTAGGCTTTAGGAGCGCCGCGAGCGCGTTCTCCGAGGCCGTCGGACTCGCCGCTTAAAATATTTTATAGTTTTTTCGCATAAATTACTTGACATTTGCCAAATTTTGCAGATTTTTCCGCAACAGCACAGCCGGACAAAAAATCTTTTTTCCCGGCATATGCTTGCACATTTATTCCATATCTGCTATAATAAATTGTCTTTGTCTCCAGCTGACTGTACCACGGAATGATAATTCTGTCGTATGCGCCAAAACAGAGCCCGTTTTGTGGTGATACTGGCACGCGCCGTATCATATATAGATTCAGAGAGGAGAGTACCACACACATGAAAAGCTACCAAATCGAACTGCAGGGGAAGTCGTATACGATCAAGCTGAAATCCTTCGGCCGTATCGACATCAACGGGACGGTCTACAACCTCCGTTCCCTCCCCCACCGGAACGTCGCCTTCATCCCCATGGAATACGATCTGCCGATTCCTGAGGGCAAGGTGATGCTGGTCTCGGGGATGCTGACCATGCAGCTCGTCGTGGACGGGATCAACCAGTCCAGCGGAAAACCCCATGTGCCCATCAGCAAGGTCCCCGTCTGGGGCTACATATTCGCCATCCTGGATTTCTCCATGTGCCTGGGCGGAGGCGCGATTCCCGTGCTTCTGGCGGTCGTCGCCTTCTACCTGACGCTGCGCATATCCGCCTCGGAGCTGTATCCCCTGGGCGTCCGGATCCTGTTGTCGGTGGTGCTTTTAGTGGGCGGCTGGCTCATAATGCTTCTGCTCGCCTTCCTGGCCGCTATGGCCATCGGCACTGTCTGACGCCCCACCCTGAACCCTGCGCGATTCCAAATTTCAATATATATTTAGGAGAGTACATGTCATTATGGAACAGAAAGAAAACATTTTGCTGAAAATCGGCTCCATCCTCATCCTCGCCGGCGGCCTGGTGTCCGGCGCCATCGCGATCTTCAACAGCGTCGCCACCATGGCGGCCATCTCCTCCCTGGACAACAGCACCATGGCTGGCCTGGAGGCCTACGTGCAGCAGGAGAGCGGCGGCGCTTTCGGGGCCGACTCCGCCGTGGGGCTGGTGAATGTGGTGGCCATCGTGGCCATCGGGTTCACCGTTATTATGATGATCATCGACCTGGTGGTGGGCCTCATGGGCCTGTCCCGGTGCAAGCAGCCCAAGAAGTACAAGTTCTTCCTCGTCTGGGGCATCATCCTTCTGGCCCTGGGCCTCTTCGGACTGGGCAGCCTCTTCACCCTCCAGGGCGCCATCGCGGCGCTGGGCAGCATCGTCGGGCCCGTCCTCTTCATCGTCGGCAGCCTTCAGCAGAACAAGGCCGCCAACGCCGAACAGACCGAGGCGCAGTAAGCGGCCGATCCTACGGCAGGGAGGCCCCCTGGAACCTGTGGTTCCGGGGGGCCTCTCTGTTAATTCATTACCGCCCGGTGGAAGACCTTCTTCCCCTTCTTGATGATGACGCCCTCGCCCAGAAACAGCTCGCAGCCGAACTTCTGGTCGATGTCCGTCACCTTCTCGTCGCCCACGGACACGCCGCCCTGCTGCACCAGCCGCCGGGCCTCCCCCTTGGAGGGCGCCAGGCCGCAGGCCACCAGCAGATTCAGAATGCCGATCTGGCCGTCGCCGAAGCTGTCGCCCGTCAGCTCGGTGGTGGGCATGCTGGCCTTGTCCCCGCCGCCGCCGAAGAGGGAGCGGGCGGCGTTCTGGGCCTTGTCGGCCTCCTCCCTGCCGTGGACCATGCTGGTGAGCTCCCAGGCCAGAATCTCCTTGGCCCGGTTGAGCTGGCTGCCGGTCCAGCCGTCCATCTCGTCCACCTGCTCCAGGGGCAGGAAGGTGAGCCAGCGGATGCACTTCATCACGTCCGCATCCTCCACGTTCCGCCAGTACTGGTAGAAGTCGTAGGGGCTGGTCCTGTTGGGATCCAGCCATACGGCGTTGCCGGCGGTCTTGCCCATCTTGTTGCCCTGGGAGTCGGTGAGCAGGTTGATGGTCATGCAGTGGGCGTCCTTGCCCAGCTTCTTCCGGATGAGCTCGGTGCCGCCCAGCATGTTCGACCACTGGTCGTTGCCGCCGAACTGCATGTTGCAGTCGTGGGACTGGAAGAGGTGGTAGAAGTCGTAGGACTGCATGATCATGTAGTTGAACTCCAGGAAGCTGAGGCCCTTCTCCATGCGCTGTTTGTAGCACTCCGCCCGGAGCATGTTGTTCACCGAGAAGCAGGCCCCCACCTCCCGCAGGAGGTCCACGTAGTTCAGGCTCAGCAGCCAGTCGGCGTTGTTGACCATCTGGGCCTTGCCCTCGCCGAACTCAATGAAGCGCTCCATCTGGCGCTTGAAGCAGGCGGCGTTGTGGTCGATGTCCTCCCGGGTGAGCATTTTCCGCATATCGGTGCGCCCGGAGGGATCGCCGATCATGGTGGTGCCGCCGCCGATGAGGGCGATGGGTGTGTTGCCCGCCTGCTGCAGGCGCTTCATAAAGGTCAGAGCCACGAAGTGGCCCGCCGTCAGGCTGTCGGCGGTGCAGTCAAAGCCGATGTAGAAGGTGGCCTTGCCCGCATTGATCATCTGGCGAATTTCATCCTCGTTGGTGACCTGGGCAATGAGGCCCCGGGCCGCCAGTTCGTCATACAATTGCATTGCTGTTATTCTCCTTATTTTTTCCTGTCGTATTTGTTATTGTTTATAGCGCTGTATCTGCCGAAGTCCCGGCCTCCGCCCCTCCGGCGGCGGCCCGCCGGCCCCGGATCACATTGTATCCCACCACCGAGGCCACCACGATCACCGCCCCCACCAGGGCCAGGCGCCCGATCTCCTCGCCGTAGAACACCGCCACCAGCACCGGGTTGAGCACCGGCTCGATGCCGGAGATTAGCGACGCGGTCACCGCCGGGGTGGTGCGCAGGCCGATGCACATGAGCACATAGGCCAGCCCCACCTGGAAGGCCCCCAGGATCGCCACGCTGATGACGGCCGTCGGGGTAAAGGCCGTCTCCCGGAGCAGAAAGGGGAGGCCGATGACCACGCTGGCTGCGTCCCCCCAGAACACGGAGCTGATGGGGTCCGCGTCCGGCAGGTCGTTGAGCAAAAATACCCCCGCGTAGCTCAGCCCCGAGATGAGGGCCAGCACGTTGCCCAGCATCCCGCCCATCTCCAGGCTGTCCACGAAGAAGCACACCACCCCCGCCAGCACCAGGGCGCAGGCGGCCAGGTCCAGCCGCTCCGGCTTTTTCCGCCAGAAGAGGACCGCCAGCAGGATGACAAAGATAGGGGCTGTGAACTGCAAAACAATGGTGTTGGCGGCGGTGGTCAGCTTGTTGGCCATGGAGAAGAGCACGTTGGTGCCGCACACACTCACCGCCCCCAGAGCGATCCACCGGTTCAGCCGCAACCGGTGCCCGCTCACGGCCAGATAGCCCCCCACCACCAGCAGCGCCACCACGTTCCGGGCACTGTTGATGCTCAGGCCGTTCCAGGGGATCACCTTGATGCACAGTCCCCCGATGCTGTACAGCACAGCGGCCAGGAAGACGAACAGCGTGCCCCGCTGCCTCTCCGTCAAATGTCCCTGTCGCTGCAAAAAAACACCCCCCGTCCCCTCCCGCCCTCCGGCGGGTATGTGGACAGAGGGCGACAACATCGCGGTACCACCTCTGATTCGCCGGCCCCTCGCGGGGCGCGGCCTCAAGGGGTCCCGGGACCCCTGCGCTGTATCGGGCGCGCCCGGCGGAGCCTACCGCCGGAAAGCCGGTTTCGGTCCGCTGCTCAGGGACGTATTCACGCCGGTCTCCCCTCCCCCTCTCACCACGCGGGGGCTCTCTGGGCGGGAGCGCGCGGCGCTACTGGTTCCCGTCATCGCGTTGACTGGGAGTAGTATAGCCGGAAATGATGGATTTGTCAATGGGGTGGGCGGTTTCCACAGAGTTGGTTGATATAGCACTTATTGTGTGCTATAATTCCTTCGATGAATTACAGTTGAGCTTATTCTACATAATAATTGCTATTTTTGAAATAGGGGGACTGGTTATGAAAACAAAACAATTTCTGATCACTGCATGCATGTTGCTTCTTCTGTGCGCCTGCCAGTCACCGGCAAATACAGAGGATACGGCGAACGATTTGCCGCCCGAAAATGTCGAAATCGAGACGCCGGCTTCGGACAGCCCCACCGAGGAGGAACCCGCCGCGCTGCTGCCGCCCGCTCCGCCGGCGTGTGAGATTGCATTCACAGAGACAGAATCGTTTCCGCTCCCCTTCGAGGAGGAGCTGCTGGTGGATGAGGAGGAGGGGATCCTCCTCTCCGCCGGGCAGGCGCTGTACGACTATGACACCATGTGGGAGCTGCTGGAGGAAAACTATCCCTACTTTGATGTCATCAAGGAGGAGCTGGGGATCAGCAGCCGGGTGGTCAAGACGCAGTATCGGGCCAAGCTGGTCTCGCTGGCGGATGATGGCTATATTGCGCAGAGAGAGTTTACTAATATTATTGATTCATGCATGAAAGAGTTTTTGACGGTTGGACATTTATATGTGATTTCCCCCGCCTTCCGACAAACAATTCTGGATTCTTGCCAAGATTCTGACCGATCTATTGATCAGACAATATTTGAATTGGCTAATTGCGGGAAAGTGAAAACATATTATACTTGTTTGGAGGGAATAGTCGAAGAAGTATCCGAATCTTCTATAACAGATACTGCTTGGCAGGGACCATATTCCCATATGAAAACGGCCAAATCGATTACCAGGCTTATTGCTCCAGACATCAGAGCAGGGTATGTAGATGATATTCCCTATTTATCCATTCCAACATTCAGCGGCTGGACTGAGGACACATATACAGGCCTATCTGCGTTCCTTTGCGAAAACAGCGGTCGGGACCACCTGATCATTGATATTCGCGGAAATACAGGCGGCAGCGAGTTATCATGGTCACAGGGAATCGTCACGCCGCTTATTTCTGAGGACCAGACATGGAATATGCTGGTCGGTGTAAAAACCGGCACGCTGAATCTGGCAATGATCCCGTTTCTTGACCACCCAAACGATATGTTTGATGTCTATCAGGATGATTCCTGGAAAATTGATTTCCCGCTTATTGCGGACAATCACTTCCACCATGTAGATCTGTTGCTGAAGGCAACAAAAACAATTCACGCCAGCGACAGTACATGTGCTTCGTTCAAAAAGATATGGGTACTCATTGATGAAAAGTGCTACTCCGCAGCAGATAGTTTCGCATATTTTTGCAAGAAGACAGGATTTGCAACATTAGTGGGGACAACTACGGGCGGGAATGGAATCGGCGGGCAGCCAACCGTAATGGCGTTGCCATATTCGGGGCTGTTGATTCTATATGATCCCTATTTATCCTTTAATCCAGACGGGACCTGTAACGGAATTTCGGGAACTACGCCAGATGTTGTCCCCATGCCAGGGCAGATGACGCTAGAAACTTGTATGCAAGCGATTCTGAAAGAATAATATTATGAGGAGGATTGCAAATGGAATTTTTGGTTATTCCGCAGTTGAGCAGGACCATTATCGAGTGCTATAGTGCAGGTAGCGATAGTGATGATTGTAGAAGGTTTGAGTGTAAAGTTTACAATAGCGGTGAATGCGAATGTTTCGCAGGGAGAGTATGTGCTCACTGTGATAAGTGCAATTGCAAGAGTCCTGCCTATGTTGTTGTTCCGTGTGCGATTACTGCTTGCAAAACTGATTGTCCCTATGACAACTGCACAATCAAAGCAATCGTAAGTGGTGGACATTGACTTTTACTAGATTCCATCATGTAATTCTGTTCTTCTTGCAGAGATAGTTATTACCATATGTTGGATTGCACAAATCATCAATGGGCCTGTATATAGAATGTGGATCTTGATGCCAGCAAAACCGTTCCATCAACGTCAAGGACCTTTTGCTTGAAAAAGCTGGAACAGCGGGACCAGCCCCTCCTTGACAGGCGGCGGCAGAGCCTCTATAATAGAGCAAACAAGCCATTTGAGGAGGAGGTATACATATGGGCAAGGTGCTTTTAGAGGTCTGCTGCGGCAGCGCGGACGACGTGATCGAGGCCCACCGGGCCGGGGCGGACCGGGTGGAGCTCAACAGCGACCTGTTCCACGGGGGCCTGACCCCCACCCTGGGGGAGCTGATCGTGGCTAAGCGGGAGACCGGCATGAAGATTATGACCATGGTCCGGCCCCGGGAGGGGGGCTTCTGCTACACGGAGGCAGAGTTTGCCACCGCCCTGGAGGACGCGCGGCTGCTGCTGGAGCACGGGGCGGACGGCCTGGTGTTCGGATTCCTCCACCAGGACGGGACCCTGGACGCGGAGCGGACGGGGATTTTGGCGGAGATGGCCCGGAAAGCGGGGCGGGAGAGCGTGTTCCACCGGGCCATCGACGTGGTCCCCGACTGGCGTCCGGTTCTGGACGCCCTGGCGGACATGGGGATCACCCGTGTGCTCACCAGCGGCCAGGAGCCGGACGTGTCCCTGGGCACGGACACGGTGCAGGAGATGATCGAGTACGCCGCCGGGCGCATCCAGATTCTGCCCGGTGCGGGGATTACCGCCCGGAACATGGACCGGGTCATCGCCGAGACCGGGTGCACCCAGATCCATCTGGCCGCCCACCGGCAGATGACGGACAGCTCCGTGCGCAACAACCGGGCCATCTACTACGGCGGGTGCCTCTATCCGCCGGAGGACCGGTTCAGCGTCACCGACGGGGACTATATTGGAGACATGGCGGCGCGGCTGCGGTAAGCCGCCGGCTTCCGCGACAGCGGGGCCGCCCGGAGGGGCGGCCCCGCTTCCTGCGGCCTGGCGGAGATTTCCAGCGGCGGATGGTGGACATTTCCGGGGGGGTGTGGTACAATGGATAACAAGTGCCGACCCCAATTTCTGAGCGTACATAGAAAAGGAGAACCCATGAAACGAGCGACATCCCTGCTTTTGACCCTGGCGCTGGTGCTGACATTGATGCCCGGCAGCGCCCGGGCCGCCTCGGCGGCCTACGGCAGCGACGTATGGCTGAGGGACACGGTCCTGCAGGACGGTGTGGTCCTCAGCGAAAACATTTTCTGGAGCGGGAACTACTCCCAGCCCAGGCACGAGTATTATATCACCTACTCCCCCGGCGGCTATACCCCTGACGCCTCCTGGGAGCGGGAGGACGGTGATGGCAGCGGGGAGGAGATCCCCGGCTGGCTGCTGGCCTACGGCGGGGAGGAGGACGAGCCTGCGGCGGGGGCTCCCCGCGGCGGGAGTACCCAGGTGCGGCCCGTGGTGGTCTACGGTTCCTCCGTGTGCGACCGGCTGACCACCGCCGCCGCCGCCCAGTACTATGAACAGAACGGCTACCGGGTGGTGGGGGCCATCAACGGCGACTTCTACGACACCTCCACCGGCTTTCCTCTGGGACTGCTGGTGTCCGGAGGGATGCTGCTGTCGGGCTCGGCCAACTACTACGCCGTGGGCTTCCGGGCCGACGGCAGCGCGGTGATGGGCGCGCCCAAGCTGAGCATCACCGCCCGGTCCGGGACGGGGAGCCTGGCCCTGGCCGCCCTGAACAAGCCCCGCGTGGAGCAGGGCGGGGCGGCGATGCTGACCCACTACTACCGCAACGACCACACCGACGGCGTCAGCACCGCCGGGGTGAACGTGCTGTGCACCATCCTGGGGGGCGAGACGGCCATCGGCGGGGAGCTGGTCCTCCAGGTGGAGACGGTGGCGGAGGACGCCGTCTCCCGCACCCTGGAGGAAAACCAGGTGCTGCTGACAGCGGCCCTGACGGGGCAGGAGGCCGCCCTGGCCTTCCTGCGGGCGCTGACGCCGGGGGAGACGGTGACCGTCGCCTTCACGGCATCGGACGAGAGCTGGAACGAGGTCACTGAGGCCGTGGGCGGGTACTACCTGCTGGTGGACAACGGTGTGGCCCAGACTGGCTTCGAGGCCGGCGGCGCGCCCCGGACCGCCATCGGCCTGAAGGCCAACGGCGACGTGATCCTCTACACCATCGACGGCCGGCAGAACGGCCACAGCATGGGCGCGTCCCTGGAGGTGGCGGCCCAGCGGCTGGCGGAGCTGGGCTGCGTCACCGCCCTGGGGCTGGACGGCGGCGGCTCTACCACGGCGGTGGCCGCCCTGCCCGACAGCGCCGGCGCGGGTCTGCTCAACTCCCCCAGCGACAAGAGCCAGCGGAAGGTGACCAACCACATTCTCCTGCTGGCCCCCGGCGAGCGCACTGGCGTGCAGGGGGGCGTGTATCTCACCGCCGGCGCGCCGGCGGTGATGACCGGCCACACGGTGGAGCTGGCCGCCAACCGTACGGACACCCGCTACTTCCCCATGGGGGGCGAGGTCCTGCTGGAGGCCAGCGGGGGCGAGATCGTTGGGGGTGTGTTTACCGCCCCGGAGGAGAGCGGACGGGTGACCATCACCGCCTCCGCCGGCGGCTTCAGCGCCCGGCGGGAGGTGCTGGTGGTGGATGAGCCGGACCAGCTGTTCGTCCAGCGGGGCGGCAGCGCCGTCACCTCCCTGACACTGACGCCCGGAGGGACGGCGGAGCTGTCGGTGTCCGCCGCCTACAACCATCTGCCTCTGGAGATTTTTGCCACGGACGTGGAGTGGCGGGTGGACCCGGAGCTGGGGACTATTGACGAAAACGGCCGGCTGACCGCGGGCCTGGAGGAGGGGACGGGGACCGTCACCGTCTCCCGCGGCGGCGTCACCGCCGAGGTGGCGCTGACGGTGGAGGCGGACCTGCCCTTTGTGGACCTGGAGGGCCACTGGGGCACCCAGTTCATCGGGAACCTCTACTACCGGGGCGTCTTCGCCGGCGTAACGGTGGATGGGGAGCTGTACGCCTACCCGGACAAGGGGGTCACCAGGGCGGAGTTCGCGGTGCTGCTGGCCCGGTACCTGGGGCTGGATACGGCGGAGTACGCGGATGTGCAGATTCCCTTCACGGACCTGCTGGGCGTGGAGTCCTGGGCCGGGGCGGCCATCCGGGCCATGTACGTCCTGGGGGTGGTCAACGGCATTGACGCCGACCACTTCGGCCCCCAGAGCGGCATCACCAAGGCCCAGGCGGTGACCATGCTGGGCCGTGTGCTGGCGCTGAGGGAGGCGGAGAACCCGGACGCCCCGCCTGCCGCCGAGCCCGGCCTGCCGGAGGACCCCGCCCTGCCGGAGGAGGGAACCGGCGGCGAGTCCCCGGACCCCGCTGATCCCGCTGACCCCGCCCAGCCGGCGGAGCCGGAGGGGCCGGAGACCCCGGAGGAGCCAACGGAACCCCAGGCTCCGGCGGATCTGAGCCAGTTCACCGACGCGGACCAGATTCTGCCCTACGCCTACGAGCACTTCCAGACCCTGGTGGGAATGGGCGTGGTGGAGGGCGTCGACGGGCAGCTGCGCCCCGACGAGGCCATGACCCGTGCCGGCGTGTGCAAGATGCTGGCCCTGATGCCCCAATAAGAGATATGTAGAAAGAGCGCCTGGAACAGCCTATGTTCCAGGCGCTCTTTTGCCGCGTCTATATACCCGACAGGTCAAAATCCGGCGTGTACTCCCTCTGGGCGGAGGAGGACTCCTGGCGGTAGCCGTCCACGATGCCCAGGTTCTCCATGTAGGCCAGGGCCGCCCGGTACTCCGCCCCGGTGACCCGGCGGGCCAGGAGCCCCTGGGCCCCCGGCTGGGGGGTGTACTGGCTCATAAGGGAGAAGAGGACCTGTCCGGGCCGGAAGGTCCGGGCCACCCAGTCCATCACCGCCTTGGCGTTGTTCAGCCCGCCGGGCAGGAGCAGGTGGCGGATCACCACCCCCCGGCGCAGCAGGCCGTCCTCCAGCACGCAGTCCCCGCTCTGGCGGTGCATCTCCAGGATGGCGGCGCAGGCGGTCTCGAAGTAGTCCGGCGCGCCGCTGTACCGCTCCGCCAGCGCGTTGTCTGCGTATTTCAGGTCCGGCAGCCAGATCTGCACCCTGCCCTCCAGGGACCGCAGGGTCTCCGTCCGCTCATATCCCCCGGTGTTCCACACCACGGGTACCGGCAGGGGCTCCGCCAGCGCCTCCAGAATAGGGGGGACGAAGGGGGTGGGGCTGACCAGGTTGATGTTGTGGGCCCCCTGGGCGATAAGCGCCTCAAAAATGCCCCGCAGCCGGGGAACGGATATGGCTTTCCCGAAGCGCTCTCTGCTGATGGGCCCGTTCTGGCAGAACACGCACCCCAGCACGCATCCGGAAAAGAACACGGCTCCGCTGCCGTTGGTCCCGCTGATACAGGGCTCCTCCCAATGGTGGAGCATGGCGCGGGCCACCACCGGGAGGGAGGGCATCCGGCAGAAGCCGGAGCCCGCCGAGGCGGTGCGGAGGGCCCCACAGCGGCGGGGACAGAGGGTGCAGCGCATATCTGACAGTCTCCTTTCTTCGCCGCCTCGCTTGCTGCGGCGTTCACCCTTTTTCCACCAGGCGGCCCGCCTGATACAGGTAGGTGGTCCCCAGCCGGGGGATGAACTGCACCCCGTGGGCCCCCGGCAGCAGCCGCTCGGGGTTCTCCGAGTGGGAGGGGATCAGGACGCGGGGATCGATCTGGTCCACGTAGTACTTGACCTGACAGGGGTAGGCGTGGGAGAAGTAGTTCTCGGCAAAGAAGGTGACGTACCGGAACGCCGTCCGCTCCAGGACCCGCAGCAGGTTCTGGTAGCGGGGGTCGTAGGCGCCGATGGGCGCCCCGCCGGCGTGGAGGTAGCCGCCCTGGGCGTCCGGGAGGCTGAAGAGCTCCAGGAGATTTTCATAGCTGTTCTGCACCACATAGGCCTGGGGCGCGGAACGGAGCTGTTCCAGGGTCACCGTCGGATTGTTCGCCAGAAGTTCCCGGTACCAGGCCGCCCCGGCGGCGCTTCCACCGGGGGCGAAGCGCTCGTTGTCCGGGATATACACATGGACGGGCTCCCCGAAAAACCGCCAGGCCACATAGGCCGTCTCCGGCTCCAGCGCCAGCGTCCGCCCGCAGCGCCGGGCCATCTCCCGGAAAGCCGCCGCGTCCGCCATTTCCCGCTGGTAGAAGTTGATGACGCACAGGCCCCTCTGGGCCTCCAGGAGCTTTTCCAGCTCCCGGTCCAGCCCGCACTTGTCCAGCATCCCCTCCGGCACCTCCGCGCTGGGGGCCACGGCGGCGTCGGTCCGGCCGTAGACCATGCGGAGGGTGGAGTCCATGAAGGTGGTGGCCTCGCACACGAGGATGTCCGGCTTCCGGGCGGCCACCCAGGCCATCTCCGCCAGGACGGCGTCCCTGTAATCCCCGTGCATCATCAGATCGCCGGTGTAGTGGAGCGTCAGATCCGGCGTCTCCACATAGAAGGACCAGTCCTGATAGCTCGCGGCGCACAGCAGGAAGGGGGTTACCCGGATCTCGCCCACGCAGACCGTCTGACGGTCATACAGGGGCAGATAGGGGGCGCTTCTGAGGCTGGGGCTCCCCAGACCGGTGGTTTCCAGGGCCGCCTCGATCCGCTGGGCGGGCTCGCTGAGGTAGACGTCCACCCGGTCGCTGAGAAGGCCCATGCAGGACATGTGGTCCAGGTGGAGGTGGGAGACGAACGCCGCCGTGTGCAGGGCGGTCTCCTCCGCGCTTTTCAGGCCGGAGAAGTCTCCCATGTCCGCCCGGCTGTACAGCCCGTCCACCAGGGGCGCACGGCCCAGGCGCAGCTCGTCCTGGAGCCGGCCCCGCAGGCGGGGCCGCACAAATCCGTCGTATACATCGGTCTTGGGCTCGTAGGCCGTGCCGATCTCCAGCAGGACCCGGTGCCCACCGTGGACGATGGAGAGGACGACGCCCCCGATGGTGTGGATGCCGGCGTAGAAGGTGAGCTCTGTGTTCATGGCGTTTCCGATTCCTTTCTGTTGTGACCGGGGGACGGCGCGCCCCGGAATCTGGTGCTGTCCCGGATGACCATCTCCGGCTGGAAAAGCAGGCCGCCCCCCTCCGGGGAGGATTCCCCGCGGCTGAGGCGGATGGCCAGCTCCACGGCGGTCCGGGCCAGCTGGTCGATGGGGAGGGCCGCCGTGGTCAGGGGGGGATTGAGGATCTCCGAGAGGATGATGTTGTCAAAGCCCACCACGGAGATGTTCTCCGGGATGCGCAGGCCGTAGTGGGCGCACTTCCGGTACACCCCCAGGGCCATCATGTCGTTGGAGCAGCAGATGCCCGTGACCTGCCGGGCCAGGAAGTAGTCCACGGAGTGTCCCCCCGAGGCGATATCGAAGGCGTCCTGGTAGACCAGATCCTCCTCGAAGGGGCATTGGAACTCCTCCAGGGCCTGCCGGTAGCCCTGGAGGCGCTGCCGGCCGATGGCCAGCTCCAGGGGCCCTGTGCACAGGCCGATGCGGCGGTGCCCCAGGCTCAGAAGGTGCCGGGCGGCCAGATAGCCGCCCCTGACGTGGTCGATGTTGATGTTGTAGACGGCGTCGGAGTGCATGAAGTGGTCGATGACGATGACGGGCACCTTGTTTTCCCGGATGAGGGAGAAGAATTTTCCCGCCTGGCCGTCCACGAAGGTGGAGGAGGGGATGGTGATAACGGCGTCCACATTGCGCTCGATAAACAGCTTCAAATACTCGTAGTCCCGCTTATACAGGCCGTTGGAATTGCCCAGCATCAGCCGGTATCCGCTCTGATAGCTGTACTCCTCCACCAGCTTGGCCAGATCGGAGTAGAAGGCGTTGCTGATGTCGGGGACCAGGAAGCCGAAGGTGTGGGATTTCTGGGTTTTCAGGGAGCGGGCGGCCTGATTGGGGGCGTAGTGCATATCCCTGGCTGTGCGGATGATGCGCTCCTTGGTGGGCTGGGACACGCGGCAGGGCTTGCCGTTGAGCACCAGGGACACGGTGGCGACAGATACGCCGGCGGCCTGCGCGATGCTCTTGAGAGTCGCTTTCATCTGACCATTACCTCCTGCATTGTCTATCTCGCTTATATCATACAATAGATTCCGTTTTCCAGCAAGTGGAAGCGGCGCTTTTGCCTGTTTGCCGGTGGAGGATAGCGGCACGAAGATTAAACGTTTTTACCAATATAGCATATTTGCCTTAAAAAGTAAACGGGAATATGAAACGGCAAAATCAACAAAAATGGTGGAGAAATACTGAGCAATATGTAGAAACTGCGAAACTGGTATTGACAGAGCAGCCTCTGTGCGCTATGATTTGACAAAACGTTTAATCAACAAGGCGGGTTTCACGAATGAGAAAAATTCTATTTGACTGCGACCCCGGTCACGACGACGTGCTGGCGGTACTGCTGGCCCTGGCGGACAGGGAGACGGAGGTCCTGGGGATCGTGACCAGCGCGGGCAACCAGACGGCGCAAAAGACCACGGACAACATGCTCAAGGTGCTGACCTATCTGGACATCCAGGGTGTCCCCGTGGTGCGGGGGGTAGAGAAGCCCCTGTGCCGGGAGCTGGAGGTGGCCGCGGACACCCACGGGGAGAGCGGGCTGGACGGCGTGGACTTCGGCCCCGTCGGGCAGAGGGCCCTGGCGGCCAACCCCGTGGAGTTCATGGCCCGGACCATCCGGGAGGCGGAGGGGCCGGTCACCCTGGTGGTGACGGGGCCCATGACCAACACGGCCCTGCTGCTGAGCGTATACCCGGAGCTGAAGGGGCGCATTGAGACCATCTCCTTCATGGGCGGGGCCTGCTTTGGCGGGAACCGGACGCCTCTGGCGGAGTACAACATCTACGTGGACCCGGAGGCGGCGGCCATCGTCTTCTCCTCCGGCGTGCCCCTGGTGATGTGCGGGCTGGATGTGACGCTGAAGGCCCAGATCTACGCCAGAGAGATCGAGGAGATCGGCCGGCTGGGCAACCGGGCGGGGCGGATGGCGGCGGACCTGCTGGCCTTTTTCAACCGCACCACCACCCCGGACTTCCTGCACCCCGACAGGGAGGAGGGGGCCCATCTCCACGACCCCTGCGCCGTGGCGGTGCTGACCCACCCGGAGAAGTTCCTCTTAAAGGACCTGTACGGCTATGTCTCCACCTCGGATGGCGACGCCAGGGGCTGCACGGTGATCGACTACAACGGCTGCAGCGGCAGGGCGCCCAATCTGCGCGTGGCCTTCCAGATTGACCGGGCGTGGTTTGTCTCTCACCTGAAAGCCTGCATTGCAGAGTTTATTTGAGGTGCGGCATGAAACGTCGGGCTGTTATTTTGGTGATTTTGGCCAATATTGTATATGGGTGCTCCTTCATGATGACCAGCATCGCCATCGCCGCCTCGGAGAGAGCCCTGTTCGGCCTGCTGGCCGCCCGGTTTCTCATCGCTTTTCTGGCTCTGGCCGCCCTGGCGGCCTGCGGCGCGGTGCGGGTGCGCTACCGGGGCAAGCCGGTGTGGAAGCTGCTGGGCATCTCCCTGCTGTACCCTGGGCTGTACTTCTTCTCCGAGGCCATGGCCCTGACCCAGGTCAGCTCGGCGGTGGTGGGCGTGGTCATCGGCGTGGCACCTATCACCACTGCGCTGCTCACCGCGCTCCTCTTCCGCCGGCGGCAGAGCGGGGGGCAGCTGGCCTTCATGGTCCTGAGCGTGGCGGGGGTGGCGGCGGTCAACGGGCTGGACACCCAGGGGCTGTCCCCGCGGGCGGTCCTGTTTTTGGCTCTGGCGCTGCTGTCCTTCTCCGCCTACTCCATCGGGATTCACAGCGCCGGGCGGGAATTTACCTCGGCGGAAATCACCCTGTTTATGATGTTCTCCGGCATGGTGATCTTTCACCTGCTGGACGCCGTTTCCAGGGGGCCGCTGGCCTGCGTGCGGGATCTGGCCAAGCCGTCGTTTCTGCTGCCGGTTCTGTTTCTGGGTGTGGTCACCTCCGCGCTGAGCAGCCTGGCCCTCAACGAGGGGCTGTGCCGCCTGCCGCCGGTGACGGTGTCCGTGCTCAACAATGTCACCTCGCTGGTGGCGGTGCTGTGCGGCGTGTTCTTCCTGGGGGAGGCGGTTACGGCCCGTGTGCTGGCGGGCTGCGGGCTGATCCTGGCGGGGTGCACCGGGTACAGCCTCCTCTCCTCGGATACCGGTCAGGAGCATCCTTGACTTGTATATCATTTGGTCCGTGATTGAAGAAAGTGAGGTCAAACTATGAAAAGAAATCTGTCTCTGGTCCTAGCGCTGATCATGGCGGCAGCCCTGGTGCTGGGCGGCTGCTCCTCCACCGGGAGCGGCGGCGGCTCCGGCGGCAGCGGCGGCGGTACGCCTGACGCCCCCTCGGAGCCTGTGGAGGTGGTGGTGTGGCACACCTTTTCTGACCACCAGCTGGAGGCCTTCGAGGCCATTGTGAACGATTACAACGCCAGCCAGAGCGAGGTGAAGGTGGTGTCCCAGACCCAGGCCTGGGACGACTTCGACGAGAAGCTGATGCAGGCGGTGCGCAACGGCACCGGCCCTGACATCGCCCTGGACTACGCCGCCACGGTGGCCAACTACCTCTCCGACGGCTTTGTGGCCAACCTGACCCCCTACATCACCGATCCCGAGATTGGCATTGAGGGCTTCGCGGACAAGGTGGCGCCGGGCATCTACAGGGAGGCCACCCAGTTTGACGACGCGGGCAGCGTCTATATCATGCCCGTGGTAACCACGGGGACGGTGTTCTACTACAACAAGACCATGTACGACGAGCTGGGCCTCAGCGCCCCCGCCACCTGGGACGAGCTGGTGAGCTGCTGCGAGAAAATCAAGGCCGAGAAGGGAGCCGTGGGCTTCGGCTTCGATAACCTGGTGGACGGCGCGCAGATCCTGCTGATGCAGAGCGGCATCCAGTACTACGACAAGGCCGGCAACACCGTGGACATCGACGCACCGGCCGCCGTGGAGACCTACGACTGGTTTGCCCGGCAGATCGGCGGCGGCCTCTTCAAGCTCCAGCCCGACGGATACTTTGAGTCCGAGTTTGCCGCCGGGGACATCGCCGGCTATGTCAGCTCCGTGGCCAGCGCCCCCTACGTGGAGGGCGCCGTGGAGGGCAAGTTTGAGATCGGCGTTACCGCCATCCCCCAGGGGGACACCGCCTGGGCGCCCGCCTGGAACCGGGGGGCCATTGTCTTCAGCTCCGACGAGGCGGCCCAGCGGGCGGCCTACCTGTTCCTCAAGCACTTCACCAGTGAGGAGGTCAACGCCCAGTGGTGCGTGGACTTCGGGGCCCTGTCCGCCTATCCGGCGGTGAACGAGAGCGCCAAGATGCAGGAGTACCTGGCCGGCGACGCCGCCCTGACGGCCCTGAGCGCCGGGCTGGACAGCGTGGGCTACATCCCCGCATTCAACGGCTCCAACACCGTCCGGGAGGAGATCAGCAAGGCCCTCCAGGAGAGCGCCACCGGTCTGAAGACCGCCCAGCAGGCCCTGCAGGATTCGGCCGCCGTCTGCAACGCGGAGCTGGCCGGCAAATAACATCATAGGGGGAGAGGCGCGGGGCCGCCGCCGCATCCGGCGGAAGCCCCGCGCCCAAACAGACATATGAAAGTCACACTCAACGGATTGACAAAAGAGTACGGCGAGACCACGGCGGTCAGCGGGCTGTCCATCACCCTGGCCGACGGCCAGCTTACCGCCCTGCTGGGGCCCTCCGGCTGCGGGAAGAGCACCACCCTCTATATGCTGGCGGGGATCACGCCGGTGACCCGCGGGCAGATCCTGTTCGACGGCCAGGACGTCACCAACGAGAAGCCCGAGGGACGGGGCATCGGCCTGGTGTTTCAGAACTACGCCCTCTATCCCCACATGACGGTGCTGGAGAACATCTGCTTTCCGCTGGAGATTCAGCGGGTGAAGAAGGCGGAGCGGGTGGAGCGGGCCCGGAGCATCGCCCGGCAGGTACGCATTGACAAGCTCCTCTCCCGCAGGCCGGCGGAGCTGAGCGGCGGGCAGCAGCAGCGGGTGGCCATTGCCCGCGCCCTGGTGAAAAAGCCCCGCCTGCTGCTGCTGGACGAGCCGCTGAGCAATCTGGACGCCCGGCTGCGCATCGAGATGCGGGAGGAGATCCGGCGGATTCAGCAGGAGACCGGCGTCACGGCCGTCTTCGTCACCCACGACCAGGAGGAGGCCATGAGCATCTCCGACCGGATTGTGCTCATGCGGGACGGCGTTCTCATGCAGCAGGACGCGCCCCAGGCGCTCTATGACGAGCCCGCCAACTGCTTTGTGGCGGACTTCCTGGGCAACCCGCCCATCAACCGCCTGCCGGGCCGGATACAAGGGGGCCGGTTTGTGGCGGACGAGGGCGGCGAGGTGATCCCCCTGCCCCGGCCCGCCGGCCTGGCCGACGGCACGGAGGCGGACCTGTCCATCCGGGCGGAGAGCTTTGTGCTGGGCGGCGGGGAGGCCTCCTTCCGCGTGCCGCTGCTGCGCAGCTATGTGATGGGCAAGGAGAAGCTGGCGGTGTTCCGGATCGGCGGGCGCGAGGTGCGGGCCTATATGGACGATCTGGCGGGCTGCAAGGCGGGGGAGAGGGTCCCCCTGGGGCTGAAGGAGAGCGGCGTATTTTTGTTCGACCGGACAAGCGGGGAGAGGCTGCTATGAAAAAGAACGCCACACGGCCCATAGACCGGGGCGGCTGGCTGAAGGGCTACCTGTATCTGCTGCCCTTCCTGCTCTCGGTGGGGATTTTTACGGTCTACCCCATCGTCAACGTGTTCATCACCTCCTTCAAGCACAACTACAACGCGCTGACGGGGGCCTTCAGCGGCATCGGCCTGGACAACTACGCCGCCGTCGTCATGGATCCCTATTTCCGCAGCGCGCTGCGCAACACCGTCGTCTACGTGGCCTGCGTGGTTCCCGTCAGCACGGTGCTGGCGGTCTTCTTCGCCAATCTGCTCAACAAGAAGCTGCGGCTCAACGGCCTCTTCCAGACCGCTTACTTTCTCCCGCTGGTGACCAGCACCACGGCGGTGGGCCTGGCGTGGAAGTGGATGTACCACGCCGACTACGGGGTCATCAACTACCTGCTCTCCCTGTTCGGCATAGAGAAGCTGGGGTGGCTGACGGACGTGCGCTGGGGCATGGCGGCGCTGGTGATCTATGGCGTCTGGAGCATCCTGCCCTTCACCATTATCATCGTGCTGTCGGGCATGCAGGGGATCGATGAGAAGCTGAAGACCGCCGCCCGGGTGGACGGGGCCAGCTCCAGGCGCATCTTCTTCCGCATCACCCTGCCGCTGCTGATGCCTACGGTGGGGCTGGTGGTCATTATCAACATCATCAACACCTTCAAGGTGTTTGCCGAGCTGTTTCCGCTGTTCAAGGGGGAGCCGGGCGTTGCGTATACGCTGTTCACTGTGGTATACTACATCTACAACATGTTCTATTCCAAGTGGCATTTTGAGCGGGCCTGTGCGGCGGCGGTGCTGCTGCTGATTGTGATGGTCCTGTTCACCCGCATCCGCTCCTTCATTGAAAAAAAGTGGAACTACACGAACTGAGGGGAGGACAGGCATATGAAGCAGCAACTGTTAAAGGGCGCGGCCAGGGCGGCGGACTACGCGTGCCTGGCCATCGGCGCCATTGTCATGGTCTTTCCCTTTGTGTGGATGATCCTCTCCGCCTTTAAGACGCCGGGGGAGATCTACGCCAGTCCGCCGGTGTGGATCCCCTCCTCCTTCCGGCCGGACAACTTTGTGAGCGTCTTCAAGTCGGCGCCCTTCCTCCGGTACTTCGTCAACTCCATCGTGGTGACGGTGTCCATCGTGGCCCTGACGGCGGTGACCACCATTCTGGCGGCCTTTGCCTTCTCCAAGCTGCGTTTTCCGGGGCGGAAGCAGATGTTCGGGTCTCTGATTATCCTGATGATGGTCCCCTTTGAGCTGCTGGTGGTGACGCTGTATGAGATCATTACCCGCCTGGGGCTGGTGGACAATCTGCTGGCGATGATTCTGCCCTTTACCTCCAGCATTTTTTACACCTACATTCTGAAGAACTTCTTCGACAGCATCCCCGATGCTCTCTATCAGTCCGCCAAGGTGGACGGGGCCAGCGACTGGTTCTACCTCTGGCGGGTGCTGGTGCCGGTGGCGAAGCCGTCCCTGGTCACCATTATCCTGCTCAACGCCATCAGCTGCTGGAACGCCTTTTTCTGGCCCCTGCTGGTGGTCAACACCACGGAGAAGCGGACGCTGCAGCTGGGATTGTACGCCTTTATGTCCGAGGGCGGGGTCCACTATGAGAAGCTGATGGCCGCGGCCACGGTGGTGGTGCTGCCGATGATTCTTCTCTTCATCTTCCTGCGCAAGAAGATCATCAGCGGCGTGGCGTCGGGAGGGATCAAGGGATGAGGCTTTCGGAGGGAACGGCGGTCGTCCTCTTCGACATGGACGGCACGCTGTATCAGGATTTTGACTTTCACCGGAACTACCTGCGCTACCTGCTTCGGGGGACGGACTGCGAGGACCTCACGGAGGATGTGGTCGCTCTGGCGGACGGCGTCCTTTCCCGGGGGACGCTGCCCATGAACCGCTTCTACCGCGTCTGCCGTCCGGGGCGGCCCAAAAGCCCGGCGGAACTTCTGGCGCGTCTGCGGGAGAACATGGTGGAGGAGCTACCCTTTGCGCGCTGCTACCGGGAGGGCCTGGGGGACCTGCGGTTTTTGGGGGACCCCTGGGAGGTGGCCGTCTATATCGCCGCCGCCCTGGGGACGCCGGAGGACTGCGGCGAGGCGGCCTTCCTCCGGGTCCGCGCGGAGATGGAGGAGACGGCGCTGCGGGCCGACCCGGCGCTGCTGGCGCTGCTGGAGGCGCTGCGGGAGCGGTATGTGACGGTGCTTCTGAGCAACTCGCCGGAGGCGTCCGCCGCCGGGTTCATTGACAGGCTGGGGCTCAGCGGGGCCTTCTCCCACGTGCTCTACAACGCGGAGAAGCCCATGGGACTCTTTGAGAATCTGCGCCGGGGGCCCGGCTTGGCGGGGGTACGGGGGGAGCAGGTGCTCTCCGTGGGGGACCACGCCTTCAACGAGATCGTCAACGTCCATCTGGCGGGGGGCAGGACCGTGTGGATGAACCCCTACGCCCCGGCCCCCCAGATTCCTTGCACCCGCAGCGTGGGGAGCCTGGAGGAGCTGATGGCGCTGCTGCAAAAAGAACTCTTGTAGAAAAAATCACCCGGCGGTCCCGCTCCCTGGCGGGGCCGCCGGAGGCATCGCGGAGGTGGCATATGAAGCTTGTGAATTTTGGCTCTCTGAATGTGGACCGGGTATACCGGGTGGAGCAGTTTGTGCGGCCGGGGGAGACGGTCCTGGCGGAGGACTGCCGGTTTTTTGCCGGAGGCAAGGGGCTGAATCAGTCCGTGGCCGCCGCTCGGGCCGGGGCGCGGGTGCTCCACGCCGGCATGGTGGGGGAGGACGGCGGCCTGCTGCTGGAGACCTTGGCGGAGAGCGGCGCGGACGTGTCTCTCATCCGCCGGGTGGCGGGTCCCTCAGGCCACGCGGTGATCCAGCTCGACCGGCAGGGGCAGAACTGCATTCTGGTCCACGGCGGAGCCAACCGGTGTCTGACGGAGGCCTATGTGGACGAGGTGCTGGCGCTGTGCGGGCCGGGGGACATGGTGCTGGTGCAGAACGAGGTCAATCTGGTCCCCTGCATCATCCGCCGGGCGGCGGACAGGGGGCTGCAGGTGGCCTTCAACCCCTCCCCCGTCAGCGCCGCCATGGCGGACTACCCCCTGGAGGCGGTGCGCTGGCTGATTCTCAACGAGCTGGAGGGCGCGCGGCTGGCCGGCCTGGAGCGGGCGGAGGGCCCGGCGATCCTGGAGGGGCTGCGGCGGAGGTACCCTGCCGCCGGGCTGGTGCTGACCCTGGGGGCCGAGGGCGTTTTGTGCTGGGATGGCGGCACGTACCTGGAGAGGGAGGCCTATACGGTGCCGGTGGCGGACTCCACCGGCGCGGGGGACACCTTCTGCGGCTGCTTCCTGGCCTGCCTCCAGCTGGGGCGGCCTCTGGAGGCGTGCCTGCACGCCGCGACGGCGGCGGCGGCCATCGCTGTTTCCCGTCCCGGAGCCAGCGCGTCCATCCCGACGATGGACGAGGTAACGGCATTTTTGCGTGCATAGCTGCGAAAACGCGGAGGGGATTGGACGGCTGTTTGCCGCCGTAAAACTTGCCCGCTGATGTAGTAAGTTAAATGCAGAAAAGGTTTTTCAACCTTTTTCTGCATTATTTTTTACCAAAACGGGGGAAGAAACGGGTGAAAGGGGTGATTTAGGTGAGGACTTTGACGCTGGACGTTGTGGTGATGGGCGTGTTCGTGGCCTATGCCGCCATGTTCGGCTTTGATAAACTGCGGCAAACCCTGGAACAGCTCGACAGCATCAAAAAGAATAACTGACCAATTCGGTCAAGAAAATCCCCCGGCGGCGGGTCCTTTGCGGAGCTGCTGCCGGGGGATTTTGCGTTATTCCAGAGATTCAAGCATTTCCAAGAGCGCGTCCCTATCCCATAACAATGTGGCGGTGATACGGGCAAGCGGGAACAGCAAGGAGCCGAGAAAGTAAAACCCAGTAGCGCATATTTCATCAGGGAGAAAAAGATAGCCATATAGCATAGAATGTTCCTGAAATCCTTGTATTAGGCAGGGAAAGGATAGTCCGAAGAACAAAAATAAGACCCCGCATCGTGAGACGCAAGGTCTTATTTTTCTATGTCGGAGGCTAAGTGTTATTGCCCTACACAGGATAAATCACATTGCCCTACGACAAACATCTCACTTCTTCCTAGGCCTCTTAATCGCCGCCTGCGCAGCGGCCAGCCGGGCAATAGGCACGCGGAAGGGGGAGCAGGAGACGTAGGTCAGTCCCACATTGTGGCAGAACTCCACGGTGGAGGGGTCGCCGCCCTGCTCGCCGCAGATGCCCAGCTTGATCTCCGGGCGGGTCTGGCGGCCCAGCTCGCAGGCCATCTTCACCAGCCGGCCCACGCCCACCTGGTCCAGGCGGGAGAAGGGATCGGACTCGTAGATCTTCCGGTCATAGTAGCTGGCCAAGAACTTGCCCGCGTCGTCACGGCTGAAACCAAAGGTCATCTGGGTCAGGTCGTTGGTGCCGAAGGAGAAGAATTCTGCTTCCTTGGCGATGTCGTCGGCGGTGAGGGCCGCGCGGGGAATCTCGATCATGGTGCCCACCTTGTAGGTCATGTCGCTGCCGGCCTCCTGGATGAGCTTTTTGGCCACCTTGTCGATGGTCTTCTTCACGTAGGCCAGCTCCTTGGCCTCGCCCACCAGGGGGACCATGATCTCAGGGGTGATGCGCCAGGCGGGACGGCGGGAGCGGACCGCCAGGGCGGCCTTGATGATGGCGGCGGTCTGCATCTTGGCAATCTCAGGGTAAGTGATGTCCAGGCGGCAGCCGCGGTGGCCCATCATGGGGTTGAACTCGTGGAGACTGTCAATAGTGTTGCGCAGCTGCTCCTCGGTGATCTTCATCTCCTTGGCCAGTGCTTTGATGTCCGCATCTTCGGTGGGCAGGAACTCATGGAGGGGAGGATCCAGGAGGCGGATGGTGACGGGCTTGCCCATCATAGCCTCGTAGATCTCCTCAAAGTCCTTCTGCTGCATGGGCTCGATCTTGGCCAGGGCCTTCTCCCGCTGCTCCACAGTCTCGGAGACGATCATCTCCCGGATGGCAGCGATGCGCTCGGGGTCGAAGAACATGTGCTCCGTGCGGCACAGGCCGATGCCCTCCGCGCCGAAGTTCTTGGCCTGACGGGCGTCCTTGGGGGTGTCGGCGTTGGTGCGGACCTGGAGATCCCGGAACTTGTCGGCCCAGTTCATGATCCGCTCAAACTCGCCGGAGATCTTGGCCTCAGCGGTGTGCAGGCGCTCGCCATAGATGTTGCCGGTGGAGCCGTCCAGGCTGATCCAGTCGCCCTCCTTGTAGACCTTTCCGGCCAGGGTAAACTGCTTGTTGGCCTCGTCCATAACGATGTCGCCGCAGCCGGAGACGCAGCAGGTGCCCATGCCGCGGGCCACGACGGCGGCGTGGCTGGTCATGCCGCCGCGCACGGTGAGGATGCCCCTGGCGAAGTGCATGCCCTCGATGTCCTCGGGACTGGTCTCCAAGCGGACCAGGATGACCTTGTGGCCCTTGTCCACCCACTCCACCACGTCGTCAGCGGTAAAGACGATCTGACCGGCGGCGGCGCCGGGGGAGGCGGCCAGGCCCTGGCCCACGGGGGCCACCCGGTCCAGCTCCTCCTTGGGGAAGGTGGGGTGGAGCAGGGAGTCCAGGCTCTTGGGGTCGATCATGGCCACGGCCTCCTCCTCGCTGATCATGCCCTCGTCCACCAGGTCGCAGGCAATCTTCAGGGCGGCGGCGGCGGTGCGCTTGCCGTTGCGGGTCTGGAGCATGAAGAGCTTCTTGTTCTCAATGGTGAACTCCATGTCCTGCATATCCCGGTAGTGGTACTCCAGCTTCTGGCTGATGTCCACAAACTGCTGGTAGGCCTCGGGCATGACCTCGGCCAGCTGGTCGATGGTCTGGGGGGTGCGCACGCCGGCCACCACGTCCTCGCCCTGGGCGTTCATCAGGAACTCGCCGAAGAGCTTCTTCTCGCCGGTGGCGGGGTTGCGGGTGAAGGCCACGCCGGTGCCGGAGGTGTCGCCCATGTTGCCGAAGACCATCTCCTGCACGTTGACGGCGGTGCCCCAGGAGGAGGGAATGTCGTTCATGCGGCGGTAGTAGATGGCCCGGGGGTTGTCCCAGGAGCGGAACACGGCGCGCACCGCGCCCATGAGCTGCTCGCGGGCGTCCTGGGGGAACTCCTCGCCGATCTTCTCCTGGTACTCGGCCTTGAACAGCTCGGCCAGCTCCTTGAGATCCTTGGCGGTGAGCTCGGTATCCAGGGTGACGCCCCGCTTGGCCTTCATGGCGTCGATGAGCTCCTCAAAGTACTTCTTGCCCACCTCCATGACCACGTCGGAGTACATCTGGATGAACCGGCGGTAGGAGTCGTAGGCGAAGCGGGGATTCTTGGTCTTCTTGGCAAAGGCCTCCACCACCTGGTCGTTGAGGCCCAGGTTCAGGATGGTGTCCATCATGCCGGGCATGGAGGCCCGGGCGCCGGAGCGGACGGAGACCAGCAGGGGGTTGTTCATATCCCCGAACTTCTTGCCGGTCATGTCCTCCAGCTTGGACATATACTCCATGATCTCGTCCTGAATCTCGACGTTGATGGTGCGCCCGTCGGTGTAGTACTGGGTGCAGGCCTCGGTGGTGATGGTGAAGCCCCTGGGCACGGGCATGCCCAGGTTGGTCATCTCAGCCAGGTTGGCCCCCTTGCCGCCCAGCAGCTCGCGCATGTGTTCGTTGCCCTCAGAGAAGAGATAGACAAACTTTTTGCTCACGTGAACAGATTCCTCCTGATATTAAAATTTTTGCGTATCACGATTTTCAGGCTTTCATTATAGGAGCATTTGGTGTGCTTTGCAAGAGGTATTCTCCAATTTTAAGTGAAATTTACAGATTTTTTTTAACCGGCAACGTTTTCTGTCACATTGCGCGGCTCTTTTTTCGGATTCCAGTTGATTTTTCACAGCGGACTGTGGTAAAATGAATTTGATTTTGCACCCGGCGCAGCGCGCCGGCGGGGGGAGGCGGGAACGTGAGCGAGGCGCTGACCATACAGGGGGAGCCCCAGCTGGCCCGCCGTCTGAGAGAGGCGGCGGGCCGGGACGCGCTGGGCCACGCCCTCATTTTCAGCGGCCGGGGCGACCTGGCCGGCGCGGCCCGGTTTGCCGCCGCAGCCATGGAGTGCCAGGGCGGGGACCGGCCCTGCGGCCTGTGCCCCCCCTGCCGGAAGGTGCTGCGGGGCATCCATCCGGACGTGACGGCCGTGGAGGACCCCCACCACAAGTCCATCTCTGTGGAGGTGCTGCGGGGGGTGGTGGCGGACGCCTGGGTGCTGCCCAACGAGGGGCGGCGCAAGATTTACCTCTTCCCCGACTGCGGCCTGCTGGAGCCCAGGGCCCAGAATGTGCTGCTGAAGGTGCTGGAGGACGGGCCGCCCCACGCGGCCTTCCTCCTGTGCGCGGCCAACAGCGCCGCGCTGCTGCCCACGATCCGCTCGCGGGCGGAGGAGTGGCGTCTGTCCCCCACCCAGGAGACAGACGGCGCGGACCCCCGCGCCCGCCAGTTGTGCGAGCTGCTGTGCCGGCGGCAGCCGGCGGACGTCGCAGCCTTCTGCGCCCGGCTGGAGGGCGGGAAGCTGGGCCGCGAGGAGCTGCGCGCCCTGCTCTCCGACGCAAGGGATCTGACGGCCGCCGGTCTGGCGGCCGCCTGCGGCGCGGGCGGGGACGAGCTGTCCTGCCGCCTGGCGGCGGCCCTGGGCGGGCCGGGGCTCTCCGCGGCGGCGGAGATTTTTGACACGTATATCCGGATGTGCGCCTACAACATCGGCGTGGGGCATGTGACGGGAGCGCTGGCGGCGGCCCTGACCGGCGTATCGGAGCAGCCGCCGGGCCGCCGGCGGTGAGGGGGCGGCCGCCCTTTCGGCTCCTCCGCAGAAGAATTTTATACCCGCGCCCTCCGGCGCGGAGAATCGAGGATAACCAATGGCAGAAGTGATCAGCGTCCGCTTTCGCGGCGGCTCCAAGAACTATTACTTTGACCCGAAGGGCCTCCAGGTGGAGCCCGACACCTACGTGGTGGTGGAAACCGCCCAGGGCATTGAGTACGCCCGGTGCGTGGAGGGCAACCACGAGGTACCCGACCAGAGCGTGGTCCAGCCCCTGCGGGGCGTGGCGCGTATCGCCACCGACAACGACCACAAGGCCGCCGCCTACAACCGCAAGCGGGAGCAGGAGGCCTTCGCCATCTGCGAGAAAAAAATCGCCGCCCATCACCTGGAGATGAAGCTGGTCAGCGTGGAGTGCGGCTTCGAGGGCAACAAAATCATCTTCTTTTTCACCGCCGAGGGGCGGGTGGACTTCCGGGAGCTGGTCCGGGATCTGGCCAGCGTGTTCCGTGCCCGCATTGAGCTGCGGCAGATCGGCGTGCGGGACGAGGCCAAGATGCTGGGGGGCATCGGCATCTGCGGCCGTCCCCTGTGCTGCAGCCAGTTTCTGGATGAGTTCATCCCCGTGTCCATCAAAATGGCCAAGACCCAGAATCTCAGCCTGAACCCCACCAAGATCTCCGGCACCTGCGGGCGGCTCATGTGCTGCCTGAAGTACGAGCAGGCCGCCTACGAGGAGGCCTCCAAGCGGATGCCCAAGGCCGAGAGCTTCGTGGACACCCCCGACGGCGTGGGCAACGTCAGCAGCGTCGACCTGCTCCAGGACCGGGTCCAGGTCCGGCTCGACAGCGCCCCCGAGTCCCCCAGGCGCTACCAGAGCGGGGAGATCCGGGTCCTGCGCAACGGCAAGGGCAGCCGGGAGGGCATCGAGATCCCCGCAGAGCGCCCCCGGCGCATCACGCCGGAGCCCCAGGAGGAGCTCCCCCTCTCCCGGTTCAGCCGCCGGCCCTCCGCCGCCCCCAAGGGAGCCATCCCGGTCCCCTCCGTCCTCGCCCCGGACAAGCCTGAGGAGCCGGAGCGCCGTTCCCGCAGCCGCCGCCGTCCCAAGGGAAAGGACAAGCCCAAGGCAGCGCCCCAGCGCAGCCCCCAGGCCCAGCAGCGCGCCCCTAAGCCCCAGAAGGCCCCGGCAGATCCGCCGAGCATCGGCCCGGCCTGGCTCAACCGGGCGGAGAAGCTGCCGGTCCGGCCCGCGGCGGATACCACGGCGGAGAAGAAGGCCGCCGCCGACCGAGCCGCCCGCCAGCAGCCCTCCGGCGAGAACCGGGAGGGCAAGCGCCGCCACCGCAGCCGCCGTCCCAAGGGGAAGAGCGGCGCGGAGAGCTGAAGGTTTATATGTATAAAGCAGGGACGGCATCCCGGCCAGCGAGCCCGGGATGCCGTCCCTTTATCTGTGCCCTCCGCCTCCACGAGAGCGGCGGCGCATACTCGGATAAAGCAGGAGCTCAATCCGTCACAAAACTTCGACCACGTCCAACTCCCCCGCGCAGTCATCAAGCTGCCGCCGGGGACCGAGAACGCAGACCGGGCCCCCATCCAGAGCCGCCCGCACCGGCTCCGCCAGGTCTGCCAGTTTCTCAGCCGCGGCGCTCAGCATCTCCCGGCGGATGCGGCAGAGCACGCCATAGGTGATTCCATGCCAATGCCTTGCATCGGCAGTCTTCCCCTTCATGCGCGGCGTGAGCAGCGGCTCGGACTCCGCGACGGACCCCAGAATAAAGGATGTCATATCCAGTTCCCCCAGATTCTCCAGGAAGCCCGCCGTCCGCCGGAAGCAGTCCAGCGTCCTGGCGGCGCTGGGGTCGCGGTAGGAGTAGCACCCGACCATTCCAGCGCCGTCCACCACCATCCCTGCCCCGTAGGCCCCGCCCTGGACGCGGACGGCGTTCCACAGGTGCGTCAGCGACACAGCCCGGCCCATGACCTTCGCCACCCCGCGGCAGGCCTCCGGGAAAACGCCGCCCACAAGGGCAAAGGAGACGTCCCCGGGGATCACGATCCCCTCCCGGCGGCGGGTCCAGGGCCGGAGCAAAGACGCCTCCTGCCGGGAATACGCCCCATCCGGCAAACGGTTCGCCAGAATCCCGGTGATGACGCCCTCCGTCTTGCCGTCCGACGCAGTCATGCTGACCGTCAGCCGCCTGCGGCAGAAAATGCGCGCGGCCAGGGCGGCCAACTCCTCTTGCAGCGCGGGGAACCTCTCCCGGAAGTTCTCCTCCAGCTCCTTCAGCCAGCGGTAACAGGCGATGCCGCCGGCGTACTCCCCCGCCGCGCCCGCAGCGGTGCAGCAGGCGGAGACCCGGCCCATGGCGAAGCTGTGCCCGGCCATGGCGATCTGCTCCGCGAAGGCCGCCCGGTGCTGACACAGCAGCGCGTACACCTTATAGGCCTCCACGGAAAATTGCAGGTCGCCGAACAGGGACCTCCGGGCCTTTTGCAGCGCGTCCATATCATGGCCGGCGGTGTCCAGCGAGCCCAGCAGCATGCAGAGAAACGCCGCTTGGGTCAGCTGCTCCGCCGGCAGATCGTCCAGCGCAAAATATACGTTCAAGTAGGTGATCCCCCCGGTGGGCAGCGTGTGGCGCAGCACTGGCAGACCATTTGCGGACGTTTCCTCCAGGGGCAGCTTCTCCGGCTCCGCCGGGATCTCCTCCAGACGGAGCATAGGGATGGAGGCCAGCGCCTCCGGGGGATCCGGCGTGTTCTGCCAGGCCTCGATCTGGGCCTGACGCTGGCGAAGATTTTCCAATTCCTCCCCGTTCCAGCCGTTCCGGGCGGCCTGAAGCCGGGCGGTTTCCTCCGCCTGCTTTTCCTGCCCTGCGGTGTGGGAGGGCCGCATCAGCACCTGACAAGCATGAGGATTCTCCAACAGTGTCTTTTTCATCACCTTGCCCTGGATGCGGTTGTTCCAGGTGAAGCCCACCCGGCCGGAGAGGAAGGTAACCAGGAAAATGACGGGGAGCATGATGGCTTCCAGGGCCAGCAGCCGCCAGTTGTACTGGCCCAGGATAATGATGACGCCCACCAGTTTGTAGAAGGCGGCGGGGATAAAGGGGACGGACCAGCCGAAGAATTCAGCGATGAGCGTGCTGTCGGAGGTGGTACGTGTGATGAGCCGGTTGGCCATGTTCTTGTCGAAGAAGGGCATGGGCAGGCTCAGATTCTTTTTGAGCATCAGCTTCTGGAAGTTCATCTCTGTCTTGCTGGAGGCGATGCGGCCGAAAATCTGCCGGACGGACGTCTCCAGCGCGCTGAGGAACATGCAGCCCACCATGAAGAGGATGGCCCCCATGCTCACGTCGCCGGCCGCTACCTGTGCGGTGGCGTCCGGGATGATGAGGCTCAGCTGCGCCCCGAAGAGGCTGACCAGGGTTGCCAGGCCCACCCAGACCCAGGGTACCTTGACGCTGGTCATCAGCACGGCAAAGGATTTCCAGACGCCGGGCTTTTTTTCTGTTCCTGCTGGTTTTACATTGTTCGCCATGAAAAAACCTCCCAATCATGTTACTTTGCCCAAATCGGCCCACACAAGCAGCGGCTGGGCTGTACACAATCACATAGTAAAGCAGCGGCGGCCCCCGTCAATGCGCCCTGCGCATCCCGCAGATTTGGTTGTCGATGTTGCGGATATTCCGTAATATTTTGCAATCCGCCCCCCAGGCGCAAATTCATAAAGCGCAAATTGCCAAAAACCCTTGCATTTCACATTTCAATGTGGTATGATACTTCAGCATTCCGCACAGTCCCGGATGCCGGGCCGGTGCCGTCTATGGCGGTTAGCGCGGCAGAGGAGGGGGCTGGAGGGTAAAACTAAACTTTTGGGAGGAAATATCAAACATGGCAAGCGTCGTATCTATGAAGCAGCTTCTGGAAGCCGGTGTCCACTTCGGCCACCAGACCCGCCGCTGGAACCCCAAGATGGCCCCCTATATCTACACCGAGCGCAACGGCATCTATATCATCGATCTGCAGAAGACCGTGAAGAAGCTGGAGGAGGCCTACAACTTCGTCCGCCAGCTCAGCGAGAGCGGCGAGGCCCTGCTGTTCGTGGGCACCAAGAAGCAGGCCCAGGAGGCCATCAAGGAGGAGGCCGGCCGTTGCAACATGCACTTTGTCAACGCCCGCTGGCTGGGCGGCATGATGACCAACTTCAAGACCATGCGCACCCGTGTGGACCGCCTCAACCAGCTCAAGCGCATGCAGGAGGACGGCACCTTCGATATGCTGCCCAAGAAGGAAGTCATCAAGCACATGGGCGAGATCGCCAAGCTGGAGAAGTACCTGGGCGGCGTGAAGGAGATGAAGCGCCTGCCCGGCGCCCTGTTCATCGTGGACACCCGCAAGGAGCGCAACGCCATCGCCGAGGCCCACAAGCTGGGTATCCCTGTGGTGGCCATCGCCGACACCAACTGCGATCCCGATGAGATCGACTACCCCATCCCCGGCAATGACGACGCCATCCGCGCCATTAAGCTCATTTCCTCCATTATGGCCAACGCCATGATTGAGGGCCGTCAGGGCGAGCAGAACGAGGCGCCCGCCGCCGAGGAAGCCCCTGCCGCTGAGTAATAGCAAACAAACCCCATGGGGCGGGACGGTCCCGCCCCATGTTTCCGTATCCCTACTTTATATCAATTTTCGGAGGAACGATAATTATGGCTTTTACAGCTGCTGATGTGAAGAACCTGCGCGAGATGACCGGCGTGGGCATGATGGACTGCAAGAAGGCCCTGGCTGCCTCTGACGGCGACATGGACAAGGCCGTAGAGTACCTGCGGGAGAAGGGCCTGGCCGCTTCCGCCAAGAAGGCAGGCCGCATCGCCGCCGAGGGCATGGCTTACGCCGGCGTCATTGACGGCGTAGGCGTGGTGGTTGAGGTCAACGCCGAGACTGACTTCGTGGGCAAGAACGAGAAGTTTGTGGACTTCGTCAAGGGCGTGGCCGCCACCGTGGCAGCCCAGAATCCCAGCGATCTGGACGCGCTGATGGAGTGCAGGTACAACGGCACCGACCTGACCGTCACCCAGCAGCAGCAGGAGATGGTCCTGGTTATCGGTGAGAACATCAAGGTCCGCCGCTTCACCCGCTTTGCCGAGGGCGTGTGCGTGCCCTATATCCACGCCGGCGGCAAGATCGGCGTGCTGGTGAATCTGGAGGTCGAGGGCGAGGTCACCGACAAGATCCTGGAGATGGGCAAGGATGTGGCCATGCAGATCGCCGCTCTGAACCCCCGCTTCTGGGACAAGAGCCAGGTCACTGAGGACGTGCTGGCCGAGGAGAAGCGCATTATGCTGGCGCAGATGGACAACGATCCCAAGATGGCCGGCAAGCCCGCCCAGGTCAAGGAGAAGATTGTAGAGGGCAAGCTCAACAAGTTCTACGCCGAGAACTGTCTGCTCCAGCAGGATTTTGTCAAGGACGGCGACATGACCGTGGAGAAGTATATGGCCTCTGTGGCCAAGGCCGCCGGTGCGAGCGTCCGGCTGCTGAACGCCGTGCGCTTTGAGAAGGGCGAGGGCATTGAGAAGAAGCAGGAGAACTTCGCCGACGAGATCGCGTCGATGATTAAGTAAGTCGTTTTGATACCGTCTGATTTAAGACGCGCATAAAATCTTTCGAATAATGACACCCGAGAGGGCTGTGGCAATTCGTTGCTGCGGCCCTTTTTTGTTCCCATTTTTCCACCCCTTCACCTCCCCATTCCAGACCATTTCATGGGAATCCTTCGGAGTAAAAGCGCCTAAAATTCTCCACAGACCCGCCCCGGTAAATCTCCCACAGGCAAGGGGATTCTTCGAGTAAAAGTCCCAATTTCTACCCTTTCTATCCCCCAGCCCCCCGTTCTCATGCTTGACTTGATCGAAATTATCACTTAAAAAGTAATGAATTTGAGCAAAAGCGCATCAATTTACCCCTAAATCTCCCCGTAGGTTCCTCCTGAAAGGGCTGATAACTGGGAGAATGGGCGAGAAGTTGAGTGGGAATTCGTCCGCGAAGAATGCCTCTGAAAGAGAAAAACGACAAGGCATCGTGCGGGGAGAGCGATTGGGGAAAGTGGGCGGAAAAGTTGCAAAAATTGAGTTTTTTGAGATTTGAAATGGTTCGGAAAAGTGCCATCTTTCAGCGGACAAGGTGACAAAAATCGTGGATAACATGATCATTTATTACTTCTGCGGACAAAGACAGGAAAGTGTCGAATGGAGGAAGAAACTGGAAACAGCATCATTTCTCTGCTGTTTCCAGTTTCTTCCTCCACCCTTTGCTTTCCTATCTTTGCCTGCGAAAGTAATCTGACACAAATGGCATCCTGGCTTATGTGGTTTCGGCAGGTATGGAAGCCGTGATTCCACCAAAAAAGAACCGCAAGGAGCAACGCGAATACGACAAATACCTCTACAAACTGCGTCATTTGGCAGAGAATTGTTTTCTTGTCTTAAAATGCTGGAGGGGTATTGCTGCTCGTTATGCAAAAACTTCCGATGCTTTTATTGCCGCGGTTCGCATTCGTTGTATCGCCATTTGGGCTGCCATTCACGCGTAATTCATGTAGACACTATCTACACAAAAGAGGGCGGAAGGGCAACAAGGGGAGCGGCCCGCACCGCTCCCCCGTAATCTATCGATGTGCCTTTGGGGCCGCCTTCCGGAAGGAGACCGTAAAGATCACCCCGCCGTCGGCGTTCTCCGCCCCGCAGTGCCAGCCATGGGCCTGGGCGATGGCGGCGGCCAGGGCCAACCCCAGGCCGGAGCCGCCCTTTCTGGCGGTGTCGCCCTTGAAGTACGGCTCCCAGAGCCGGGGCAGGTCCTCCGCCGGAATGGGGGCGCCGGAGTTGTACACCGTCAGTGCGTAGGCGTCCGCCCGGACGCGGATGACGCCGGCGCTGTGGTCGGCGGCGTTGCGCAGCAGGTTGTCAAGCAGCCGCTCCAGCTGCCGCCGGTCCGCCTGGACCGCCCCGGCGGCCTCCACGGACACCTCCAGCCCCTCCAGCAGGGGGGCGAGGGCCTCCAGCCGCTCCCGGATGAGCCCTTCCAGTGCCGCCTCCTCCAGCTGGGGGCGGCAGGTCCGTAGGCGGCCCAGCTCCAGCATGTCCGCCAGGGAGCGGTCCATGGCCTCCGTCTGGGCGGCGATCTCAGCGATGTACCGGTTCTGTTTCTCCGGCTGGACGTTCTCCGCCAGATTCTCGGCGCAGGAGCGGATCACCGCCAGGGGGGTCTTCATGTCGTGGGCGATGGCGGCGGTGGTCTCCCGTGTGCGCCGCTCATAGAGCAGGTGAGTCCGCTGGCCCTTCCAGGTGGCGTGGGAGAGCAGCCACGCCGCCAGCAGGAACAGGAGGAAGCTGAAGAGGGCGCACACGCACACCTGGGGCCCGGCGACCGCCCAGAGGTTTGCTTTTCCCACCACGGACAGCCAGCAGTTCCCGGCCAGGGACTTCTCGCCGAACAGGGGCTGCTCCACCAGGAAGGCGGCGCGGACGTAGAACTCCAGCGCGCCCCGGCCGCCCGTCTGCCCCAGCCGCTTGGAGGCGATGGCGTCGGCCAGGTGCTCCTTCGGCAGCAGTAGGGGCAGATTTTCCTCCGCTGCCATGGCGCGGATGGTCTGGATGGATGCCGGGGATACCTGAGCCGTCCGACTCTGCGTCCCCACCGTTTCCGGCATTTGCCAGATGGGCTCGCCCTCCAGGGTGACCAGGGCGGCGGTGACGCCGTCGTAGTCCTCAAAGCCCCGGATGGTCTCCGCCCATTCCTGGGGGCTCCCGGTGTCCATGGACAAAAGCTGCTCCCGCAGCTTCAGCCCCTCCAGGTGCAGCCGCCGGCCCTCGCTGCGCAGGGCTTCCGACATGACCACGTAGGTCAGAGCCCCCAGCAGTACCGCCCACACCGCCAGCAGCAGCGTGAAGCAGCGCAGGTAGACCCGCCGGCGTTCTTTTTTCATATCCATATCTGTATACTCCTCTCTGATACCGCGTTCATGTTGCGTCCCCGCCGTCCGGCGGGACGGCCTCCCATTTGTAACCGGTTTTGAAGACCGTGCGGATACACCGCGCCCAGGGTCCCAGGGCCCGGCGCAGCTGCCGGATGTGGCTGTCCACCACCCGGTCGCTGCCCTCGTAGTCCCAGCCCCACAGCCGCAGCAGCAGGTCCTCCCGCCGCAGCACCTGTCCCTGCTGCTCCAGCAGCAGCCGCAGCAAAGCGATCTCCTTGGGGGCCAGCTCCACCCGGACCCCGTCCACCGTGACGGCGTGGGCGGGCACGTCCAGGGCCACGCCGCCGGAGGCGAGGACCTGCCGCCCGGCCAGCCCCTTGCTCCGGCGCAGCAGGGCGGCAATCTTGGCGAACAGCTCCGCCTGGGAGAAGGGCTTGGTCATGTAGTCGTCGGCCCCCAGGCCGTAGCCCCGCAGCCGGTCCTCCTCCGCCGCCCGGGCGCTGAGAAAGAGGATGGGCATGCCGCCCTTTTTCCGCAGCGCCTGGCAGACGGCGAAGCCGTCTATGTCCGGCAGCATCACGTCCAGCACCGCCAGGTCCACTGGCTGGCTGCCCGCCAGCAGCAGCCCCTCCGTGCCGTCGGCGGCGGGCAGAACGCGCCACTCGCCGCCGCTCTTGGCGGTCAGGTAGTCGCATATGAGCTCCCGCAGGGGGGCCTCGTCCTCCACCAGCAGAATAGTGTGCATGCAATCTGCCTCCTTTCTTCCCGTGCTGAGGGCAGTATACAGGGGAGATGTGTGGTTTTGATGTCACCTATAAAAAAACACCGCCGGGGAGCGGTTGTCAAGTCCGAAAATGCAGGCCGCCCCC
>ERZ779626.95-NODE-95-length-60161-cov-9.257478_pt1 | contig 60161 bp, 59 predicted proteins | sample MGYA00514209_ERZ779626 | MGnify/ENA primary metagenome ERZ779626 (study PRJEB29562, sample SAMEA4376713) | mouse gut metagenome | isolation source: Cecum | study: EMG produced TPA metagenomics assembly of the A DSS colitis mouse model was used to assess the microbial...
TTTAAAAAAAAAAAACCCGCCTAACCATATAAAACTAAAAAAAAAAATTAAATAAAAAAAAAATATTTTTTTTATTTTCTTGGGGGGGGCGGCCCAATTGCGCCGCCCGCCCCTGTCGTTTTTAATATTGCTTTTTCAGATCCTTCGTTTCACTCAGGATGACATTGGGTAATTGCTCTGGTTTACACAAGGCGGCATTCCGAGGCTGGTCCCTTTTGTCATTCCAGGCTTGCCGAAGAATCTGATTTTTAAGATCCTTCACTTCGTTCAGGATGACATTGGGTAATTATTCAGGATGACATAGAGCGTCATTCCGAGGCTTGCCCCTTTTGTCATTCCGAGGCTTGCCCCCCTTGTCATTCTGAGGCTTGCCGAAGAATCTGAAATTTTACAAAAACTTTTTAAGCTTTTTTTCAAAACCTTCTTCCAAAGAGATAAGCGAAGAAAGTAATTTTTTTACTTCCGGATCTATATTTTTTCCGCCGTCGGTCATAGTCGTCTTTAAGCTTGTTATGCCGTTGACCGTACCGCGGATAAGCATTTGCGCTATGTTTTGCGAAGAATTGTCGTTTGCGGCGCCCATTTTTATCGCGCTCCACATCATTGCTTTTTTGACGGGGTTGGGCTCCTTTAATTCAACGTCGTACTTCAAGGCGAGATGCGCCGCCTCGCTGCAAACTTTTTCATATTCCTCATGCTCGCGCATGATTTCCTCGCGTATGCCGCCGTCCTCCACCTCCGGCATTATATCCGAAAGGGAAGTAAGCGCTATCTGTGCGTTGCGGTAAATTTCCGCTAAAATTTCACTGTCGTTTTTTTTCTGCTCCATAATACACTCCTTAAATTAAGTGTTGACCTGCGCGCGCAAAAATATACTTGCCGCAATACCGAAATTACTTGACAAAAGCGGCGGCAAGTGTTACATTTATGTTCGAGCCGCTCGGAACGGGCTTTTTAAACGTGCGTTGCACTGCCTGACCCGATAGGGTTTTACGTCCGGCGAGACTGGTTAGAGGAGGTAAATTTCATGTACGCAATTTTTGAAAACGGAAGCAAACAGTATAAGGTTTCCGTGGGCGACCTTGTGAAGGTTGAAAAGCTTGACGCCGAAATCGGCGCTACCGTGCAGTTCCCCGTAGTTATGACGGCGGACGAAAAGGGCATTCAGGTAGGCGCCGAGACCGAAAAGGTGAAAGTGTCCGCAGAGGTTGTCGCTCAGGGCAAGGAAAAGAAGATTATAGTCTTCAAGTACAAAGCCAAGAAGAACGAGCGCAAAAAGCAGGGTCACAGACAGCCTTACACGCAGATCAAAATTACGGCGATAGGCGCGCCCGCCGCGAAAAAGACGGCGGCAAAGAAAGCCGAAGCGGAAGCTAAGGCAGAATAATTTTCAGGAGGAATGAATATGATTTTCTTAAATTTATTCGCCCATAAAAAAGGTACCGGTTCTTCCCACAACGGCAGAGACAGCGAAGCGAAAAGATTGGGGGTCAAGCGTTCGGACGGACAGTTCGTTCTGGCGGGAAATATTCTCGTAAGACAGCGCGGCTCCAAATTCAAGGCGGGTTCGGGCGTTGCCATGGGCAAGGACGACACACTGTTCGCGCTGGTGGACGGCACGGTCAGGTTTGAAAGAGTGGGCAAAGACGGAAAGCAGGTTTGCGTTTATCCCGTCGCGGAATAAAATATAACACGGGGGCCTGAGACGGCTCCCTGTTTTTTTTGGAAAAAATACCATGGTAAAAGTTTCACCCTTAAAAGACAACGAAAAACAAAACTTTGCAAAACTGTTTACGGACTATTATTCCGAGCTGGACTGCGCCGACGACGCCGCGCACATTGCGGAGGAATACGTCATTCCCGATTTGCTTGCGGGGCTTATTTCCGTCGACATGCTTTACGACGGCGGGCAGACCGCGGGTTTTATAATTTATCAGACGGACGATATCGACAACGACTGGAATTTTAAAGAAGGCTGGGGCGACGTGCGCGAAATTTACGTTGTCCCCTCCCTCCGCCGTCAAGGTCTGGGCAGATTTTTACTTTACACCGCTGAGATGAAATTGAAAGAGCGCGGCGTGCAGAAAGCTTATTGTCTGCCGTGCGCAGGGTCGGAGGGGTTTTTCCGCGCGTGCGGATACGTCGGAAGTGCCTCGTTTAACGAAGATACGGACTGCTTCGTCTTTGAAAAAACAAATTTAAACAATAAATGCAAATAATAAAACGTGTGCAGCATGGACAAAACGGATTTATTATAGTATAATGCGGTTATGAACAATATTGTTTTCGCAGGGGGCGTTGTGCCGCAGGATATGCGGAAAAACAGGCGCCTTGAAATAATAGTTCCCGACGAAGGAGAAATAATTATCGTACCACCCGCGTGTTCGTACGGCGGAAGCGCAGACGGAATTCATATCTGTATAGAACAGCCGCTAATCAATTTAAAGCAAACCGTCTCTGTGCCCGACGTCGAAAACGGAGGCATAAGGCATGCGGCGCGACAGGCGGTGAATTTTTTTAGCGGCAACTGCGGCAAAAAAGCGACGGTTTTGTCGGCTTTGGGCAATCTTTTAACCGCTTACGCGGCGATAAGCACGGATGGAGACAAAAGCTTTTCCCCCACGGTTGGCATTGTGGTTGAAATGATAGAGAAAAACGTTTCCGACAAGGGCTTTTGTCTGGAAACGGAAATAAAAAAACTTCCGCTTAATTACGATTATATACGCAAGCTTTTCAAAAAGGAAACGGGCGCGACCCCGCGCGAATACCTGCTAAAACAGCGCATGGAGCTTGCCGCAAATCTGTTGACGGGCGGCGCCGCCAATAAATATTCCGAATATACCGTTTCGCAAATAGCGGAGGTATGCGGTTTTTCGGAGCCGCTTTACTTTTCTCGGGTGTTTAAAAAATATTACGGAGTGTCGCCGAGCGGATACAAAAACCGAATTTAAAGAGCGGAGAAAATTCTCCGCTCTTTAATTATTTTTCAAGTTGTTTAACCTCGGTATAAGCCATTACGAAAGGTCCCGTACCTTTCGCGTCGTTTTCAACGACAGGTTCTGATATATAATATTCGTAAGAGCCGTCGCGCTTACGGTTGGTTTCGGGGCCAAGTCCCGCCATAAGACAGATTCCGCCGAGGTTTAATTTGCCGTCGGTCTGCGTCAGATATTTGCGGCAAATTCCGTCAAACACCTCTTTGCCCGTCTTTGCGAATTTTTTATCTGCAATACCCAGCCGCGCGCCCTTCATCATGGCGTAGGCTATCATGGCGCTTCCCGAAGTTTCCAAATAGTTGCCCTCGCTTCCGCCGCGGTCGACTACCTGCCAGAACATTTTTTCATTCGGGTCGATATATTTTTCAAGCCCTTCTACGGTATTTTTAAAGATTTCTATAAGTTCGTTTTTGTAATTTTGCGCCTCGTCCGGAAAATAGCCGATTACGTCTACAAGCCCCACAGTATACCAGCCGACCGAGCGCAACCAAAAGCTTTTGGAAAGCCCCGTATCCTTATCCGCCCAAAAAGCTTTTTTGGAATAATCCCAACCGTGATAATACAGACGTTTACGCTTGTCGTACATATTTTCGTAAACGTTTTTGAATTGTTTTACTATATCGGGGTAATTTTTGCCGCCGTTAAACTCGGTTTCATATCTTGTATAGAAAACCTGCGCCATATAAAGCCCGTCCAGCCAAACCTGGTCGGGATAAATTTTTTTATGCCAAAAGTTGCCCGCGGCGGTTCTGGGTTGTTTTTCAAGCTGGGAATACAAAAGCTCTATAGCTTTTTTATACTTTTCTTTGCCCGTTTCGCGGTATAAATCGAAAAGCACCCTGCCTTCGTTGATGTTGTCGACGTTGTAGGTTTCAAGCTCGTACCCGCGTATACTACCGTCGTCTAACACGTAATAGTCTACGAAACTATCGATAAATTCAAGATATTTCTTCTCGCCCGTCTGTCTGTAAATAGAGTAGAGCGAGGTCATCATACAGCCGTCTATATAGTTCCATGCGGCGGGCTTGCCGTGTTTGATATTCTCTATATTCCACACGGGAGCGGCGGGCGTAGTGTCGTCGATAAGGCGGTTAATATATTCGTCTATTACGGAATAATCCATTTTTACCCTATTCCTCTATAATATTTTTTACGTTTTTGGCAATTATTTTTTCGCCGACTACCCCGTCGAACGTTACGTTTTTAAGCGTTAAGCTTTCGACGTTGTCGACGTACAGCCCCTCTTTGCAGTATTCGCGCACGTTTTCCAGCATGGCGGGAAGGAAAGGTTTTGCGTCGTTTTTATATGAAAAGCTTACGTTTTCAAGCACTATTTCTTTAACGGGCTGTTCCACAAGTCCGTCGAAATACGCCGCCATACACTCGCAGTCGACGCAGTCTATATCCTTGAAAAGAAATTTACCGAGATAAGGCGTGCCGTCGTCGGGCTTAATGCTCCTATCGCGCGAACGTACGTATTCCGTATGACCGTCCGGATCGCAGAAATAATACATGTTGATTACGAGCGGCGTAATAACGTTTTCCATTTTAATGTTTTCGAAGCATACGCCGTCTATAATACCGTACTTGCCTCTACCGCGGCGAGTCTTAATGCGCAGCCCCCTGTCGGTATGTCTGAACACGCACTGGCTTACTTTAAGGTTTGTAACGCCGCCGCTCATTTCGCTGCCCAGCACTATCGCGCCGTGTCCGTCGCAGAAAAGATTGTTGCGCAGAGTGTGTCTGTTTGCGGGAGTTTTATACGTCATGCCCATGTACTTTTTGCCGCTTTTTATTGCGCAGCAGTCGTCGCCGACGCTGAAAGTACAGCCGACAATGTCAACTTTATCGCAGCTTTCGGGGTCGAGTCCGTCGGTATTGGGTGCGGTATAAGGATTTTTTATTTTCAAATCGTAAAATTTAAGATTGCGCGAAAAGAAAGGATGCAGGTTCCAGCTTGCGGAATTCCGGCAAGTCACGCCGTGGAAAACAACGTCGGCGCACTTGTTTAAAAATACAAGACGGGGGCGCGCGACTTTTCTGCCCTTAGGCGTCGCCCACCAGGTAGAATTTTGTGCATTTCCGTCTATGACGCCTTCACCGATTATACGGATGTTTTTCTGTCCGTATGCCGAAATAAAGGATTGGTGACAGGCGAACGGCTCGCCCTCCCAACTGGCAATAATTTCTTCCTTGCCGCCGCGCAGCTTGCGCGCGGGCACGAAAGGATAATTTTCTTCTTTAATATCGCCCAAAAGCACGGCGTCCTTTTCAAGCTCTATCGTTATACCGCTTTTCAAAACGAGCGGTCTGACCGAATAAATACCATCGGTCAGCAGCACTCTGCCGCCCTCGGGGCAGCTGTCTATCGCCATTTGCACGTAATAGGTATCGTCCGATTTACCGTCGCCCTTCGCGCCGAGAGCTTTCGCGTCTACAACCGCGGTTTCGGGAAGCGTAGTAAAAACAATTTTACCGCCGAGCGTGGTTTCCACCGTGTATTCCGTATCGGGGTTGAGTCCGAACAGGGAGAATACGTTTGTATCGCGCACGTCGCTCTGCTTAACTCCGTTTAAAATTACGCTGTACTTTTCCGGAGAATAGTACGGGTTTTTATTCTTTAATTCAAAACAAGCCGAAGTGGCGGACACGAAAAGCTTTTTAAACACTTGCAGCTTCCTCCTTGCGTTTATTCCTGATTTTGTTGATTGCGTAAACAATGCCGTCCTTTATGCCGATAAAGAACATATCGGCAATTACCGTGAAAAGACCGAAAAGCAAAGGTTCTACACCGATATGAATATAATCGGTAGTATGCTTTACGGCATTGATAATTTCGTTAAGACCGAGGTAGCAGTAATTCACCACGATTATTACGAGAATGTAATACAAAATATTTGTAAAAAATGTCCAGAACTGCCTGAACGGGAACGGAAACATCATATAGGCATTATACTCTTTCCTGTCCGTTTCCAAATACCTGTAAAGCGGGTTGACCAGCACGTCTACAATCAGACCCATTACCGCGCCGGTCAAAACCAGCGAATCGAGCGAGTTTCTGATGTTCAGTCCCCACATTACGAAATAACACACCGCACCCGCAAACCAAAATTTTACGAACAGCGCTTTCACCCAGACGGGTATGCGGGCAAGAAAATCGGTTTTGTACGGGTCGAACTGCTTTTGCCTGCCGCGGCGCGAGACGTTTTTGGGGTCGTCCACTCCGGTACAGTCTGAAATATTCATAGAAATTTCTTCGGCGTTGTCGGCTGTTTCGCCTTTGAGCGCGGCGACAAGCTCGTCCACCTTATCGATTTTCAAATCGTAAAAGTTTTCTATGGTAGTTTCCTGAAATTTCTTTTTCTTCTTTGCCATTGTTACCTTTTTAGGAAAATAACCGACAAAAAATATTTTGCCGGTCATTTTTTTCGTTTAATAAATTTAAAATCAAACCTCTGCGCTGGTGTCTATTGCCTCTTTAATTTCGGTAGACTCGACGTTCTTTCTGGTATTGATTTTACCGATAAGTTTACCGTACAGAGGATACGTTGCCGTAAGCAAAGCCGCAACAGCAACAAGTATGGCATGCGCCAATACGCCGTTGATAGCATTGTAAATATACTTTTCACGGACCGCAAGCTGCGTAGGATTAAGCAACTTGGAAGCTTCGTCCCACGCCACCGTCCACCTGACAAACAAAAGAATATCAAGCGCAAACAAGACAGCCATAAATACAAACGTCAGTACAAGCATTACGATTTTAGGCTTTTTACTGCGCTTGGGGAAAGCGTACATAAACAGCAACAATACAAGTATACTGAACAAAGTATTGATAAATATGCTTATGGGCACGCCGGACTTGGGATACTCCAAACCCGCCTGCGAAAAGTTTCCGAGTAAAAACAGGTAAACCAGCGACGATACGATAAGCATAAAGAACGCAATATTCATAGGTCTGCGTTTTAATTTAACGGTAAACTTTCTTAACCATTCCTTTATGCCGCCCGCAATTTTCGCTCCGCGCGAGGGCTTGCTTACGGATTCGGGAGCAGTCTGCTCGTCGATTGCAATGTTTTCGTTTTCCGACATATTCCGCACCTCCTTACCTTATCGCCTTACCCGGCACTTCTTTGCCCTGTTCGTCAACGGCGGGAAGCTCGAAAAAGTGCATCATCTCGGGGTCGAAGCCGATTTCTATCTCGTCTCCCGCTTGGTAATTACACCATTCCGCAAATTTGCAGACAACGTTCTTCACGCCGCCGATTTTGCCGTGGACAAGAGTATTCATGCCGAGGTTTTCGTTGTTGGTTATATGAAGCTTTACGTGTCCTGCCCTTGTAATGTTTTCGGGGCGGACGCCAAGTATAATGTTTTTGCCGTCGTAATCCTTTAAAAGTCCGGTCTGTTTTTCATTCAAAGGATAATCGAAAAGTTCGCATTTAAAGCAACCTTTTTCTATCACACCCTCGAACATGTTCATGGGGGGCAAACCTATAAACGTAGCAACAAACGTGTTTGCGGGCTTTTCGTAAAGCTCTATAGGGTTGCCTATCTGCTGGACGTGTCCCATTGACATACAAACAATTCTGTCCGCCAAAGTCAAAGCTTCCGTCTGGTCGTGCGTTACGTACATAATGGTCGCATTAAGCTTTTTATGAAGAAGAATAAGCTCTCTGCGCATCGAACCCCTCAACTTTGCGTCGAGGTTGGATAAAGGCTCGTCAAACAGGAACACCTTGGGGTTGCGGACGATAGCGCGGCCCATAGCAACACGCTGGCGCTGTCCGCCGGAAAGTTGTTTGGGCTTTTTATTAAGCTGAGATTTCAAATCGAGAATCTCCGCCGCCGCCATAACCTTTCTGTGGATTATTTCCTTATTTTCCTTGCGGAGGGTCAATGAAAACGCCATGTTTTCATAAATAGTCATGTGCCCGTACAGAGCGTAGTTCTGGAAAACCATTGCTATATCTCTGTTTTTGGGCGGTTCTTTTGTGCAGTCCTTACCGTCTATGATAAGACTGCCCTTTGTTATATCTTCGAGACCGGCGACCATTCTTAGCGTCGTGGACTTGCCGCAACCGGACGGTCCGACAAGGACGATAAATTCGCCGTCTTTAATATCGAGATTAAAATCGTAAACAGCCTGAACGCCGCCGTCATAAATTTTGTCGAGATGCTGAATATTTACCTCGGGCATTTTACACCTCACCGTTACCGGAAGCCGTAATTTTTTCTTCCGTTTCTTTCAGCGCTTCTTCCGCCGCGGTTTTAGCGGCGACCGCGTTAGCTTCGTCTTCCGCTTCCATTGCTTTTACAACAGCGGTAATATCCACTTCGCCCGATTCGACTTTCTTTATATGTTTCTGAAGTCTGACCGACTGAATGATTCCTATAACGCCGGCGCCTATCAGACATGCCGCCGACGCGAGGAGATAAACTAAAAGTATTATAAATTCAACCCAGCTTTGGTCGGGTGTAGGATAAAAGCCGAAATAACCCGCAGTCAATATTTTATGGTTAAGCCCGTAGAGAGGATAACCGAATATACGTAAAATCTGGAACGCCGCCACCACAAACAATACTATGCAGTAGGTCTTGTTATAGTTTTTAACGTTTTCCGAGGACAGGAAAACCGTAAGTAAAACTATAAGCGTCAGAATTACGGAAAATCCTATAGTAATTGTCCTGAAATGTTCGTCGGTATAAGCATACAAAAGCATGAAATACAGACAGTTGAATACCAAACCTAAAATAGCCAATACCTGCGCCCATTTGTTTTTCTTGTAGCGCATTATGTCATGGTTTATTATAATCTGGTTAGGAGTTTTCTTTTCCATTATGCAACCTCCCTGACGAGACCGCTTTCGAGAAGCTTCTTTTCGCCTTGCATAAGTTTTATTTTCCAGACGAGATTAGCGACAAATCCTCCGCATACCAGCAATAAAAGCACCGCCATAGCATAACCCGTAGGCAAAGTCCAGGTAGTATACTTCCACTCGCCGGGAATCATGCTTTCGAATTCGTCCTTAGCCGCAACCCAGTCTATTTTGTCAACCAAAGACTGACAATTGACTACAAGCGCTATAATTACAATAGCAAGCGTCAAAGAATATGCGATTGCAATGCCTATGGAAACATAATTGGTAACGTAATACTTACGTCTTTTACCGGTACCCGTAAAATAGTTGAGTGCTACAACCAATATCATGACTATACCCCTTATCAAAAGCTTATCGCTTACGCCCTGAGACGCTTCGTATAAATCTTTGATGCCGGCAACGGTTTCCTCACCGCTCTTTGTGTTGTACAATATAGCGTTCTGGTGAATCTGGAACAAAGTCCCGCTACAGAACAGCAACGCGTACACCGCGGACAGCGCCGCAATGATAAGCGCGACCAGCATAAAGATTTTTTGGAACCTCATCTGAATTTTCATGTCAATTCCCCGATTAATTTACCTCATGCGCCCGCCCGAAGGCGGGCGCACCGGTAAAACACTTGATTTTTTTACAACCTGTCTGTTATTTGTTTAAATTTGCTGTATAATAGGTCTTAATTTTGCCCCATGCGTTTTCCATGAAGCCGTCAACCTGCTGCATTCCGTTCGTGTTAAGCAAAGCAATTATTCCCTGTGCGTTGCCGGGTATCGCACCGCCTACGCCGGTGAACTCTTTGCTTGTATCGAAGCCGTAGTACATAATGTCGGTAAGGATATTACCATTTGCACTGCCGTTCGCATAGAAGTAATATTCTGCAGCTTTTGCTCCACCCATACCGGTAACCTTCTGGTAATTGGTCTTCATTGCCGAAGTCTGCGCGTCGGTGAAAGGAAGAACGGTGGGAACCAACGTTCTCCAATAACCGTATTCCGAGTCGTTAACGAGCCCTGCAACGGGGTAAACTATCGTTCCGTTAACCTTTGCTATAGCCCAGATATTGGCGCCTACAAGTCCGCATGTGGGGGTACACTGAGCTTCGAAGCCCTGGTCCTTGTTGCCGAAGTTGAGTGCGGAGCCTATGTACTGACGGGCATGGTCCGTGAACTTACCTTCGTTTATAGCCATAAGCTCGGTCATGACCTCGTCCGTAGTGGTAGGAACCTGTTTACCGTTATAATAAGTACCGCTGTAAAGCTTGTTTTCGAAGCAGAAGTAAAGTCCCTGATACTCCTCTTTTACTCTGTACTGAACGTTATCAACCGTTTCTACAATGCCTTCCGTCTTAGCCTGGTCAAGAGTTTTATCCGCAGGCTTGCCGTACCAGGTGCCGTAGTCGGCGTTTTCATTTTTTCCCTGCTCTCTGGTTATGTTGCCCGCCTTGGAGAAGGGGCCGTACGTCATTACTATCTGTCCGTCGTTTGAGAACATCCAGTCTATAACTTTAAGCGTTGCGGAAAGCTTGTCGGGATTGCCGCTGACAGCCGCCTTGGGAATACAAAGTCCGCCGTTCTTGACGCCGCGCCAGCTTTCGGTAAAGCGCATTACTTTTTCCGCAGTGCCGTCACCGTTAACGTCCCATCTGGATACGGGGGTAAGGATAGGCGCGTAATTGTAGCCAGCCTCTATCTTTTTATTGAGCTGACCGTCTACCGAGTAGCCTGCAAGACGGGTCTGCGTCTGCACGTAGTCTGTAGAGCTGTAAACCTGGATACCGGGATTTGTTTCATTATTTGCTATAGATAAAAGACCGTCGGTTTGACCAGCGCCGGTATAATAAAGGCCTTCTTTTGCAAGCTTGCTCATATTTTCGAGCGCGTTCCAATAAGCGGTTTCGTTACGCGCGTCCTTTATGTTGCCCTCTTTATCAATGTAAGCGTAGAAGGTTGTATATCTGGACGTAAGTCCGCGTACGCCGTAAAGTTCACCCGCCATAGAAGCTACATCGTAAGTTCTGTTGGTGAAGCCGGTACGCGAAGCAAGCAAATATGCCGCTTCTCCCTTTGAAGAATCTCCCAAAAGTCCGCTACTTGCCATGGATGCTCTACCGAAAGCAACGTAAAGGTCTACGTCCCAAGCGGCGTATGCGCTGTTGAATACGTCCGAAAGCTTGGAATAGAAGGGAGTGCTTTCACCCGTCTTATGATAAGCTATTTTTATGTATTCCTGCAAAACCTTGGTAAGCTGTGCGCCGGTAACCGTACCGTTAGACGCGTCTATCATCTGGTTTTGAATATCTACGATATTACCGGAAGCAGTCTGTACCGCGGTGGAGCCTAAAGGAGCGGCTGCCGCCTGATAAAGCGCGGAACTGCTGTCCTGCAATGCCGCTATTACGGCACCGTAGTCAACGGTAAGCTCTACGGTATCATTCTTCTTGGCTTCGGTTACGTAGGAAAGATTGTTGCCGAAGCTGAGTTCTCCCGCCGCCGTATCCGCCGCTCTTAAAGCTGCCGGATCGGTTACTTTTATAGTGTAATTGTCCGCAGCGGTCTTGCCCATGAAGGACTCTACCGAGTGCGACGTGCCGACAACGGTAACCACGCCTTTCTTCTCGTCTTTGTTTTTGGTATTCGCCTGCGAAGCAAACGTACCCGTTGCGGGAGTAAGATCTGTCGCGTCGAGAATTTTTTCAACTATGTCCTTACGCATGAGAACGTACTTTTCGATATCGTTGTTACCGTCGAAGTAAGGAACCATATACATTGCGCCGGTATTGGTGTTTGCGGTAACGGACATACGCGTAACGGCGTTTTCTTCAAGGAACTGCTTATAGTTGGGCATATAATCGAGATACTTGTTTATGTCGACCCAAGTGTTGGAATCTTCAGAAAGTATCGTATCCGACGAAGCGGTTATAAGCGAATATTCGCCCAATTTGTTGTTCTGTTTAAGATAAGAAATATGAGTACCTGCTTCGGCGGCTTTACCGGCAAACTCGTCAACTACGTTAATGCCGAGCGTAGAAGTAAGCGCCTGCCAAGCGGGTTTAAGATCGCCCGATACATACCTCTTACCAGCATAGGTCATATTATCGGCAGTAGCCGAATCGGCAACCTTCTGAATTTGGGTATTGGTATACTTAATGCCTGTAACGTCGCTGTTATAACCCAATGCGGTTTTAATTGTCGTACCGGCGGCATAAGTTAACTGGTTGTTAGCGTCAAGATTAACACTCAAGTCATTCTTGTTGTTATTCTTGTCCTTACAACCCGCAATGGACGCCGCCATTGCGCCTGCCATTACCACGGCAACCGCGGCAAAGGCGAGTTTTTTAGATTTGTTCATTTTTTTCTCCTTATATTTTATTTCAATTACGGATTGCCCCGCATTAAAATCCATTTTATTATTCTTTTACGCCGCCCATATTTACGCCCTTCGCAAAATACTTCTGTATGAAGGGATAAATGACGAGTATGGGTATCATAGCAAATACAACCATGGCGTACGCTATCGAAGTAGCCTTGCCTATATCGGCAACTTCCCAAGCGTCGTCCACCGAATACTTGCCTGTCAGTGCCGTGTTAAGCTGTATGAAGTCACGCATGTAAACCTGTACGGGCCAGGAATAGTTTTGCCCCGCCGCATTTGTTACCTTGTATGCCCAGAAGTAACCGTTCCAACGCGAAATTCCGAAGAACAGCGCGACCGTGGCGATTGTCGCCTTGCTCATGGGTATGTATACTTTGGTAAGTATCTGAAGCTCTGTCGCGCCGTCTATGCGCGCTGCCTCCTCTATTTCCGAAGGCACACCCTCGAAAGAGTTTCTTAAAAGTACTATGTTCGGTGGGTTCATACCCATGGCGAGAACTATCAGCCATTTAAGGTCGATATCGGACATATTGGTGCTACCCGCAAAAATGGTAGCCATTACTCTGCCGGTCGACTGGTAGTTTAAAAACTGGGGAACAACGCCCGCCGAGAACCACATGGTGAATACGAGGAAGAAGTTCCACCCGTGTCTGCCCATAAGTCTCTTTTTGGAGAGCGCGTACGCGCCGAGTATCGAGTAAATAAGACACCAGATAGTACCGATAAAGGTAACAAACAGCGTGTTGGAATAGCTTACCCAGAAGCGGGAGCTGTTGAACACGTATTTTGCCGCTTCGATTTGTAACTTACCGGTCGGCCAAAGCACAATTTCGTTATTTCGAACCGCGTCAAAACTACTGAACATAGAGCTTAACGCAAAGATCAAAGGATATATGCAAAGAGCGGCGAACACGATAAGGAAAAAATACGCGATAATTTTGAATATCAGCTCGCTGACTTCTATTTTTCTTTTCATTGTATTCTCCCCCTCATTAATACAGCGACACGTCGGAAGCTTTTCTGGCTATCGTGTTTGCGCCTATGACAAGTATCATACCTATGAGGTTGTTTGTCATTTCGCCGGCGATACCGAAAGCCTGCGTCAGGTAGTTGCCCTGCGCGTTCGCCCAAGTGGACACAACCGTCGCAACCGCATAGTTGCCGTAAGTCGAGTCGGGGCAAAGCAGATACAGCTTTTCATAACCTACGGAAAGCAGACCGCCTATCTTCATGATAAGCATTATTACTACCGTTGAAAGAATACTGGGAATAACGACGTATCTCATCTGCGCCATTTTGCCCGCGCCGTCTATCTGCGCCGCCTCGTACGAGGTCGGCGAAACCGCAATTACCGCGGCAAAGAACACAATGGAGTCGTAGCCCGCATGTTCCCAAATATCGGTAATTATATATATAGGTCGGAAATATTGAATTGTATAGACAAGTCCGCCGTCAAGGCTTGCCTGTAACATTTTTGATGATTTGAATATCTTACCGACAAGCTGGGAAACGACGCCTATCTGACCGCCGGCGGCGTTGCCGCTGAAAAGCGCAAGCGTAAGCGACGTGACTATAACCGTCGAAATAAATTTGGGCAGGTATACGCACACCTGCATTATCGATCTTGCTATATTGGATTTAACCTCGTTGAAAAACAGCGCGAGAATTATCGGCATAGGGAATCCGAATAATAAACCGTAGAACGCGATTATAAACGTGTTCCTGAACGCCTGCCAGAATTGCGCGGCATTCGCGCCGAAATAAATATTCTGGAAGTTGCTTATGCCCGCCCAAGGACGGTCGGTTGTCAATTCGTAATCGCCGTACCTGAACGCCGCCGTAAGCTCGTACATGGGAAGATATTTCCACAGTACGTAGACAAGTATCATCGGCACAAGCATGAGATACAGTCGCCAGTCCTTCAACAGCGTGAAGCCGGTTGTCTTCCATTTGTTCCGCTCAGTTTCGTCCCTTACCTGCTGTTCGGCGGACATGGAATAAGTTCCCGTCGCCTCGTCGTAGTCAAGGAAATCGTCACATTTGAGTTTGAACATCAAGATTTTCCTCCATATCGCTTAGATATCCTGTTATTTGTAAGCGGTTTCCCGCATATTACCTTATTAGTTATATAAGTCGTCGTCGTGACGCTTCAACGCCGTCAGACTTTGTTCGTCCAATTCTATCGGCTCGTCGCCGAAAGTGTCGCGGCGCTGTTTTTCTTTCCGCTCGTCGTCCAGTCTTTTCAGATAATGTTTCTGGTCCTCGAACATTCCGTCCAGACGGCGCACTATGAGAATTATTACCAATCCGACCGCCAAAGACATTACGTCAAGCAGCTGCCCGACAAGCGAGGGCACGAAACCGTAACCGAAGCACACCGCCAGAACCGTTCTTCCGACAACCACAGACACCCAGCCCGCCAAAAGAAACAGTGCGGAAAAATACCACTTTTTCCTTATCCTCTCCTTGCCGACAAACCTTGTCATAAGCAGAAGAAGCATTATAAACGCATTTCCTATTATATATACGGCAAACCAGTCGTTTGAAAACCCCGCGGTTTTGAGATTCAGCAGGCAATACAAAAGCCCGTCGCCCAAAGCATAAAATACGGACGGCCAGCCCCAGCGCATCATAACCATCAGCACTATAGGCGCCATAGGCGAAAAAGTGAAAGTAAGCGGACCCCCGCCGAACCTTTTGTATGCGAAATGCACGACCAGCTCGAACACAACCAGAATAACCGCGAATAAAAACAGATCTGTCAGGCGATATTGCCTTATTGATATCATTCTTGAACCGTTTTTACGCATATTTTATCTGTTCGCACACTTTTTCGGGTAGAAAATGTTATTTTTTTACACTTAGCCTAAACATTATATCATAGCAGTTTTTAAAAATCAATATTTTTTTGATTGTTTCACGAAAAATTTTATGATACAATATTCACGTAAATTTTAAAGGAGTTTCACAATGAAAATTTTGTATTTAACCCCTGAGGACGACCTGCAAAAGGCTTTTTCGGGGTTAAAAGGCCCCGCGGAAATACGTCTGGCGAAGGGTGTTTACAGACAAAAAACGGAGATATGCGCCGATAACGTTACCGTTTACGGCGAGGACCGTGAAACAACCGTTTTGTCGTACGGCGACTACGCAAAAAAAATACATGCCGACGGCAAGGAATACAACACTTTCCGCACGTATACCCTGTGCGTTACGGGAAACAACGTGCGGCTTTATAACCTGACCGTGGAAAACACCAACACGCAGCCCGAAAAGGTAGGGCAGTGCGTGGCGCTGTCCGTACACGGCGATAATTTTTATGCGGAAAATATAAATCTCAAATCCACGCAGGACACGCTTTTTCTTTCCCCTTTCCCCGACGACCTCGTCGTCCGCTACCGCGGCTTTATCCCTCGAAGGCAGCTTTACCGCGAGGGCGCGAATGTGCATTTTTTTAACCACTGTAACATTTACGGCACCGTGGATTATGTTTTCGGTTGCTCTGAAGCATATTTCAAAAGCTGCCGTTTTGTATCCGTTCACGACGAAAGAAGGGTCGGTTACGTTGCCGCGCCGGCCCATTCTCTTGGCGAAAAACGCGCTTTCAGCTTTATCGACTGCGACTTTACGGACGGCGGCGCGGGAAAAGAAAATGTTTATCTTGCCCGCCCCTGGCGGGATTTCGGCAAGTGCAGTTTTATAAATTGCCGTCTGGACGGACATATCGCCCCCGCGCTTTTCGATAAATGGAACGACACGGAACGCGACAAGACCGCAAGATTTGCCTATTACAATTTAAAATGCAATTTTAAAGCTTCGCCCGTCGGCTGGTCTGCCGAGCTTACGGCAGAACAGGCAAATGACATTATAAATGCATGCGAATGTAAATTTAATGACATTAAAGGTAATTTTTGACGATTATTGTAAACGCCTTTAAGCTTTAAATAATTAACAGAGTTTAAAAACGCGCGCCGGAATATAAATGTTTTTTAATGATCTATTATATTTTAACGCCCCCGACCGCAAAATGCGGTCGGGGGCGTTTTATTTTGTTAAGCGTTGTTTATTATAATATCAATCCCCGTTAAAACCGAAGAATTCCGCTGCGTTGTTGTAGCATACGTCCTCTACTATTTTGCCGAGGGTTTCCATTTCCGAAGCGGGGTACTGTCCGCTTTCCACCAATCTGCCGAGCATCTGGCACAGCAGTCTTCTGTAATACTCGTGTCTGGGATAAGCGAGGAAGGAACGGCTGTCCGTAAGCATGCCCACAGACTGAGCCACAAGCCCTACCTGCATAAGCGTTTCCAGATTCTGCCTCATGCCGTCCTGCTGGTCCAAGAACCACCACGCGGTGCCGACCTGTACCCTGCCCTTTACACCCTCCTTCTGGAAGCAACCCGCAAGCACGGTCAAAGCGTAGTTGTCACGCGGGTTGAGGCAGTAAAGTATGGTTTTGGGCAGATTGCCGTCTTTGTCCAGCTCTCCCAAAAGTGCGGAAAGCTTTTCCATATACACGCTGTCCTCTATTGCGTCGAAGCCGGTATCCGGTCCGATTTTAGCCAGCATGCTTTTGGAATTGTTTCTGAGCGCGCCTATATGATATTGCTGTGCCCAGCCGTACTTAGCGTACTGTTTGCCGAGGAATACGAGTATGTAGCCCTTGTACTTGTCCTGCTCCGCTTCCGTTACGGGCTGACCTTTAAGACCCTTTAAGAAAATTTTATTGGCTTCAGCATACGTCGCGGGTGCGTAATGCACTACGTCGAGAGCGTGGTCCGAAAGCTTCGAGCCCATTTCGTCGAAATACTTTATTCTTTCCGCAAGCGCGTCGCAAAGTCCGCGCAAATCCTTTATGCGCTTGCCGACTACGTTGCCCAGCTGTTTTACCCAGTCCGCAAACCAGGACAGCTCTACGTTTATCGCCTTGTCGGGGCGGAACGCCGGACGCACTTTAACCTTCAAAGTTTCGTCAGAGTTCATCTTTTTGTGCCACTCGAGACTGTCGACGGGGTCGTCCGTCGTGCAGACCGTTTTGACGTTGAATTTATACATCATTTCACGTGCGGTAAGCGTTTCGAGGACGGCGTTCGCCTTGTCCCATATTACCTGCGCGTTGGCGGGATTGATAACTTCCTCTATGCCGAAGTATCTGCGCATTTCCAGGTGAGACCAGTGATAAAGCGGGTTGCCGACGAAATAGGGCATGCTTTCTACAAACTGCATGTATTTTTTATAATCGTCGTCGGGGCCGGAAACAGAGTCTTCCGAATATCCGCGCGCGCGGAGAGCGCGCCATTTGTAATGGTCGCCGTATCTGTCGCCGGCGCCAAGCCATACCTCGGCAAGATTTCTGAATTTTTTATCCTCGTAAATCTCTTTGGGTTGAAGATGGCAGTGATAGTCTATAATAGGCATCTTTTCGGCGTGGTCGTGATAAAGCGTTTTCGCCGTTTCCGTGTCCAAAAGGAAGTCCGCGTCCATGAAGGGCTTGACCTGCGATACTGCCTTAACCTCCGTCTTTACCGCTTTTTTAGCCGCGGTTTTAACCGTCTTGGCGGGTTTAGCCGCGGTTGCGGCTTTCGCCGTCTTTGTTGTCTTTGCCGCGGGTTTTGCCGCTGCGTTTTTCTTTTCGGTTGCCATTATAACGTTACCCCCGTTTTGAATATTGCAATTTCTTTGGTTTGATTAATTTCGTTTTTGGCAAGCTTTCCGTTTGCCGTATCCACTACAAGATTTATAAGATTTTCAAGCTGGACGTCGAAGTCGCTTTCCAGCACCGCGCCCGCGTTGAAGTCTATCCAGTTGCTCTTTTTTGCCGCCAGCTCGGAATTGGTTGCTATTTTAAGCGTGGGCACAAAGCCGCCGAAGGGCGTGCCGCGCCCCGTGGTAAACAGAACCAGATGGCAGCCTGCCGCCGCGATATTCGTCACCGCGCACATATCGTTGCCCGGACCGTTTAAAAGGTTAAGCCCCTTTGCCGTCACGTAGCCGTCGTCGAAAACAACGTCCTCCACCGGTCCTGAACCCGATTTTTGGGTACAGCCCAGCGACTTATCCTCAAGCGTGGTTATTCCGCCCGCCTTATTGCCGGGGGAGGGATTTTCGTAAACGGTTTGACCGTTGCGGCGGAAATAGTCCTTAAAGTCGTTTATAAGCTTTACGGTCTTGCCGAAAACTTTTTCGTCCTTCGCCCTGTTCATGAGAAGCTGTTCCGCACCGAACATTTCGGGCACCTCGGAAAGCACCGTCGTGCCGCCGGCGGAAACTATATAGTCGGAAAATCTGCCTACTAGCGGATTTGCCGTAATACCCGAAAGCCCGTCGCTTCCGCCGCACTTCAAACCCACTTTCAGGCAGGAAATATCCTGCTCCGTGCGCCTGTCGTTTTTGATAACGTCGGCTATCTGCTTCAACAGCGCGACGCCGCTTTCTATTTCGTCGTCCACTTCCTGACAAACCATGAATTTGACGCGCTTTTCGTCTACGTCGCCCAACCCCTCTTTAAAGGCGGACATTTGGTTGTTTTCACAACCAAGTCCCAGAACGAGCACGCCGCCCGCGTTGGGATGCCGCACCATTTTCTGCAAAATAAGCTTGGTTCTTTCATGGTCGTCGCCGAGCTGCGAGCAGCCGTAAGGATGCGTGAACGTAAACACCCCGTCAAAGCCGTACGTGCCGTAGCGCGTTTTAAAGGTTTCGACAATAAGCTTAGCCTGACCGTTGACGCAGCCGACCGTGGGAATTACCCACAGCTCGTTCCTTATCCCGACGTCGCCGTTTGCCCGCTTGTAAACGTTTACTTTGCGCGACGTTACTTTTTTAAGCGGCGTGGGAATTTTGTCGTAAACGTATTCCAGATTTTCGGAAAGATTGGTCTTTACGTTGTGGGTATGCACGTGCGCGCCCGCTTTTATGTCCGCAGTGGCGCGGGCAATCGGGTTGCCGTACTTTATAATCTGTTCGCCGACGGATATATCGTTCAGCGCAAATTTATGCCCTTTGGTAATATCTTCCGTAAGCGCGACGCCCTCGTGCGTTTCGCCCTTTTTCAAGTCAGTCAGGGCTACGGCAACGTTGTCGCGGGGATTTATTACGATTGTCTTTTTCAAAGTACGCTCCCCTTATTTGCAGGCGCCGTTGCAGCCCGAAACGAAGCATTCCAAAGCCGCATTCATGCCCTTAGTGTCCATTGCCCTTAAATATTTTGCAACTGTCGAGGTGATTTCGGGATGAATTTTGTTCATGTCCGTTTCCCATGCTTCGACCCAACCGAGAGCTTCGCGCGCCAGTTTATCGTAGTCACCGTTAAACTCCGCCCAAAGCTTGGTCCATTTTTCAAGGAAAGCCGCGTCGTCTTTAAGCGCTATCTTCTCGCTTCCGCGCACGCCCTTGTGGAACTGCACAAGCGCCGCAAAAGCAAACAGCAAGCGTTGGGGAAGTTGACCCTTTATCCTGACGTAATCCGTAAGCGTGGGCAAAAGCCTTGTCCTGAACTTAGTCGTCGAGTTGAGCGCTATGGACATAAGCTCGTGACGGATATAGGGATTTTTATATCTCTCTATTACGCTTTCCGCGAAAGCGGTCATCTGGTCCTGCGGCAAATCTATTGTGGGATTGACTTCTTCGAACACGAACTCGCGCACGAATTTGCCTATGGTCTTGTCGTTTACCGCTTCGCCGACGGTGTCTATTCCGCAAAGATAGGCAACGGGAACCATAGCCGTGTGCGAACCGTTTAAAATTTTGACCTTTCTCTGTTTGTAGGGATGAATGTCGTCCGCAAAAATCACGTTAAGCCCCGTGCTGTCCGCGGGAAGATATTTTTGCACAAGAGGTTGCTTTTTAAGCACCCAAAGGTGGAAAATTTCGCCCTTTACGACGTTGTTGTCTATATAGCCGGTTTCCTTTTGAATTTGTTCTATTTCGTTTTTGGGATAGCCCGGAACTATTCTGTCGACAAGCGTGGACGTAAATTTGTTTGCCGTCTGCATCCACTTTATAAATTCTTTGTCCATTTTGTTTATTTCGGCAAGCTCGGTAAGACAGCGGTACAGCTCGTCTCCGTTGTCGTCTATAAGCTCGCACGGGATAATGGCAAGCCCCCTGTTCGGGTCGCCTTTAAAACGGTCGTATCTTCTTTTAAGCAGGGCGAGAAGCTTGCCGGGGAAGCTTTTGGGGCATTGCGTAAAGTCGGTATCCTCGGGGTCTACCGCGATGCCCGCTTCCGTTGTGTTGGAAATTATTACCTGCAAATCCTCGCTTTCGCCGTATTTTAAAAATCTTTCATACTCCGTAAAGGGGTTGAGACAATCGCCGATAACGTCTATTATCCTGCTGGATTTTACGTTTTCGCCGTTGTTGATACCCTCCAAACGCAGGGTATAAAGCCCGTCCTGGTCGGCAAGGTCTTTTACTCTGCCGAAGGGCATGGGCTGAACCACCGCGACGCCCGCGTTAATCGCGCCCTTGTCGTTGAGGTCCTGAATTATCCACTCAACGAAGGCGCGGAGGAAATTCCCTTCGCCGAACTGCATTATTTTTATAGGTCTTTCGGGCTTGGAATATAATTTTTTACTTAACTGTTCCATAAAACACTCCTGTATTTTTTCTATTGAACTGCGGAAATTAAGACGCCTTCAAACGTCTTAATTTGCACGAAATATTTTAATGTCTTTTTACGTCGTTTTCGACTATTTCTTCCGTTTCCGCATCAAAAACATAAGCCGCGGCAACGGGAACGTTGAAGGTGAATTCGTCGCCCATTGCGGGGGTGTCGTGAGGGTTTACTTTAAGGATAATGTTTACCTTTTCGTCGCCCTCGCCGACGGTCGCGTATACGTTGGTGGTGTCGCCGAGAAGCTCGGTAAGCTCCACCTTGGATTTAACCGCGAACGAAGTTTTATTTGCTTTGCCGAGCTTTATAGCCTCCGGCCTGAAAGCAAAAACAATCTTTTTCCCCTCTACGGAAGCGACGTTCTTTACTATGGGAGCAAGATCAAATTCCAACTCGCAGCCCTTGAATTTGCCGCCCTCCGCGACGCCCCTGATAAAGTTCATGGGGGGCTCGCCTATGAAGCCTGCGACGAAAAGATTTTTGGGATAGAAATACAGCTCGTACGGGGTGCCTATCTGCTGGACGTAGCCGCCGGATTTCATGACGACTATTCTGTCCGACATGGTCATCGCCTCCGTCTGGTCGTGGGTGACGTAAATTGTCGTCGCGCCGACCGAACGGTGAATTTGTTTGATTTCCGAACGCATGGTAACGCGCTGTTTTGCGTCGAGGTTGGATAAAGGTTCGTCCATAAGGAATATATTAACTTTTCTTATCAGTGCGCGGCCGACCGCTACGCGCTGGCACTGACCGCCGGAAAGCGCGCGGGGGAATCTTTCGAGATAATCCGTAAGGCCGAGTATTTTTGCCGTTGCCTGCACTTTTTCCTCGATAATATCAGCGTCGATTCCTTCGAGAGTGAGACCGAAGGCAAGGTTTTCATACACCGTAAGATGGGGGTACAGCGCGTATGACTGGAATACCATTGCGATACCCCTGTCGCGCGAGGACATCTGGTTGGCAAGCTTGCCGTCGATGTAAAATTCACCCGAGGTGATGTCCTCCAAACCCGCAATCATTCTGAGCGTGGTAGACTTACCGCAGCCCGAGTCGCCTACAAGACATATAAATTCTCCGTCCTTGATTTCCATATTGAAATCATGCACGGCATGATAGCCGTTAGGATAAACTTTGTTTACGTCTTTAAATAAGAGTTGTGCCATTTTATTAATTTCCCCTATTAATTTTTCTTATTTTAAATCTTTCGTGGCGATATTGTCCATATCGTCGTAGGTCTGGTTTTCTCCGCACATGCCCCAGATAAACGTATAGTTATGCGTGCCTATTCCCGTATGAATGGACCAGCTGGGCGAAATGACCGCCTGTTCGTTGTGCATAATTATATGACGCGTTTCCTGCGGGGTGCCCATAAGATGAATGACCGCTTCCGTTTCGGGAAGCTCGAAATACATGTAAACTTCCATTCTTCTTTCGTGCGTGTGGCTGGGCAGGGTGTTCCATCCGCTCCCCTCGGCAAGCTCGGTCATGCCCATGGCAAGCTGACAGCTTTCGCACACGTCGCCGATAATGAACTGGTTTATAGTGCGCTTGTTCATGCCCGCCTCGGTTCCGAGATGTCTTTGCACGCAGTACTTAACCCCCTCGGGCGCGGGTTTGCCGTCTACCGGTTTAACTATTTTGACGGTGGGATAAGCCTTGTGCGCGGGGCTGGAATTTATATAAAATTTGGCGGGATTTTTAGGGTCTGCGGAAGTAAATTCCACCTGCTTTGTACCCATGCCGATATAAATACCTTCTTTAAAGCCGATATCGTATTTTTTGCCGTCAAGCGTGATAACGCCCGCGCCGCCGATATTTATTACGCCCATCTCGCGCCTTTCGAGGAAATACCCCGTCGCAAGCTCTTTAAACGTGCCGAGAGACAGCGTTTCCTTTACGGGCATTGCGCCGCCCGCGATTATTCTGTCCTGATGCGAATAGGTAAGTAAAATTTCGTCCTCCTCGAACAGGTACTTTATTAAATATTTTTCCCTGAGCTCCATAGTGCCGTAGCGTTTGGAGTCGTCGGGGTGATTGGCATATCTGATATCGAATTTCATAAAATCTCCTTAAAAATTTGAAATGTGCGCGAAACGCATTTAATTGTCAATCCGTGGCTTGCGGAATCTGTTCCGGATACTTAGCCGACGCTCAGTATGACAAGGCTAAGCGGTTATAGGCCGTTCCACTTGTTACGGATAAATTGAGTACAGGGAATAATATCGTCGCCCGTCGTGCCTTCCAGCACGAGCGTCGCGTTTTTATCGTAAGCCTTGATTTTGCTTAAAATTTTATCGAAGTCGAACATTCCTTTACCGGGAGCAACCTGTTTAAGCTTGCCGTCCCCGAACACGCAGTCCTTGATATGGAAAACTACTATTTTGCCCGCAAAGGTTTGCAGCCCTTCGTCTAAAATTTCAAGATACTTTTCGTAATTAGAGGCGTCAAGATAGTTGTATATATCGAAAATAATTTTTACGTTTTCCGCATTTATGGCGTCGACGGCGCGTTTCAAAGTCGAAACGTTCCAGCAAACGTGTCCCGCCGCGCCCTCCATGCCGACGAACGCACCGACCGTTTTCGCGTAACCGGCAAGCTCTTTAAAGGTGTTTATTACCGTTTCCAAAGCCCGCTCAGTGCGGTTAAGGGGATTGTAGGTCCACTTGTCGTCGTTGAAAGAACCCGTCTCCGAGCCGACTATGCTGCAACCCAGTGCGGAAGAATATTTTAAATAGCTTTTGAAAACCGCTTTACCGTTTTCGACCTTGGCTTTATCCGAATGAACGGGGTTGAAATACGCGCCTATAAGCGGAACTTTTATCCCCGCGGCTTTAAGCGCGCCGCCTATCGCCGCGGAGTTTTCCGCGTTCAACGCTTGGGGAACGTATTTTATTTCGTCCATGAATTTGTACGCAACAAGCTGAACCGCGGATATGCCGCAGTCGCCCGCTTTTTTTATTGCGTTGTCAAGCCCTTTTACGCCCAAATCGTGCGTGCGGAATGCTATTTGCATAAAATTCCTTTATAATTACGTTTTAATATTTGCTGCGGTGACGGCGCAGATTCTCCGCCGTCGTCCGGAATGACGTTATTTATCTCTGTACGCGGCCGCTTCCGTCGCCGCCCGCAAGCGCTTCGACCTCCTTTCTGGAAACAAGGTTAAAGTCGCCGGGGATTGTATGCTTCAAAGCAGACGCCGCAACGCCGAACTCCAACGCGGACTTGAAATCCTTTCCGTCAAGGAAGCCCGTTATAACGCCGCCGGCAAAGCTGTCGCCGCCGCCGACGCGGTCTACTATGGGATGAAGCGAATATGTTTTTGAATGATAGAAGTCACCGCTCTTTGCCTCGTAAATGCAAGCCGACCAACCGTTATCCGAAGCCGAATGGGATACGCGCAGGGAAGATATGGCGTATTTAAAGCCGAGGTCCTTGCACATTCTTTGGAAAATATCTTTATAACCGGCAAGCTCCAAATCGCCCTTGGTTACGTCTGTCGCGCCGGGCTTGTAGCCGAGGACGAGGTCTGCGTCCTCCTCGTTGCCGATACATACGTCGACGTACTGCATAAGGTTTGTCATTACCTTTTTAGCCTTTTCGCTGGACCACAGTTTTTTACGGAAGTTCAAATCGCACGAAACGGTTACGCCGTGCTTTTTAGCCGCCTTTAACGCCGCTTCCGTCAAAGCCGCCGCGCTGTCGGAAACCGCCGGAGTTATGCCCGTAAAGTGGAACCAGTCCGCGCCCTTGAAAATCGCGTCGAAGTCGAAATCCTTTTCGGTCGCCGTGGTTATAGACGAATGAGCCCTGTCGTAAACCACCTTGGACGGTCTTATGGAAGCGCCCGTTTCGAGGTAGTATATACCCAGTCTTTCGCCGCACTTTGCGACATGGCATGTTTCAACGCCGTATTTGCGGAGGGAAGCGACGGCGCACTCGCCCAGCTCGTTGTCGGGCACGGCGGTTACGAACTCCGCTTTGTGTCCGTAGTTGGCGCACGATACGGCAACGTTTGCTTCGCCGCCGCCGTAGTTTATATCGAACTCGTCGGCCTGAATGAACTTTTCATTGTTGGGGGTAGAAAGGCGAAGCATAATCTCGCCCATGGTTACGATTTTTTTCATAAATATTTTTCTCCTGAATTTATTTTTATAATTTATTTATCGAATTCGAAACAATTTGCCTGCGCGGGATTCATTTTCCGCTTGCCCGAAACCGTCACGTCCTCCGTGCCGGCTTCAATTACGCAGACGTCCCAGGCATAGCCGTGCTCGCTGTCTATACCTTTGAAATCGCCCGATACCGCGAACAGCCTGAGCCTGCCTTCCTCTATTTCGCCCGTAAAGCTTTTTCCGTTTTTAAGCTCGCAGAACAGGCGGCACCTTACGCACTCTATGGATTTGTTTCCGTGTTGCTCGTCCTCTATATAGAACCACGTTTTATCGAAAATGCTTGCCAGCGCGCTCTTGCGTTTAATAGTTAATTTTCTCATACTTCTCCTTACTTTTTCAAAACGAGATGCACGGCGAAACCGCCGAACTCGCGTTCGAGATACGCTACGTTCATAACGCCCTCGGCATTGTATTTTTGCGAACCTTCCATAACCTTGTATCCCCTTTTTTCAAGCTGATACAGTGCGCGCTTGACCGAGTTGGTCGCAACCGCAATGTGCCCGTGAGTTCCGTGGAAAGGCTTTTTCATCATCTCCATATAAGTCGCCGCAAATACCGAGCTGTTGCCAACCTTTTTTGTGAAGCCGAAAGCTTTGTCAAACTCGTCCGCGACGGACTCCGCTTCTTCCGGATCGGCGCAGTTTAGCCCTACGTGTACCATTGTAAAGCCGAGCATTTTATCTATAGCTTCGCGGCAGAGCTTTGTAATGCCCGCCCAGTCCTCCGCGTCCAAAAGAGAAGCGGGAACTATCCAGCTTCCGCCGCAGCAGACTATTTTTTTATATGCAAGGTAGTTGTTAAGGTTATCCGCGGTTACGCCGCCGGTGGGCATAAAGCGCATAGTCGTATAGGGACCGCAAACAGACTTTATGTACGGAAGTCCGCCCGCCTGCTCCGCAGGGAAAAATTTGGCGAAGTCGAGCCCCAGTTCAAGCGCCTGCTCTATTTCGCTTGCGGAAGAAAGTCCCGGCGCGAAAGGAACGCCCTTGTCAAGGCAGTGTTTTACGACCTTGGGATTAAGCCCGGGCGCCACGCAGAACTTTGCGCCCGATTTTATAGCCGCGTCGACCTGCTCGCACGTCAGAACGGTACCCGCGCCTACAAGCATGTCGGGATACGCTTCGGTCATGCGCTTGATAACCTCGTCCGCGCCCTTTGCACGGAAGGTTACTTCGGCGCAGTTTATTCCGCCGTCGCGCAGAGCCGCCGCAAGCTTTTCCGCATTTTCGACTTTATCGAGTTTGATTACGGGAACTATGCCGACGTTTTCAAGCTCGTCCACAAGGGAGTCGGTTTTTTCTTTAACAGTCATTGCAAACCTCTTTATAATTACATTATTTTACCAGTTAATTATAGACCTTTACCGTTTTTAACTCCATACACAAAACGGATATATTTATATACTTTTAGGGCATTGCGCTTGCCTTAAAATATTCCCCGCGCGCTGCGCGGGGAATACGGCGATAAATTCAATTTAAAAGTATATACTCCAATTCCATAGAGTCGCCCTTGGTTATTGTAAGCGTTTCTCCCGCTTTAACGGTAATCGTACACTCTCCGTTTGCGTCAAGCGTTACGGACTCGCCGTTCAGCTTTATTTTTTTGGACGCCAGGCTTGCGTGCACCGTTATTACGGTATCCTTTGAAACGGTAACCGTAACATTTGTCGAAGACTCCATTTTAAGGAAATTTGTTCCCGATTTGTAGTTGCCCGTTACGGTTATTCCTGCGGGGTAATTGCCTGCGTTTGACTTTATAAAATCTACACGGGTTACGTCGCCGGACAGTTCTCCGCCGCCGACGGAGCCGCCCTGATTACCGCCTTGGTCGCCGCCGCTTGTATCCCCTCCGGTACTTCCGCCCTGATTGCCGCCTGTGGAGCCGCTTACGTCTACGTTGCCTATTTTAATAACCGTAGGCTTGTAGTTGGTTACCGCCGCTTTAAGCCCGGGAATTATGCTGTAATTGCTGTCCTCTTTTGCGTCGTCGAAATCCCACTTCAAATCGCCGCCGCCGACCCTGCCAGCGTATTTTTCCACGTTGGCTTTCGCCTGTTCCGCAGTGTCGGGCGTGTAGGTATAAAAACCGCTTGCCGTATCGAAGTTGTTGTAAGTAGTGCCGCCGGATTTCGTTGCATAACTTGAAGGCACCTTTTCGTCACGTGTAGCCGCTTCATAGCAGTCAATATTGTCAGAAGCCGTGGTCTTTTGGGTCAAAAGCTCGTACCTGCCGTCAAACGCATTGCCGTAGGCTTTAATCATGCCGCCCGCTTCGCCCGAAAAGGTTTGCCCTTCCTTGCCGTGCGCGATATCGGTCCCCTGCAACGAGGACAGCATAGGCTTCATGTTTGCCGTCGAACGGTAATAATTGTTTTCCACAAACGCGCTTGCGCCCATGGTGACGCCCACGCCGTATTTGGAGTTGCCGTCGAAATAATTGTTATATACGTGAACCGTCGCTATCCTTATACGGGGATGGCGGCTGTCGGAATGGTCGTACCAGTTATGATGGTAAGAAAGATGCGTCGCGCCGCCCTCGCCGCTGGATTCCGAATTTCCGTTGCCCAAAAGATTGCTCTTTCCGCTATCCCAGAAATGATTGTAGGAATACGTGGAATAATCCGTTCCCTTGGAATCGAGCGAGCCGTCGCCCTTAGCCTGGTCCTTATCCCCGCCGGCGCTGCCGTAGAAAATATCCAGATTGTGCACCCATATATTGGAGTTACCGGTATCGAGCGATATTCCGTCGTCCATAAAATTGACTATGCCGAAATTTCTCAACTCGACGTTTTTGCAGTAACGGATTAAAAATCCGAAGCCGTTTACGGTACCGTCGCTGCCTATGCCCTCAATGGTTATGTTGGAGGTTGCTTTGTTGGATGCCGCCGCGCCGGAGCCCTTTATCTGTAAACCCTCGGCACTGCTTGAAATATGGTCGAGGTCGCTTAAACTTACCGTTCCCACAATGCGGAAGCTGATAGGCTCTGCCGACTGCTTTCTTGCGTCCAGTATAGTCTGGAAGCCCGTCAGCTCGACTCCGTTTACGGTAGCTTTAACCGTCTTGGCGGTTGCCGCGGTTACGTAAACGACCTGCGCGCCGCTTTTCAAGGTTCCGTCCAAATTATACGCGCCGGGAACGTTGCCGCCCGTAAAGGCGAAGCCCTCGCGCGTGTGCGGTATAACCGTTATTCCTTTTGCCTCGGAGGAGAATTGCTCGCTTTCCTCTCCCTTAGCGTCGACGGGAACGACCTTCATGGAATATGTGCCCGCTTTAAGACCGACCGCGTCCGCGCGGAAATAATCTTTATATTGGCGCACCAAAGGAGCGTCTATCTTGACGTAATCGCCGTCCGCCGCCTTACAATATACGTTGTACCACGCCGCATTTTCCGCCGCCGTCCACAGGACGTAAGCCGACTCCAAATGACCGGCAGACTCGGTAATTTTAACCGCGCCCGTTATCGGTTTGTTCTCTATGACGGGAGGTTTAATTTCCGTTTCGCCCCCGGTATTTCCGCTGTTACCGCCGGTATTCCCACCGTTGTCGCCGGTATTTCCACCGTTGTCGCCGGTATTTCCACCGTTGTCGCCGGTATTTCCACCGTTGTCGCCGGTATTTCCACCGGGATTGGTTATTTCGGTGTTGGTTCCGTTTCCCTCCGGCGAGGTTTTGTTTTTGCATCCGGCAAAGGCAAACACGCCAAGCCCCGCAAGCAGCGCCGCAATTGCGCGCATCAGTTTTTTGCTCATAATTTCCCCTTTTTTGCTTCATAAAAACCAAAAGGGTGTTCCGCCGTGCACGCAGTGCACGGCGGAGGGCGCCCTCCGAGTTCATTTGTATTATACTATAAATTTTATTCGAAGACAATCAAAATGAAAGAAATTTTCAAAATTTTATAAAATTTCACAAAACATAAAGCCGAAGCATGAAGCTTCGGCTTTGAAGTTATTTAATTATCTGCCCAGCCAGCCGCCGTCCACGGCAAGCGTAAAGCCGTTTACGTAGTCCGATGCGGACGACGCGAGAAAGACCGCCGCGCCCTCCAAATCCTCCGGCGTGCCCCATCTGCCCGCGGGTATGCGCGCCAAAATATCCGCGCTTCTCTCTCCGTCCTGCCGCAACGCCTCGGTATTGTTTGTCGCCATATATCCGGGCGCGATGCCGTTTACGTTTATGCCGTATTTCGACCACTCGTTGGAAAGCGACATGGTAATTCCTTTAATTGCGGACTTGCTTGCGGCGTAGGAAGGAACGCGTATGCCACCCTGATAGGAAAGCATGGACGCGATATTGATTATTTTTCCGCCCGACTTCTGCGCAATGAACTGCCGCGCCACAGCCTGCGAAAGGAAGAATACGGTTTTTAAATTTACGTTCATGACCGAATCCCAGTTTTCCTCGGAAAAGTCGATGCTGTCCTCCCGCTTGATAATACCCGCGTTGTTTACGAGAATATCGACCCTGCCGAATTTATCCAGCGTTTGCTTCAACACCGACGGGATTACCGCGCAAGAGCTTAAATCCGCAATAACGTTGTAAAAGTTATTACCGAGCATTTCTGCGGTTTCCGTGCTGGGGCGGCGCGAAACGCCGACCACCTTTGCACCCGCTTCAGCAAACGCCTTGCATATACCCTGGCCTAGCCCCGTATTGCTGCCCGTGACGATAGCTACTTTGCCCTTTAAAGAAAATTTGTCTAAAATCATTTTTTACCCCCGTTTGTCTGTTCCGTTTAATAATACAACGCCGCAGCGGAAAAATCAAGAGCGATTTTTAAACTTCTTTATCGAATTGCAATGTCGCGCCGCCTTCCGCTTTATATACCTTGCCGCGGATTTCAATCCACACGGGCATATGCGAGGGATTGTAAACCCTTTCGCCGTCGATTGAAAACACGAGATTTTTGTAGGCTTGTACGTAATCGTAAACTTCCGCATTGGTCGCAAACCAAATATCTTTGCGCCCCGATACTCGCTTTGCAAAGCTTTCTATTATATCCCAGTTGTTGCCGTCGTCGAATTCGTAGCTGTGCCCCCATATATAGAACAGCCACGGCTCGCGATGCTTAAAATCCTGTTCGGGCGCGCAATTCAAAAACTTATCCGCAAGGCCGTAAAACCGCGCGTCCGCGTGATGGCATGTGGGTTTAAGCCGATACCAGTCCGTCGGAACCGAAAAGCCGTAAGAGCTTTCCGTCGTACGCGCATACGAAACGCCGCAGCATTTCAGCGCGTTTATCACTTCGTCGTTGTATCCGTTATATGCATAAGCCAAGCCGCGCACTATGCGGCCGAATTTATTTTCGAGATATACGCGGTTGCTCACTATTTCGTTGACCGCTTCCGCAAGGGGAACCTTATCCAGAAAAATATGCCGTGCGCCGTGCAACGCCACTTCATGGCGGTTGTTTGAAAAGAGAGAATAAGTTTCCTCCTCGTCAAGTCTGCCGTGCCAGTTTTCGCAACCGAAAAGACGGCTGTTAAGATTGAACGTTCCTTTCAGCCCGTATTTGTCGAAAACCGCCACAAGCCTTTTGTCGGCTTTTACCCCGTCGTCGTAACTGAATGTAAGCGCCTTGGACTTGCCGTCGGGGAAGCGCATATATTTTTCCTCAAACATCTGACGGAACATCTTCGTTCTCCTTTAAGCCGAAAGCTTCGGCAACGGCTTGCTCTGCCGCAATTTCTATTTCACCGTAAACGGGATAATCCCTCAAAAGCCCCGACGACCGCTTCCACTTGCCCGTAAGAAGTCTTGCGCCGAAAAACAAGCCGCGTAAACACCAGTCGGAAACCATTCCTATCCAAAGCCCCATAGCGCCCATATGCAGCCCCACCGCGTCGCACGTGAGGATATAGCACAAAAGCACGCGCATAAGCACCATGGAAAGAATGGAGGTTACCATTACGTACTTCATGTCGGAATTGGCTTTAAGCACGGCGGGCAGTCCGAACGACAGCGGATACGTGAAGAACTGTATTGTCAGACACATGACAAGACATTGCCATGCTATATTGCGCGCCTCGCCCGAAACGTTGTAAAAATTGAGAAGCACGGGCGAAAGAGCGAAAGTCACCGCCACGCAGCACGCGTTGCCGACGTAGGCTATAAGCAACATTTTCTTTATGTAATATTTTACCTGTCCTATATCTCCGGCGCCGACCGCCTGACCTATGACGGTAAGTATGGCGGTGTTAATGCCGTTGCCTATAATTGAGGCAAACGTATTTATATTATAGGCGACGGAGTTTGCGGAAGTCTGGTAATTGGTGAAGATAGCTTCGCCCGCGTCCGTATAACCTATAAGCGTATTGTAGCTTGCTATAGAAATAAAAACAATCACGAGTATTTTACCGAGTTGGAAAAAGCTGTTTTCTATACCGCTCGGCACGGCAAGCCTTAAAATGCTTTTAAGGTGCGCGCCGTCGAAACGGAATTTTTCGAATATCTTTATCCTGACCAAATTGCTTTTCCGCGTCATCAGAAAGAGAGTGAACACGGCGGGGAACATGCGCGCCAGAAGCGTGCCCAGCGCGACGCCCGCAATGCCCATTTTGAAACCGTAAATGAACACGGCGTTAAACGCTATATTCAAGAAAAAACTTATTATACCCGAAAGCATGGTGTTAAGACTTTTGCGCTGCGCGCGGAGAAGCGCCGCACAGGAATTGAACACCGCCACAAAGGGGAACGAACACGCGGTTATGTAAAAATAGATATAAGCGTTATCCAACGTTTCCGCGCCCGCCGCGCCGAAAAGCAGATTGATTATCTGGTTATTGAGCGCCAGACACAGCGCCATAAGCCCGAGCGAAACCAACAGCGAAATTACGACAAGCTGTTTCGCGCTCTTGTTTGCGTCGTCGGTTTTTCCCGCGCCCAAAAACTGCGACGTTATGACCGCACCGCCCACGCCGAACGCGGAAAACAGTTGTATTATGAGGTTTGCTATCTGGTCTACGTCCGTTATCGCCGTAAGAATGTCGTCGCCCGCGCCCGACTTGGCGTACGAAGCCATAAGCCCGTCTATCATGCCCAAAGACATGGAGAGCGCGGACTCTATGACTATGGGAATAATAAGCATGGCAAGCGCCTTGTTCGAAAACAAATTGTATTTTCTTTTAGCCGTAACCGTATCTCTTATCCCCCTTGTTATAAGTTAACCCATTGTATTACTTTAAAACGGAAAAGTAAAGCGTATAACCCTACAAAAAATATTTATCAATAAAATCCGCGGCGCGGGCGGGGATTACCCGTCCGCGCCGCGCCTACTTAATCAAACGCCGTTTAATTTTTGGAAACCCTGTTGTCCGTACATACCACGCGGAAGAATTTGAAGGTCGCGCTGCCTTCGCTTTCGCAATTTGCTCTGGCATATATGCCCATCTTCGCGCCCGTCCAGACGCCCGCACGCGCATAGAACTTATGGGTGAAAGCGCTTCCTCCGAACGTAAATTTGAATGCAAGCTTGTTCCTGTCCTCGTATTTTGCCGAAGTCTGAAAGGTGACGAATTTATCGTCGTAGGGCTGGCTTTGGCACAGCGTTTCGTCGGTTTCGCCGCCGACGGAGCCTTTGCGTATTTCCAGATAGTTGCGTCCGTCGCGTCTGACGACGCATATATACGCGTATTCCCTGCCGAATATCACAAAGCCGGCTTCGTCGCCGTCGTTGACAAGGTTCAGCCTGCACTTAGCCTTTACGGAAAAATTGGCAAAGGGTATCTTCTGCATGAATAACTGCGGCATATCCGAAAGGGCGTTCTCCCCGTAATATACGCAGTTTAATTTGAGACCGTGCTTGAACGAATACCACGACGACAACGGATTGGCGGGCGTCTGCCACATGAGAGAAAGCTTTTCCCCATCGAATTCGTCCGAAGGCTCCAACGCGTAACCGGTTTGAATATCCACCGGATATTCCCCCTCCGCCACGGGACTGCCGGGCAGATTGTCGTCGCCTACGTCTCCGCAATAAATCCAGCCGTCGCGCCAGACGGCGGGCTGCAAATGTACGACCCTGCCGTATGCGCCCTTATCCTGAAAATGCAGAAAAACCCATCTTTCCCCGTCGTCGTCAAGGTCCACAAGCGCGCCCTGATGAGGGCCGTTGATTTCCGTGTCGCCCTGCGTAAGAATAATTTTCGTTTCGTAAGGTCCGTAAATGTCCGTAGACCTCAGCGCTACCTGCCAGCCCGTTTTTACCCCGCCCGCAGGCGCAAGTATATAAAAGTATTTGCCGCGTTTATAAAATTTGGGACCTTCTATTTTGGGTGAAATATCGTGCCCGTCGTAAAAAACCGTATACTGGTTGTCCGCGCGCGTCAGCTCCTCGTCCGTTTCGAAAATGGCAAGCTGTGAATTTATGCCCGCGCGGCTTTTTGCGAATGCGAACACCACGTAACACTTTCCGTCCGCCCATATGGGGCAGGGATCTTCCAGCCCTTCGCCCACGACAAGCGCGCGCAAGGGCGACCATTTGCCGTAAATATCGTCCGTTTCGGAAACGTAAATCCCTTCGTCGGGGAAGGGTATAAGGCAGTAAAATTTTCCGTTGCGGTATCTTATGGACGGCGCCCACGCGCCGCAGCCGTGTTGAACGGAATTAAACCGCTCGAACGGAAGCTTGGGAAGCACGTAATTTATTATGCGCCACTCCACAAGGTTTTTAGAGTGCAGGACGGGCACGCCGGGGACGTGGTTAAAGCTTGAAGCCACCATATAAAAATCGTCGCCGACGCGTATGACGTCGGGGTCGGAATAATCGGCGTGTATTACGGGGTTGACGTATTTCATGATATTTTTCCTTATCTGATGTTTTACGACGGATATTTTACCACTTGCGCAAATTTTTTGCAACAATTTGAAAAACGAAAAAGTACGGGCGCTTTATTTAAAGCAAACGGACGACAAAAGCCGCCGCCCGAAATACTGCCCGCAAAAAACGTTTAAATCACATATCGGCGAAAACGCCTTTGAGCGCCGGATACAGCCGCTTGTAAACGGTATATTTTGTATCATAATCCCGAACGGACTGCGGCGAGGGAGAAACCGTTCCGGCAACGCGGACAAGCTTTTCCGCCGCCTCCTCAACGCTTCCGAAAACTCCGCAGGCAACCATTGCAAGCATAGCCGCGCCGTATGCGGGTCCTTCCACGGTTGCGGGAATTTCGACGGGTATATTCAGCACGTCGGCAATAATCTGCCGCCAAATAACGCTTTTCGCGCCGCCGCCGCAGATACGGGCGGAACTTATCTTTGCGCCGCTTCTTTTTGCCGCTTCCACGCAGTCGCGCAACGCGAACGCCACTCCCTCGAGCACGGCGCGCGTCATCTGCCCCCGCGTCGTATCGGGGCGCAAACCTATAAAAGCGCCTTTTGCGTTCACGTCGTTATGCGGACTTCTTTCCCCCATAAGATAGGGCATAAAATAAACCCCGCCCGAGGACGGCCCGCTCTGTTCCGCGGTAAAATCCTCCGCGCCCAAAACGTTCATCCACCAACCGTTGCACGAAGCCGCCGAAAGTATGCAACCCATCAAATGCCACTTCCCGTTTGCATGACAGAAAGAGTGAAGCGCGTTCTGTCCGTCGGTCGCAAATTTATCGCGCGCGATGAACACCGTTCCGCTTGTTCCCAGCGATATACTGCACGCACCTTCGGAAACCGTGCCCGTACCCACGGCGGCGGCTGCGTTGTCGCCCGCGCCCGCCGCAACGGTTACTCCGTCGCCCAAGCCCCAGCGGCGGGCGAGATTTCCGTTCAGCGCCCCGACCTTTTCATATGATTTGCAAAGCCGCGGCAAAACGCTTTTGTTTATACCGCATAACCGCAGCATAACCCCGCTCCAACGCATGTTTTCAACGTCCAGAAGCAGTGTGCCCGCCGCGTCCGAATAGTCCGTCGCGTGTTCGCCCGTGAACAAATAACATAAATAATCTTTGGGCAACATTATTTTTGCGATAGCGTTAAAATTGTCGGGCTCGTTTTCTTTCAGCCACAACAGCTTCGGCGCGGTGAAACCCGCAAACGCGATATTTGCCGTACAGGCGGACAGCTTGTCCTTGCCTACCGCTTCGTTTAAATACGCCGTCTGTTTTTCCGTCCTGCCGTCGTTCCATAAAATGCACGGACGTATAACATTGTCGTTTTTATCCAGAACGACAAGCCCGTGCATCTGTCCGCCGAAGGAAATACCGCGTACGTCTTTTCCGTTAAATCCCTTTAACAGCAGAGGCATACCCCTGTCCGCCGCGGCGAACCAGTCGCGCGGGTCTTGCTCGCTCCAACCGCTTTGCGGATAACGCACCGCATACTGCTCCGTATGCGAAGAAAGTATATTCCCGCTTTCGTCGACAAGCAGAAATTTAGCCGAGGACGTCCCCAAATCTATGCCGATATACGTATTCATTTATTTACCGAAAAGCACTTGGTTGACTACGCTTTCCAAATATTCCTGTTTGCCGCTTGAAGGGCCTTCGGGTTTGCCGAGTTTTTCCGCATATGCCGACAGTTCTTTCAAGTCCGTTTTGCCGCTCAATATCTTTGCGCCTATGCCGCTTGAAAACGAGGAATATCTTTGTTTTTTGAATTCGTCTATCCTTCCGTCCCCGATTAATGCCGCCGCCTTGATAAGACCCAAAGCGAACGTGTCCATACCGAGAATGTACGCCTCGAACATATCTTCGTAGGCGTTACTCGGTCTGCGGGTTTTCGCGTCGAAGTTGAAGCCGCCCGTAAGTCCGCCCGCCTTCAACACCTCGTACATACACATTGTCGCGGAATACGCGTCAAACGGAAATTCGTCCGTGTCCCAACCGAGAAGACAATCGCCCTGATTTGCGTCTATACTGCCGAGCATACCGTTTATTGCGGAAATGCGAAGCTCGTGCTCGAACGTGTGCCCCGCAAGCGTGGCGTGGTTAGCTTCTATATTCATTTTGAAATCTTTGTCAAGACCGTACTGCCGCAAAAAGCCGATAGCCGTCGCCGCGTCGAAGTCATACTGGTGCTTCATAGGTTCTTTCGGTTTGGGTTCGATATAAAAATCTCCCTTAAAGCCTATGCTTCTGCCGTATTCCACCGCCATACGCATAAGGCGCGCTATATTTTCCTGTTCGAATTTCACGTCGGTATTGAGAAGCGTTTCATAGCCTTCCCTGCCGCCCCAAAACACGTAACCGCGCCCGCCGAGCTTGACGGTAATATCCAAAGCCTTCTTGATTTGCGCGGCGGCAAAGCAGTATACGTCCGCGCTGTTTGTCGAGCCCGCGCCGTTCATATAGCGGGGATTTGAAAACATGTTCGCCGTTCCCCAAAGGCACTTTATGTCCGTGCCCTGCATTTTGGAAAGAATATAATCCGATATTTCGTCAAGGCGGTTATTGGTTTCCTTTATGTCGTCCGCTTCGGGAATTAAATCCACGTCGTGGAAGCAAAAGTACTTTATGCCGAGCTTTTGCATAAACTCGAACCCGGCGTCAACCTTTGCTTTTGCATGTTCCGTCGTGCCGACTTTCGCCCCGAACGATTTGTCCGCCGTGCCTCTGCCGAACATATCGCCGCCCTCGGCGCAAAGGTTATGCCACCACGCCATGGCAAAAGGAAGATGCTCGCTCATTTTTTTGCCGAATACGATTTTGTCCGCGTCGTAAAATTTGAACGCAAGCGGATTTTTGCTGTCCGCCCCCTCATACTCGATTTTGGAAATATTTTTGAAAATTTCAGCCATATAAACCGCTCCCGAAAATTGATAATTTAAATTTAGCACAAAACATTTGCAGTGTAAAGTGTTTTGAAAAATTTAATGTGCGTTTTTCTCCCAAGGGGGAAAGCTGTCAGATACTTCGCGTTGCTCGGGATGCCGTTATGCCTGTCATTCCGAACGCAGTGAAGAACCTAACGCCAAAAACGCGAAATGAAACACAATTAAGCAAATAAAACGACGGGCGGGCGCGCCTATTTCCAAAACCATGCGGAAATTTGTTGATTAATGTCGATATTTGTAATATAATGGCAAAAAATGTAAAATTGCACAGATAGAAGGCTGCTATGCTTGACTTGTTTGTTATCGAAGACGACGAAAACGACCGCAACGCCCTTATAAGGCACTTCGGCGGCAGTAAAGAGTTTAAAGTGACGGGCTATACCGACAATTCGGAAGAAGCGCTCCGTCAGATAAAAACTTTAAAGCCGCATGCGGTTATTCTGGATTTAGAGCTGAAACGCGGCGGTGGCGACGGATTGGATTTTCTTAAAAAGCTACGCGCGGAAAATTTCGGGCACATATTCGTAGTTGTAACCACAAACAATATAAGCCGCATAACCCACAGGGCGGCGCGCGCATTGGGTTGCGATTACATAATGACCAAGTGCGAGGGCGACTATTCGCCGAAAAAGGTTGCCGACCTTCTTTCAAACGTACGGCCTTTCCTTTTAAACGAAAAGTACGAAGCCGCTCCGCAGGGTACGGTAACGCCCGCGCCTGCCGCGACGGACGATAATACGGTGCGCCGTCGCGTTCATTACGAGCTGAACATTTTAGGCGTCAACCATAAATCCGTCGGATACGACTATCTTACCGAAGCGATTATTATGGCATACAACGGTTGCGACGGACTGTTTGTCCAACACGTCGGCAAGCTGTTGCGCAAAGGCGAGCAAGGCGTTGTCCGCGCTATGCAAAACGCAATCAACCGCGCTTGGAACGGCGGCGATCCCGAGGAGCTTGCCCGAATGTATACGGCGCACGTTCACTCCGACAAGGGCGTGCCGACCGTAAACGAATTTATTTACTACTACGCGCAAAAGATTAAGGACTACGATTAGCGGAACTGAAAAACGGATTGCCGCTAAGCAACCCGTCTCTCACATTAGAAGTTCAATTTTAAAAAATAACAGTTTTTATACCGATATATTTAACCTCATTAATATATCGCTAAAATAAGCTTAGACCAAGCATAAAAACTTCTTAACCATCTAACCATCCCTATGCACTCGCCCTCCTTCGTAATTTCTGAGTAAATTATGCAGGAATTGCGCGTGCGGATTTTTAATTGTTTTGTAAAATTTTGTCTGATTTTAACGAATTTTAAGAAAGTTATGCAAGAATTTGTCTTTTTTATTACAAAATACACGGTGATTTTTGCGTGCGCCGTTTATGCTTACAGCAAGTTATTGAAAAGCCGCCTTTATTGGTGGGATATTTTTAGCGTACCGATTTTTATACTATTCTCTGTTATTTTGTATGTTATAAACGACTCGTATTTTGTATTTAATGCTTTATGTCTGTTTATAATGACCATCATGTATTTGCTTATCCGTTTTAGGCATAACTTTTACTGCATAATATCTGCCGGCTTGATGGCTTTGGGAATGGCGACGTATCTCAGGGCACCTGCATATCTTATAATTTTGCCTATTAACGCGATGCTTTTCTTTATCGAAAATTTAACATTAAGAAATTTGCTTGCCCATATTGTTTTAGGTGTTGTTCAATTTTCAATGCTGTATTTTCTTTTCAGATTTAAAAAATTTAAACACAACATAAATTTCAATGAGAAAAGCATATATTCGTTTCTTTTAAATATTGCAAATATTTTATGCATATTTACAGGTATACTTGTAAACACAGATTTCGTTTCCAATCCTGTTTTTGAATTGGGCGAGTTCGCTATTGCATTTTTCGGCATTTCGATTTTATTCCTTTACCGCAAAAACAGTATTGACAGCTATATACGGCAACAAGCCATTATAGAGCGCGTATTGGTTGAAAAATCTATTGAGGCATACGGCAAACGGGTTTACGTATTGGAGAGGCAAAATGAAATTATGGGCAAAATTATTCACCGCGACAATAAAATTTTGCCCGCGTTGGAAACTGCTGTTGTGCAAAACCTGAAAAAGAGTAACGACGAAGAATCTGCCGAGCTGTTGCAAACGGTCTGCCGTTACAGTGCCGAGCGCGGCGACGACTTGGATTTGTTGAAGCAAACTGCTTTGACCTTCCCGCAGACGCACGTCGCCATGATAGACGCTATTTTGTACGATTTAACCCTTCAATGCGAGAACGCCGCAGTCGACTTCTCCGTCGAGCTGTTAAGCGACATAAGGGAATGGTTTGCGGACGAAAGTCTTGACAGGACTTCGATGAACGTGCTTATTTCCTATTTGGGCGATAACGCGATTAAATCCGCCGCAACAATAAGCGACGGCGGCAAGGTCAAAATTGTTATAGGCGGCGCCGAGGGTAACGCGCCTTTCGTACGGGTATACGACAACGGCGAGCCGTTCCACACCAAAGTACTTGCCAACATGGGCATTGCGCGCATAACCACAAGAAAGGAAACCGGCGGTAACGGTTACGGCTTGCAAACTTTGTTTGAAACCGTGCGCCGCTTCGATGCAAGCTTTACTTTGGACGAAATACCCTGCCCGCCCTATACAAAATTTGTAGAAGTGTACTTTGACGGACAGCACAGGATTGTTTTGCACTCTCACCGCAGAAAATCAATTAAAGCCGTTTCGGGCAGAAGCGATTTTGCCGTGGATAAACGTTAACCTATTTTATACCTTTTTTCCAAATCGTAATCCAGACCGTAAAATTTAGCCTTCTTCCACATTTGAATAATTTCAAGACACTCGGTATAGGCGTAGACCTCGCCGAGGGCAAAGGGCGTCTGCCTCTGCTGGGAACCTATTTCTTCCAAATTTTGCGTGAGTGTGGTTATCAGGTCAAGCAAGACCTGTTCCGCCGTCTTTTTGATATACATAATTTTATCCTCCGTAAGTGTTATGCGTATAAGTTAACACATGCGGGGGAATTTTTTATATTACTTTTTGTGGGGCGTTTTTTGTACAAAATTGTTGCTTTTTGTATATTTTTGTATAAAATTGTACATTTATGTCGACAAATTACAGGCTTTTTCCCCTTATTTATTGCTTTTTATTAAGTTTTGTATATACGGATTGTATATTTTTGTTGTTATTAATTGTACATTTCGCCCCCTTGCCATTCCGCCTTGCGCCCCTGTCATTTAGAATTTTGCCCCCTGCCATTCCGAACGCCGCCCCTGTCATTCCGAATGTCGCCCCTGTGTCATTCTGAACGCAGTGAAGAATCTGTTTCAGATCCTTCGCTCCGCTCAGGATGACGGTCGGATTTATTGCTTCGCCGATGACGGTCGGATTTTCGCTTCGCCGTGCATTAAAACAAAAAGCTTCCCCCGCAAAGGGAAAGCTTTTGTAAATTCGGTTATTAAATTACTTTGTGCCGAAAAGCCTGTCGCCCGCGTCGCCGAGCCCGGGCAGAATATAACAGTTTTCATTAAGCGCCCTGTCAAGCGTGGAAATGTAAACGGTTACGTCGGGATGAGCTTCCGCAACGCGCTGTACCCCTTCGGGCGCGGCGATTATCGCCATGAATTTTATTCTTTTACAGCCGCGCTTTTTCAACGCGTCAAGCGCGTCGCACGCAGACCCGCCCGTCGCCAGCATGGGGTCGACAAGAAAAACCGTCTTGTTTTCAATACCGTCGGGCAATTTGCAATAATACTCCTGCGGTTCCATAGTCTGCTCGTCACGGTACATGCCGATATGCCCGACGCGTGCCGTAGGAAACACCTTATGCACTCCGTTGACCATGCCCAAACCCGCGCGCAGAATAGGAACTATTGCAATGCTTTCTTCGGGGACTTTATACTGCGTAGTGACTTCGAGCGGGGTTTCAACAGTGACGGGAACAAGCCGTACGTCGCGCATGCTTTCGTACGTCATTATGGTTGTAATTTCCTCGACAAGCTCGCGGAACTCCTTCATGCCCGTTTTTTTGTCGCGCAGTATCGCTACTTTGTGTTTAATTAAGGGGTGGTCGAATACGAACACGTTTTTATAATTTTTCATTGTCGCTCTCCTTATTTTCTACGGCGTTCTGCGCCTGTAAGTCGTCAATGTCAAGCTGCTTGTCCTTATTCTTTTTTCTGCCGGTGATATTAACTATCAAGTTTACTATTATGCCGAGGATAAGCGCGCACGCAACCTCGGTTACGGTGACGGAACCGATATTTATGCACATACCGCCCACACCCGCGATTAAAATTACCGACACTACGAAAAGATTTTTATTTTCACCGAGGTCGACGGGCTGAATCATTTTAAGACCCGACACCGCTATAAATCCGTAAAGTGCAATACATACGCCGCCCATTACGCAGGAAGGTATAGTCGCCAGAAACGTTACGAACGGCGCTATGAACGAGCTTACGATAGCAAGCCCCGCCGTAACGAGAATTGTTATAACCGAAGCATTGCCCGATATCGCCACGCAACCGACGGACTCGCCGTAAGTGGTGTTGGGGCAGCCGCCGAAAAACGCGCCCGCGACAGAACCTATTCCGTCACCGAGAAGCGTGCGCGAAAGCCCGGGGTCTTTCAAAAGGTCCGATTCTATTATGGAAGAAATATTTTTATGGTCTGCGATATGCTCGGCAAAAACAACAAACGCAACGGGTATATACGCGACTGCAATCGTGCCGATATATGCGCCGACGGAACCGGCGTCGCCCGCGCTGTATCCGCCTTTGAACGCCTTAAGGAAAGCAAAATCGGGATACCACTGCATGTGTTTAAACTGGGAAAAATCTATTACCTTCAATGCGTCGCACTTAGCCGCGTAGCCTATTCCGGTGAAAGCCGCCGCAAGCACATATCCGGCAAGTATGCCTATTATGAAGGGAATCATCTTCATGAGCTTTTTGCCGTAGACGGAGCAGACCACCGTAACTATCAGTGTGGTAAGCCCGCAAAGCAAAGCGATGTACGGCGAGCAAAGCATTTGCGACGCTGTCTTTTCCGCAATCGTAGGAACGCCCTCCACCATTTCGATAAAGTACTCGGTCACCTCTACGGAGACGTTTCCTTTCATTAAATCGCCTATGGCGTTGCCCGCAAGCGAAAGCCCGATAATGGCGACCGTGGGGCCTATGACCACCGCGGGCATGATTTTATCAATCCACTTAACGCCCGCAAATTTAACGACAACCGCTATTATAACGTAGATAAGCCCCGCAAAAAGCGCGCCCAGCAATAATCCCAAATATCCGAGCGAAGCCGAAACGCCGCCCGCGAACGCCGCCGCCATACTTCCGAGGAAAGCGAAAGAGCTTCCCAAAAAGACTGGGCTTTTGAATTTTGTAAACAGCAGGTAAACTATCGTTCCCACGCCCGCGCCGAAAAGCGCCGCCGAGGGGGACATGCCGTTGCCCACGACCATGGGCACGGCGATTGTCGCCGCAAGTATGGCGAGAAGCTGCTGCAACGCAAACAGAATCAATCTGCCGACAGGCGGTCTGTCTTTTACGCCGTAAATCATTTTCATCTGTAAAAATCCTCTCCTTTGTTTTCGTCCGTTTTCTGTTTTGCACGGACCTTGCATATTATAACACACCGTTTACGAAATTGCAATAACCGTACAGAAAAAGCCGTCGTTTTTTTCCATATAAAAAGCGGCAGCCCGCATTTCGGGCTGCCGCTTTTTATGGTGCACCATTCATAACCTAATTCGAATACTTACTGAAAGTATCGGGTTAGGTTATTTTCTTTTATATGCAAATTTAAGCGCAAGCGCCATTTTGAGTTTGCCTATAATACAGTTGAAAATAAAGTGAATTTGTGATACATTATTTTTATGGTAATTTTAATTTCGGGAACAACGCATACGGGCAAAACAGCTTTATCGCAACGGCTTATGGAAAAATATAAAATTCCGTATTTTTCTATTGACCATTTAAAAATGGGGTTAATCAGAAGCGGTAAAACTTCGCTTACGGTAAATGACGATAAAGGACTAACGCCGTATCTTTGGTCGATAGTAAAGGAAATGATAAAGACTGCAATAGAGAACAAACAAAATATTATAATAGAAGGTTGCTATATTCCATTTGATTGGCAAAAAGATTTTGACGAAAGTTACTTGCAGGAAATCAATTTTTTTTGTCTTATTATGACTACCGAATATATCGAAAATAACTTTTCGGAAATTTTAAAATTCGAAAGTATTATTGAAAAGCGTATTACACCCGACATAAACAAGGCTGATTTGATAGCAGACAATAAAACAAATTTAAAACTTTGTAAAGAATATGATTTGGAATATATCTTAATTGATAAAAATTACAAAATAGAAATTGAGTTATGATTATACGACAATATAAAAATAAAGATTGCGATATAGTGTCAAAATTATTTTATGAAACAGTCCATTCCGTCAACGCAAAAGACTATATGGTGGAACAACTTTCAGTTTGGGCAAATAATGCCGACAGCTTAAAAATACGGCACGACGATTTATTAAATCAAAATACTTTAATTGCTGAAATGAACGGCGTAATTATAGGTTTTGGTAGTATCGATAAATCGGGTTGTTTAGACTTGCTTTTTGTACACAAAGATTATCAAAAACAAGGCGTTGCCACAGCTTTATGTAATGAATTAGAGAAAGATTTATCAATAATAAAGACTTATTCTTCAATTACTGCAAAGCCGTTTTTTGAAAGGCGTGGGTATGTCGTAGTTAAAGCACAAGAAGTAGAGCGTTTAGGCGTTAAACTGAAAAACTATGAAATGCAAAAGAAAAACGCAGCCTAATATTCGAATTAGGTTGCGTATGGTGCATCCGCCGAGGCTCGAACTCGGAACGAGGGCGTCGGAGGCCCTTGTTTTATCCAATTAGACTACGGATGCGGAATATCCGATTTTTTAAACGCGTTCTCTTTTTCGTCATAGCAATAGCCGAGAGAGGTCATACGTGAGCAAAGCTTGCCGTAATCATATCCTTCGGCAAGGCACAAATCGTCCAAATCGACGTAATTATTACGAAGCTTGGTATTTATAACCGAGATAAGAATATTATCGTCCTGAGGTAAATCCATAACGGTATTATAGCATAAAACAAATTAATTGCAAATTTATATGCGGTCATGTTATAATAATTTTATGAAAAAGACCGCAGTGGTAGGTATGAGCGGCGGAGTCGATTCTTCCGTCGCGGCATATCTTTTAAAACAACAGGGCTACAACGTAATAGGGCTTTATATGCTTAACTGGGAAGAAACGGACTCGCGCGGGGCATGCTCCGCCGACGCCGACTTTGCCGACGTACAGAGGGTTTGCGCTTTGCTGGATATCCCGTATTACAGCGTCAATTTTGCAAAGCAATACACCGAAAGAGTTTTTTCGTATTTCCTTGCTGAATACAAAGCGGGCAGGACGCCCAACCCCGACGTTTTATGCAACCGCGAAATAAAGTTCGGTCCCTTCCGCGACTACGCTTTAAGTATGGGCGCGGACTTTGTGGCGACGGGGCACTATTGCGGAATAGAACACACCTCGGACGGCAGACACCTTTTGCTTAAAGCCGCGGACGCGGGCAAGGACCAGACTTATTTTTTAAACCAGGTACGCGAAAGCCAGCTTGAAAACGTATTGTTCCCTTTGGCGGAAATACCCAAACCGGAAGTGAGAAAAATAGCCGCGCAAAACGGACTTGCCACGGCGGGAAAGAAGGATTCCACGGGTATATGCTTTATCGGAGAACGCAATTTCAGAAAGTTTTTGCAAGGCTATCTGCCCGCGCAGCCCGGGAAAATAGTGACGGCGGACGGCGACACCGTCGGCGAGCATATAGGGCTTATGTATTATACCATAGGTCAGCGCAGGGGGCTTGACCTCGGCGGCAGACGCGGCGAGGACGGCAGGTGGTTCGTCGTAAGAAAAGATTTGCAAAATAATATTCTTTACGTGTCGCACGGTGACGAAAGTCCGCTTTATTCCGAAGCCTGCATTGTAAGCGGATTGAATTGGATAGGACATATGCCTGCGGCAAGCTTTAAATGCACCGCAAAGTTCCGCTACCGTCAAAGCGAGCAAAGCGTGTCCGTCAAGCTTAAAGGAGATACCGCGCGAGTCGAATTCGACGAAAGCCAGCGCGCCGTAACCGAAGGTCAGTATGCGGTATTTTACAGCGGACGGCAGTGTATAGGCGGCGGCGTAATAGAAAAGGTCGTTTATTAGCTTATGTATAAAAAAAATCTGCTCGGGTTATCGGTAATGTTCTTTATTCTGTTTGCGGTGTTCGTTATCTTTGGCGCGGACAGTTTCAGCGCGGGGAAATTTGCCGTTTTAAAAGATTACGAATATCTTTTAAAAAACGGCCGCGAGGTCACGGGCACGGTTACCGCCGCCGACGAGCGTTACGAATTTTCTTCAAATCACGTAAATTCGTACTACTATTATCTTATTTACGAATACAACGAAAACGGAAAAATTTGGAGTACGGAAGAATATGTCACTTGGGGGAAAATCAATTTCAAACCCAACGCAGAGCTACGCAATTGGTGCGAAAGCCGGATAGGCAGCGAGGTAAAGCTGTTTATCGACGACAGAGGGCGTTGCGTTAAATCGGGGAAAGAACGGACGCAGTATAAAAACCAACGCGAGCATATTTACGTCGGCGGGAGCGTTTTGCTTGCCGGCGCGGGAATATTTTTGACCGGTTTATCGGTTACTCTTGTGTTTTACTTCAAAAAACCCAAAAACAAAAACTGCCGATATGTAGAGGGCAGATAAATTATGGTTAAAATGCAAATGCGGCGCGGGGCATAAAGCCCCGCGCCGCTTAACGTTTTGGTTTAAACCTTTAATTTGAAAGTGTACGTTATACCCGTTATGTAATCTGCCATGGCGGACATCATTTGCTTCATTTGTTCGGTTAATTCCGCCGAATACGTAAACTCGCTTTCATCTTCGGAAAGAATACAAACCATTCCGTCCGTGCCGTTGCCGCCCGCTATCGTAATCTTTTTGCCCTCCTGAGTGTAACTCATTTCCACGCTTTGCCCCATAGCAACCATTTTACACTTGCCGCGGTTATCAAACGAATAAGTATTGTTTTTAATTACAGCGCTTATCGAGGACGTAACGCTGTCCAAGGCGTTTTTCAAAGCTTCGGGCGCGTCGTCTGAAAGCGTGTATTCACAATCCACACATTTGTAGGTTTTGCCCGCGACCGAATAGTCCACCGTTTTATTGCATGCCGATAAAGCAATGCAAACTGTTAACGCGGCAATCGCGGCAATAAGGGTTGATAAAAGTTTTTTCATAAGTATTCTCCTTATAATATGTTTTTGTGTAAAAGATTATAATGTATTTACGTAATATTTGTCAAGGTTTTTACGTAATAATTATAACGTAAATGTGTAATAAACTATACGTATGAATATTATAGAGAGAATAGAGGAACTGAGAAAAGAGCGCGGGTGGACTAAATACCGCCTTGCAGAGGAAGCTATGCTTACGCACTCTACCCTTGCCGCGATATACGTAAGGCAGACCCCGCCTAAAATCGAAATTCTGGAAATGATTTGCAATGCGTTCGGCATAACGCTGGCGCAGTTTTTTGCAAGCAACGACGACGCGGAAATAGTAAGCGAACACGAACGCGAGCTGTTAAGGCGTTACCGAAGACTTCCCGAAGAAAAAAAGAAGGCTATTTTTACTTTAACGGAAAATTAAACTGCAAAAAAACAGCGGCGCGCGGACTTTCTGTCCGCGCGCCGCATTTGCATTTGCTTATCACAGTTCGAGCGCTATTTTATAGATTTCGGATTTGGGAACGTTCCTGTCCTTTGCGACCTGCTTAATTGCATCTTTTTTGTCCATTCCGCCATGCATATAGTGCAGGATATGTTCTTTTTCCGTAAGCGAATTCAGCGCGTTCCCTTCATGCGGAGCGCCCTCTACCAAAACCACGTACTCGCCGCGTTTTTCGCCCTGCAAACCGTCACGCAAATTGAACGGCACAGCCTGCTCGTGAAGCTTGGTTATTTCCCTTACGGCGCATGCGTTTCTGTCGCCGAATACCGAATACATGGCGGATATGTCGCGGTCTAAGTCCTGCGGGGCTATGTGGAAGCATAGCGTCATGTCAAGATTTTTATACTTTTCCAAAAGCGCTTTTTTCTCCCCTGCCTTATCGGGAAGAAAGCCTATAAAGGCAAACCTTTCCGCCGGAAGCGCGGAAAGCACCAGCGCGGACAAAAAGGCGTTTGCCCCGGGAATTACGGTATAGTCCGCCCCCGCCCTTTTCAGTTCGGCGCAGACTATGTTGCCCGGGTCGGATATTACGGGCATGCCCGCGTCCGAAACGACGGCGACTTTTTTACCTTCACGCGCCGCCGCGATAATTTTACCCGCCGCCTCCCTTTCGTTGAATTTATGACAGGATTTAAGCGGCTTTTTTATTTCGTATGCGTTTAAAAGCTTTAACGTATGGCGCGTATCCTCGCAGAAAATGACGTCCGCTTCTTTCAGTGTTTCGAGCGCGCGCAAAGAAATATCTTTTAAATTGCCTATCGGCGTCGCAACAAAGTATACCATAAATCACCTTATAAATTTTTGAACTGATATTCATACAGTTGTCTATACAAGCCGTTTGCGGACATAAGCTGCTCGTGCGTGCCCCGCTCCTCTATGCCGTCTTTGGTCAAAACGATTATCTCGTCGGCATTTTTTACGGTCGAAAGCCTGTGTGCGACAACCAATGTGGTCCTCCCCTCGGAAAGCTTGTACAGCGCCTGCTGTATCAGCATTTCCGTAGCGTTATCCAAAGCGGAAGTCGCTTCGTCCAGAATAAGCACCGGCGGATTTTTCAAAAACGCCCTTGCAATGGAAACGCGCTGTTTCTGCCCGCCCGACAGCTTTATGCCGCGTTCCCCGACGCAGGTATCGTAGCCCTGCGGCAGAGAAACTATATAGTCGTGTATGTTTGCCTTTTTAGCCGCCTCCGCAATTTCTTCTTCGGTTGCGTCGAAATTACCGTAAGCGATATTTTCGCGTATGGTTCCGTTGAATAAAAATACGTCCTGCTGAACTATGCCTATGTTCCTGCGCAAAGCCGCCCTGTCCAGCGAATTTACAGGAAGTCCGTCCAAAGTTATTTCACCTTTTTCAACCTCGTAAAAACGCGGTATAAGGTGGCACAGCGTGGTTTTGCCGCCGCCCGACGGGCCTACAAGCGCGACCGTTTTACCCGCGGGTATTTTTACGGAAAAACCGCTTATTACCTTTTGACCGTCCTCGCCGCCGTACGAAAACGAAACGTCTCGGAAAACTATTTCGCCCTTTATGTTTTCGGGAATTACCGCGTTTTCCGCCTCGGCTTCTTCCGGTATATCCATAATTTCGCAATACCGTTTGAAGCCCGTCATTCCTTCCTGAATCTGTTCGAATATATTTACCAACGTCCGCACGGGCGTTATAAGCGTGGTAATATACAGCACGAAAGCGGTAAACTCGCCCGCGTCTATCAAGCCGTAGTAGAAAAACAGTCCGCCCGCAAGCAAAACGGCAAAATACAGGAAGTCCATGAAAAAATTCATGGAGGACTGGAACTGCCCCATAACCTTGTACTGACGGCTTTTAGCTTTAACGAATCTGCGGTTGCCTTCTTCGAATTTTTCGCTTTCGTGCGGTTGAGCCGCGTACGCGCGCGACACCCTCATGCCCGAAACGGCGCTTTCTATATCGGCATTTATTTCCGCCTGCGCGACGCGCACTTCGCCGAAAACCTTCAACATGCGTCTGCGGAGAATTACCGCGCAAATCACTATCGGCGGAACAAACGCAAATACGATTAAAACCAAATACACGTTTATGAACGCCAGCATTACGAACGCGCCGATAAGCGTCACGAAGGAAAGAAACACGTCCTCGGGACCGTGGTGGGCAAGCTCTGAAATTTCAAACAGGTCGTTTGTCATTCTGCTCATGATAACGCCCGTTTTGTTCTCGTCGAAATAGGAAAAAGGCAATCTTTGCAGGTGATTGAAAAGACGGCTTCTCATATCCGCCTGAATACGCACCCCGACCAGATGTCCCCAATATTGCAGGACGTAGTTTAAAACCGCCTTGATAACGTATAGCCCCAACAGAAACCCCATGCCCGCAAGCAAGCTGTAAATAAGTCTTTGCGGCACGTAGTTGTTTATAATTTCTTTTGATATGAAGGGATATACCAGATTGAAAACGGAAATAACAAACGCGCACACCATATCTATGGCAAACAGCTTTGAATGCGGCTTATAGTACGGTATGAATCTTTTTATATAGCCTTTCTTTTTCATTTTATTTACCGCCGTTTATTTTAGTCGGCAATATCTCTATGCCTTCCTTGCCGCCCTTTACCGATTCGACCATAACAAGGTAAGGCTTTGCCCCGTCAGCACCCGCGACAAGCTGCAACCTTTTGGGCTCCAACCCGCGCGACTTTAAAACGTAAATAAGTTCCGCCGTCCGGTCCGCGCGGTTGACTATGGCCAACCTTCCGCCGAATTTAAGTTTTTTAAAAGCCGCGTCCGCCGTCTCTTTAAGCGTTAAAGTTATCTCCTTCCGGCAGACGGCTTTTTCGTAAACCTCGTTTTCAAACCCGTCTTTTTCGTAGGGCGGATTGCACAGCACAAGCGAAAATTTATCGTCGTACTCCCTGCCTATATCCTGTAATTTACAGTTAACAACGGTGCAGTCAAATCCGTTCAGCTCCGCCGTTCGGCGCGACATATCCGCAAGCGACTGCTGCATTTCAAACAGAGTAAGGCTTGCTATACGCGGGTTCAGACAGGCGAAATGAAAACCGACCACTCCGCTGCCCGAACAAAAATCGGCAACGTTATCGCCGACCTTCGCGCGCGCGAAAGCGGACAGCAAAACGCTGTCCGAGGTGAAGCGGTACAATTTAGTATTTTGTATTATTTTTTTATCGTCGAAAAATTCTTCGAGAACTTCGTCTTTCTTTAACATATCCCAATAAAGCAAAAGGGCGGGAGTATCTCCCGCCGCTTTTCCCTTTTAAATTATTCCGCGGGATGAATCGCGCCCGTGGGGCAAACATCCTCGCATGCGCCGCAGTCAATGCAGACATCGGGATCTACGACGTACTTACCCTCACCCTCGGAAATAGCTTCAACGGGGCAGGTGCCGGCGCACGCACCGCAGCTTACGCACTCGTCAGATATATAATGTGCCATCAGAGTTCCTCCATTTTTAATACGTTATGCGGATTACCCGCTTTTCTATGCAATTATAACACACATTTTACGCGCTGTAAAGCGGGAAAAGCAATTTTTTGTCCGTCAATCGAGTATTTCTTTAAGCTCGCCGGAAATATTCTCGTCCGCGTCTTCCCTTTCGGGTTTTGCGCCGCGCTTGAATTTAAGGTCTTCGAGAGCGTAATCGTGATAAGTGAAAATATCCTTGTCCTTATCCTCTATTTTTACGCGGACCTGCATTTTAAGCATATTTATGTTTACGACCGTACCCTTTCCGTCGGGGGTCCCCACCTCGGTACCCGGTTTGGGGAATTTCCTGCCCGCCTCCGCGTAGTAGTCGTTTTCATATCCGAGGCAGCACATAAGTCTTCCGCACAGTCCCGAAATTTTACTGGGATTAAGCGACAGCCCCTGCGTCTTTGCCATTTTTATGGAAACCTTTTTTATTTCCGGCATGCAGCTTGAACAACAGCATTCCCTGCCGCAAGGCGCAATGCCGCCTAAAAGCTTTATTTCGTCGCGTATGCCGACCTGCCAAAGTTCCACACGCATTTTGAACGCCGAGGACAAATCTTTGACAAGCTCCTTAAAATCCACGCGCTGAGGCGCGGAAAAGTAGAACGCGACTTTACCGCCGTCGAAAGCGAATTCGCAGTCGATAAGCTTCATGTCAAGCTTGCGTTTTTCGATTTTTTCCTGTGCGATACGCATTGCCTCGGGCTTGCGCTCTATATTGCGCTTGACGTTTTCCCTGTCGCGCGCGGTGGCTATCCTGACCACGGGTTTGAGCGGAGAAATAATTTTATTTTCTTCCACTTCGCCGTACGGCAACACCACGGTGCCGTATTCGTGACCGCGGCTTGTTTCCACGACTACCCCCATGCCTTTTTCGTATCTGTCTTTGCCGGGCGCGAAATAATAAACCTTTCCGCCCTGCTTGAACGTTACGCCCGTAACTTTAACCATCTGTCGTTCTCCTCTATAATTCTCAGCATTAAGTCGTACAGAAGTCCTTGAAAAAATGCGTTGAATTTTAAATCGCCGCAAGCTTTTTCCGAACATTCGAGCGCGTATATAAGCGTATGCGTTTGCCAAATTCGCGCGGGACTCGCCGCCGCATATCCCCCAACCTTTTCGCCGAGAGCGGCGCGGAAGTTCAGTCTTATCTGACCGAGCAGCTCCGTCTTATATTTCGTATCGCCGTATTTAAGCGCCGCGGCAGAAGCTTTTTCTATACTGTCGGCAGCGCATATCTCCGCCGCCGCCGAAACAATTTCGCCGAACCAGCCGCCGCCAGCCATATTCTCCGCCGCGCCGAGACAGCCCCCGCAGTTTTTAGCCGCGTCCGCGTTGAGGGGATTGTCGCCCTTTCTCTGCAAGGCGGAAAAAATTTCGCTTTCGGTAAACGGCGCTATCGTCAGCGTCTTTACGCGCGACTTGACTGTATCCAATACGGGCGCAAGCGAAGTTACGCCCAAAACGAAGTGCACGCCGTCCGGCGGCTCCTCCAAGGTTTTCAAAAGCTTGTTCTGCAACAGCGCGGACGTCTGCTCGAAATTGCTGATTATATACAGCTTTTTGCTCCGCTCCACGGGACGCAAAACGCTGTCCTCCAAAAGCTGCGATACAGTCTCCGCGGTAAGCTTTTTGCCTTCTTCGTCGGGGTATATGCGGCAGTCTGTGAAGCTTCCGCTTAAAATTCTTCTGCCGTCCGCTTTATCCGCTTCCGTTCCGAAAAATTCCAAGGCGAACATTTTCAGCGCGGCGCGCAGGTTTTTCGCGTCGTCGAAATACAGCATGTACGCATGCGAAAGCTTTCCGCTTTTTACGTCGTTGGAAAAAGTTCTGAATGCCGCGGTGCTTTTTATAAGCTTGTCCACTTTAAATAAATCCTCTGCTTTTTAAAAGCGCGGTTATTTTTGCGTTGGTCTCGTATTTTGTGCCGCCGCAGTCTATACGGCATATGCGCGGATATTTTTCCGCAAGCGCAAGGTATCCCCCGTATACTCTGTTATGGAAATCCAGCCCCTGCTGTTCCATTCTGTCGTCCTTGTCCGCGCCGTGTTTGCGGTTAAACGCCGCGGCGGGAGGGATATCCAAAAAAACGGTAATATCGGGCGGATAAGCGCGCATTGCGTGCATATTGATGCTCTCTATATACTCCGCGCCCAATCCACGCGCCGCGCCCTGATAGGCAAGCGAAGAATCGACGTACCTGTCGCAAAGAACCAAAAGCCCCTTTTCAAGCGCCGGAATAATTACTTCCGTCAAATGCTGTTCGCGCGCGGCGGCGTATAAAAGCGCCTCGCATTCGTCGCTCATTTCGGTATTTTTTCCGTCGAGAATAATTTTGCGTATTTGTTCGGCTATCGAACTGCCGCCCGGCTCGCGCGTGAGAATGTACGGCGTACCGTTTTTATCGAGATATTCGCAAAGCAGTCTGAGTTGCGTGCTTTTGCCCGAACCTTCGCAGCCTTCGAACGTTACGAAACGACCTTTCATTACTTTTTAACCACGCAGATTTTTCCGTCCGTTATGCCGAACGTGGTTTTAGCGGAAGAAAGGCACTTAACCGCCGCGGCGGTTACTATTTCGCCCGTAACCACTACGGGGATACAAGGGGGCGTAAGCCCCGCGTTTCTGGCGCACATTCTGCCGACCGCGTCAGTAAGCGGCACATACTCGCACGGTTTACGCAAAGCATACTGGAAGCTGTAAGAGCGTTCTCCCTCGGGTACGGAAGGCTTCTCCTCGTAAGTTCCCTTTAATTTTTTGTTGGCTACTATCGCCGAAAGCGCCTTATACAGCGCGCTCAAATCAGCCGCTTCTGTCATCGGCGAAAGATAAAACAGCATATATCTGCCGTCGGTCAGCTCGGGATATATCCCCTTCTTTTCAAGGCGGAGCGCCACAGCTTCGGGAGAAACGCCCAACTGTTTGAAGTCTATTAAAAGCTTAGTCCAGTCGTCGTTCCTGAGAACGGGAAGAACCTCGTCCGCGTTCCTCTCGAAATCTTTAACTGCGGAACGCGCGCGCTGTACGCGGCTTGCGTTATTCGCAAGATATTTCACGCCGTATTCCACGGAAGCCATTATGGGATAACTGGGCGACGTCGTGCGGAACATGGAAAGCGCTTCCTCTATCAGGGGGATAAGCTCCTCGTTGTTCACATTAACCGTGGCGCCCTGCGTAAGCGTAGGCAGGGTCTTGTGCGCCCCGTCCACCCAAGCGTCGGCATAGGAACCGGCATAGCCCTTTCTGTCTCCGAATGCAAGATGCGCGCCGTGCGCTTCGTCCACAAGCAGAAGCCTGTTGTACCGCCGCGCCGCCTCCGCATATTTTTCAAGCGGAGCGATATTGCCGTAATAATCCGGCGAAGTGGCAAGTATGCCTGCGATATTCGCGTCCTTGGAAATAAGCTTTTCTATGGTTTCGCTGTCGGGCGGCATAAGCACGCCCTCTTTTTCCGCGCCCTGAACTATTAAAGGCTCCAGACCGAAAAGTCTGCACGCCCCCCAGACGCTTTGATGCGAATTGCGGAAAACTATAATTTTGTTTCCGCGTTTGGAAGCCGCGTACAAAAGGGAATAAACCCCGCTTGACGAGCCATCCGTGGTTATATAGCTTTTTACCGAACCGAGTATTTCCGCAATATCCTTCTGCGCCGCGGCGATAACGCCTGACGGACTTAAAAGATTGTCAGAATAGGACAGCTCCGTAACGTCCGTATCCGCCGTGCGGAACTTCGCCTTGAAATCCCCGCGTGCTTTGTGCCCCGGGATATGGAAGCTTTTTTTTGCGTTTGCGAACTTTTTAAGCCGCGAATAAATCAAATACTCGTACATAAATTTTCCCTCGTGTTATTTTTTTGGTTTCATCGTCGGGAACAGCAGAACGTCGCGTATTGTGGGGCTGTCCGTCAGAAGCATGACCAGTCTGTCCACGCCGAAGCCCAGTCCGCCCGTGGGCGGCAAGCCGTATTCCAGCGCCGTGACGAAATCTTCGTCTACCTGCGCGTTGCTGTTCGGTTCCTGCGCGCGCTTTTGCTCTACCTGTCTTACAAACCGTTGCTTTTGGTCAATGGGGTCGTTCAGCTCGGAAAACGCGTTGCCGAACTCGTGCGCGCAGATGAAATATTCGAATCTCTGCGTAAATGCGGGGTCGTCCTCCTTGCGCTTAGCAAGCGGAGAATTTTCCACGGGATAATCGTAAATAAACGTGGGCTGGATAAGCTTATCCTCTGCAAACGCGTCGAATAGCGCTATCAGAACATGTCCCTTGGTTGCGGAGGCGCCTTCCTCCACTTTAACGCCCAACTTTTCGGCGCAAGCGCGCGCGTCCGCGTCGGTCTTCCAATCGTCATAGTCCGCGCCGGCGTACTTTTTAACCGCTTCCTTCATGGTAAGCCGCGCCCACTTGCCGCCCAGCCGGATTTCCGTTCCCTGATAGTTTATATCCGTCGTTCCGCACACCTTTTCGGCGACGTGCGCGTACATTTTTTCGACAATGTCCATCATGTCGAAGTAATTAAGATAAGCCGCGTACATTTCAACCGTAGTAAATTCCGGATTGTGGAAAGCGTCCATTCCCTCGTTACGGAAAATTCTGCCCACCTCGTAAACTCGTTCGAATCCGCCGACTATCAGCCTTTTCAGATACAGCTCGGTCTCTATGCGCAGGTACATATCTATGTCCAGCGCGTTGTGCTTTGTTTTGAAAGGACGCGCCGCCGCCCCTATTTCAAGCGTGTTTAAAACGGGGGTATCCACCTCCAAAAAGCCCGCGCCGTCAAGATATCCGCGGATAGCCGCAAGCACGGCGGACCTTTTCACGAAGGTTTTTTTAACTTCGGGATTAACTATAAGGTCCAGCTCTCTGCGGCGGTATCTTATGTCGGTATCTTTAAGCCCGTGCTGTTTTTCGGGCAGGGGATGCAGACATTTGGTCAGCATTTCCACACGGTTGCAGTGAATCGAAATTTCACCCGTCTGGGTTTTGAAAACATAACCGGTAACGCCGATTATATCGCCGATATCGTAGTCCTTTTTGAAACTTGCGTAGACGTCTTCGCCCACGTCGTCGCGCCGCACGTATAACTGAATAAGTCCGTTATCGTCCTGAATATGCGAAAAGGAAGCCTTGCCCATTATCCGACGGGACATAAGCCTGCCGGCAAGACTGACTTCCTTGCCATCGAACGCGTCGAAATTTCCCTTAACTTCGCCGGAACGCGCGGTAAGGCGGTATGACGTTTTTGCAAAAGGATTGCATCCGTCCGCTATAAGTTTCTGCAATTTTTCACGGCGTATTCTCGCCTGCTCGACAAGTTCTTCTTCCGTAAGCTCCACAGTTTTTTCTTCCATAAAATTACCTTTAATTTATCGACAGTATTTTCAGTATATAGCTCGTTCCGTCGGGACATTCCACATTCACGCGCTCGCCTTTCTTTTTCTTCAAAAGCGCCTTGCCTATGGGCGACTCGATGGAAATCTTACCGTTCATGACGTCAACGTCGGTTACCGAGGTGAGGGTATACACGCTCTCCTCCTCCATATCCTCGTCGTAAACCTTAACAACGCTGTTGAGATGAACGAAAGTGTTGTCCGTTTCTTCCTCGCGCACGTCCGCGTTTTTAATCTGATATTCCAGCTCGGCTATTTTTCCCTCGTTGGAGCGCTGTTCCTCGCGCGCCGCGTCGTACTCCGCGTTTTCCGAAAGGTCTCCGTGGCTGCGGGCTTCCGCAATTCTTTCTATAATTTCCGGACGTTTGGTTTTGACAAGATAGTCAAGCTCCTTTTTCAAATCGTCCAAATTCTTTTGAGTCATTACAAAACGTTCTGACATTCCGTTACCTCTTTTTGCCGATTTTTTTCACTAAGCGATAAACAAACGTGATTCCGGATAAACGGAACCACGCATCGTCGCTTAACTATTATATATGCAATTGCCGATTTTGTCAACACAATAACCCTTGGCGGAGGGCAATAATTTTCAACGAAATATTATTTCAAAGACCGTTGACAAAGTCGGAAATTCTTTCCACCGCAATAGTAAGGTTGCGCATAGACGTCGCATAAGAACACCTGACGTGGTTAACGCCCGCCGCGCCGAACGCCGCCCCGGGAACCACTGCCACCTTGCATTTTTCAAGCAGGGCGTTAGCAAAGCCTTCACCGTCCAGCCCCGTCTTTTCCACGGACGGAAAAACATAAAAAGCGCCCTTCGGCTTAAAGCATTTCAAACCGAGGGAATTTAGTGCGTTTACGAGAAAGACCCCCCTGCGGCAATACTCGGCGCGCATTTCTTCCACGACGGAAAACCCGTCGGAAAAGCCGTCTTTAAGCGCGCACACCGCCGCGCGCTGACTCATGTGCGGCGCGCACAGAATTGTGTACTGGTGTATTTTGAACATTGCTTCGTCTATTTCCTTGGGGGCGCATACGAAACCGACGCGCCAGCCCGTCATTGCAAACGCCTTTGAAAAACTGTTTATAAGCACCGTTCGCTCCGCCATATTGCCCATCGAAGCGATAGATGCGTGTTTGTCCGTATAAGTGAGCTCGGCATAAATTTCGTCGGAAATGACAAGCAGGTCGTGCTTTTCTATTACGGGAATTATGGCTTCCACCTGTCCGCGCGTCATGACCGCGCCCGTAGGATTGTTCGGGTACGCCAGAATAACGGCTTTGGTTTTTGGCGTTATCGCCGCTTCCATAATTTCCGGCGTGAGGATAAAATCGTTTTCGGCGGAACACTTTACGGCGACGGGCGTGCCCCCCGCCAGAATCACCGCGGGCGCATAGGAAACGTATGACGGCTCGGGGACGAGAATTTCGTCGCCGACGTCGCACACTGCGCGCAGGGCAAGGTCTATAGCTTCGCTTGCCCCGACGGTAACAATGGTGCGTTCGGGTGGATAGCAAACGCCGAAGCGCTCCTGCAAATAGCGCGAAATAAGTTCGCGCAGTTCTAAAAGCCCTCTGTTGCCCGTGTATTGGGTGTAGCCGCGCTGTAACGAGCGTATTGCCGCGTCCCTCACGTTCCAGGGCGTAACAAAGTCCGGCTCACCCACGCCGAGCGAAATAGCCCCTTCCATCTTCTGGACTATATCGAAAAATTTTCTGATACCGCTTGGCTGTAATGACGCGGCTCTTTTATTTACGAAATTTCTCATTGCAGTATTCCGTCCGCGCTATGCCTGCACGCTGAGGCGACCGTCGTTTTTCTTATACATTTCCGCCCCCTCAACTTTATATTTTTTGAGAATAAAATGGGTAGCCGTGGATATAACGGTATCGTATGTGGAAATTTTTTCCGACACGAATCTGGATACGCTGCGCAGAGACTTGCCGTGAACTATTACCGCCAAATCGTACGCGCCGCTCATCAGATACAAATTTTTAACTTCGTCGTGCTCAGCTATTTCGTATGCTATTTTATCGAAGCCGTGCCCGCGCTGGGGAGTTACCTTTACTTCGATAAGCGCTTCCACCGCTTCTTCCTCCAGGCTGTCGGAATTAATTATCGCGGTATATTTTACTATTACTCCGCCTTCCTCCAGCTTTGCCGTTGCCTCCGCTACGGTCTTTTTGTCCGCTCCCAGCATTGCGGCAATTTTATCCGTCGTCAGGCGGGAATTTTCCGTAATCAGCGCGAGTATGTCTTTTTCAAGCTTATCCATAAAGTTTCTCCTTGTTGCGGTTTTGATTTTCACTGACTATTTTATTCTTTTTTACCGCGGTTGTCAACGCTTTACTTTTTACACGGTACAGAGTATAATGATAATATGTTCAGAATATGGGCGAAGGTAATCGCCGACGGCAAAATAACAAAACAACTTACTTACGAACGCGACGAAAAATTTACTTATTCGCAGTTTTTTTCATACCTTGCGGATATTTGCGAGGAGCTGGATATCGCCACGCCCGTGCTTTTGAAAACGCATATCTTCAATTATGCGAAGTTTAACACCGTGCGTTTTATTCCGCGCGATTTTGCCGAAAGCGTGGACTTCGACAAGCTTATTCTCGAAAACATCGTGCTTTGACGGCGGCATATATTTTTGCATATAGCGCATACTTCGATTATGAAATTTACATGCGTGTTATGCGTCGCAATTTTAATTGCACTGGGTATATGCGGCGGCGTTTACGCACTTTCTGGTTTTAATCTTTTATATCTGCTGTGTTTCCGTTCTACGGTTGTTTACCGTTGCGTGTTGAGCGTCGGCGGAGTGTGCGCTCTTTTCAATATCTATTCGCTGATAGTTTTCAAGCCTTTCAGGGGGTTAAAGTAAAAGCCTTTCTTGCATTGAAAGGCTTTTTTGTTTTACTTATTCGACCTCCGCTTTTACGCTTGCCCCCGTTGCTGCGTCCTGATACATTATCCAGAAACCGCTGTCGGCGTTTTGTTCGGAAGCGGGTATAAACGAAGCCATTCCCGCAAGGCTGTCGGGCGGGCGGCGCGTATTTTTACTGGGAACCCCGTAACAGAGATATTGCGGAGTTTCGCCTTTATATATTACGCCGAAAACGTAAAACTTACCTCCGCCGTAGCTTATTTTTACCCAACGCGAATTCTCCACCACCTTTTCCAGCCCGTCCTCCGCGGGATAGTCCGAAAGAAGCTTATCTATTTCACTCTGCATTTTTTTATAGAAACATTCTCCGCGGGCAAGGGGAATTTCTATTCCGTCCGCGCCGCCTTCGTCAGCGCCAGCAGCCGCCTCATTTTTATATATGTCGCGCGCGTTTTCCTTTTCGCCCGTATTTTCGCGTACAGACCTACCGTCTTTATCAGTTTGCTCGTATTCATAATAATTCTCCTGCGCAAGCGCCTCGTCCTCATATTGGGGAACCGCCGCTTCAGTGCGGTTGATTCTTTCCGACTGTTCTATAAACTCCCTTATATCGAGCGCCGCCGCGCGGAAACCGCCGCATATTGCCGCGGCAACGGGTGAAACCTGCTTATTTACAAAGCACGTCAATGCGGCGAAACCGCCGCCGGTATCCACGTCCGAATGCCCCTCGAAAAAATTATTTTCTATAATTTGTTTATGCGTTCCGTCCGAAATGGCTGTTACGTATCTTCCCTCGGTCAGCGGCGCAAAGTTTATAAGCGATACTTCTACTTTTAGGCTGCTGCCGTACTTTTCCGCTTTTATAAGCCCGCTTAAATCTCCGCCGTCTGCGGAAAAACCGCTTTTCAGTCCGCGTATTACCGCTATGTTTTTCGTATATCCGCCCATGACTATTCCCCTAAAAAAACGTTTGTTAATAAATTATATTATAAATACCTCAATAAAATAACGCTGAAAAATGTAGAAATTGCACTATTAAAGGCGGCGCCGTACGGCGCCGCCTTATAATATTACGTTATCCCTCGAACTTATCGTAGAAGCCGTCTATGTCGAAGAACCTGTCGCGTTCGCTCTCATCCTTTGACTGGGATTTGATTGAATTCTTGGTAGTATCCACCGTGGTGGTCGTGGTTATGACCGCGTCGGGGGGATATACCGCGGGTTGCGTCACGGGCGCCGTTTCCGCCTGGACTACCTGACGGGATTCCGTCCGTTTATCCGCGGCAGGAGCAGACTGCAAAGTTTTTGCCTTGCGCCAGGTAATTGCAATCAACTCGGCAAGCTGGGACATATCGGCATCGTCCAACTGCTGTGCGGGCGGTGCGTACTGCGCCGTTGCGGGATATTGCGCATATCCCTGTGCGGGCGCGGGCATCTGTGCCGCAGGCGCTTGTATAGGCATTTGCGCCTGTGCCTGCGGAATATTCATGCGCATTTTCATGCTTTCGAATTCAGACTTCATGGAAGCGAATTCTTTTGCGTTTTGCTCGGCTTTTAATGCGCGTATCTCCGCTTTAAGCTCTGCAAGGTCGCCGCCGCTTTGAGGCATAGGTCCGTAAACAGGCTGTTGAACATATTGAGGCTGAGGAACGGGTTGAGGCATCTGCTGGGGCATTGCCTGCTGTTGCGCATACTGCTGTTGCATAGGCATCTGCTGGGGCATTTGCTGAGGCAT
>ERZ779626.98-NODE-98-length-59104-cov-25.617944_pt1 | contig 59104 bp, 45 predicted proteins | sample MGYA00514209_ERZ779626 | MGnify/ENA primary metagenome ERZ779626 (study PRJEB29562, sample SAMEA4376713) | mouse gut metagenome | isolation source: Cecum | study: EMG produced TPA metagenomics assembly of the A DSS colitis mouse model was used to assess the...
CGGTTCCAGCGATTTTTTGGTTACTTTTTGTTCGCACAAAAAGTAACCGCAGGGCGTGGGGCCGCGTAGGCCCCACAGGCTGTAGGGCTGCAACCCAGCCCCCCTCGCGCCCGGAGGGCGCGGCTATCCAAGGTACCGTTCAATTGTAAGCCCTATTCGCCCCTTTTTTGTCAGGCCGCCCAGGGCGGCCACCCTCGCCTTGCCGAGGCCCCGCACGGTGAGGATTGCCCCCTCCTCCACCGGTTTGTCCGGCTTGAGGCAGGGCGTGTGATCCAAATTCACCCGGCCGGCGGCGACGAGCTCCGCCGCCTTACCCCGGCTGATGGAGAATGCCGAGGACACCACCGCATCCAGCCGGGGAGAGGACACCGTGTCCCGAATGGTCTTTACCTGGACCTGGGGCAGGAGAAGCTCCTCCCGGCCAATTTCCGACACCGTCAGCCGCACCCGCCCCGCCTGGGTCCACTCCCGCAGGAAGAAGTCCCGGAGGGACGGAGCGGCGGCAATGTCGGCGCTGTGGGGGGAGACCAGAATGTCCCCCAGCCGGTCCCGCTCCACGCCCAGGCCCATGAGGCTGCCTAAAATGTCCCGGTGGGTCAGGCCCTCCTCCCCGTGGAAGGAGGCCCGGAGAAAGGCCAGCTCGTCCCCCGCCGGCTCCTCCATCCAGTCGGGGAGAAAGAGGAGGATTTTTCGCTCCGCTCCCTCCCAGCCGCCGTCGAAGACGTACCCCGTCCGGACCCCGGCGGCGCTGAGCATGGCCTGGACCAGCCGCTGCTCCCGGGGGGAGAGAAAGACGGTGGCGGCAGGGACGTTTTTGCGCTCCGCCTGCTCGTATTTGTCCCAGACGCGGGCCAGCAGCAGACGGTCCGCCGGCTCCTGCGCGGTGCGCGTGATGAGGGTGTTCTTATCCATGCAAATTCTGTGTCCTGTACAGCTGCGCGTAGTCGCCGTCCCGCGCCAGCAGCTCCTGATGGGTCCCCTCCTCGGCGATGACCCCGTCCCGGACCACCAGAATGCGGCTGGCGGCGCGGACGGTGGAGAGGCGGTGGGCGATGATGAGGGTGGTGCGGCCCCGGGCCAGCTCGTCGAAGGCCCGCTGGATCTTGGCCTCCGTCACACTGTCCAGGGCGGAGGTGGCCTCGTCCAAAATGAGCACCGGCGGGTCCTTTAGAAAAATCCGGGCGATGGAGATGCGCTGCTTCTGCCCGCCGGAGAGGAGAGCTCCCCGCTCGCCCACGTAGGTGTCGAAGCCCTGGGGCATGGCCATGATGTCGTCGTAGATCTCCGCCCGCCGGGCGGCGGCCAGACACTCGTCGGTGGAGGCGCCGGGCCGCCCGTAGCGGATGTTCTCCAGAATAGTGGCGGCGAAGAGGAACACATCCTGCTGCACCACGCCGATGCTGCGCCGCAGGCTCTGCTGCTGCACGTCCCGCACGTCGATGCCGTCAATTTTGATGCTGCCCGCCCCCACGTCGTAGAAGCGGGGGATGAGGCTGCACAGGGTGGTCTTGCCGCCCCCGGAGGGACCCACAACGGCGATGGTCTCGCCGGGGCTGACGTGGAGGGAGACGTGGTGGAGCACCTCCACATCGTCCCGCTCGTAGGCGAAGGAGACGTCCTCCACGTCGATGCGCCCCTTTACGTCCTTCAGGGCCACCGCGTCGGGCTTATCCTTCAGATCGGGCTCAATGCGCATCAGCTCCACGAAGCGGCCCAGGCCGGCGAAGCCGTTGACCAGCATCTCCGAGAGGGAGGAGAGCTTGCGCATGGGGTTGATGAAGGTGCTGGTGTAGAGGCTGAAGGTGATGAGGTCAATGTAGTCCATCTCCCCGTCCATGATGAGCCACCCGCCCACGGCGATCACCGCCACGGGGATGACGCACATGAAAAACTCCATGGAGGCGTTGAACCGGGCCATGGCCCGATAGAAGACCCGCTTGGAGGACTTAAAACGCTCGTTGGCCCCCAGGAACTTCTCGCTCTCGGCGCTCTCGTTGGAGAAGGCCTTGGCCGTGCGCATACCGGAGATGCTGGACTCGATGTCGGCGTTGATGCCGGCGGTGGTCTGCTTGACCTGCCGGGAGGCGCGGGACATGCTGCGCCGGTTGAGGTTCACCACGATGAAGAACACCGGGATGAGCACCACCATCACCAGGGCCAGCCGCCACTGGATGGTAAACATGACGGCGATGGCCCCCAGGATGGTCACCCCGGAGATGAACAGGTCCTCGGGCCCGTGGTGGGCCAGCTCCGTGATGTCGAAGAGCTCGGCGGTCATGCGGCTCATCAGGTGGCCGGTGCGGTTTTTGTCGTAGAAGCCGAAGGAGAGGGTCTGCAGGTGGCCGAAGAGATCCCTGCGGATGTCCGCCTCCACCAGCACGCCGAAGGTGTGCCCCCAGAAGCAGACCACGTATTGCAGCACCGAGCGCAGCAGGTAGGCCCCCAGCAGCACCGCCGCCACGGTGAAAAAGGTCCGATAGCGCCCGAAGGGGATCAGCTCCTCCAGGCACAGGCGGGAGATGAAGGGAAAGGCCAGGTCAATCAGGGAGATGGCCAGCGCGCAGGCCATGTCCAGCAGGAACAGCCCCAGATGGGGCCGGAAATAGCTGAGAAATATGCTCATTAAGCTCTGTTTATGAAAATCCCGGGTCTTCATGACAGTCCTCCGTCGTCGCTGTATTCCTAATCAGCTCATTGTACCATATCTGCTTTTTGGATGCAATGGTGGTTTCCTAGAGATTTTTTAAATTTCTGCGGCCACGGGGCGGCGCTTTTTTCGACACTTTTCGCCCCCTCCCTTGTCACCGGAGGCGAACCTTGCTATAATGGACCGGACAGAGGCGCGGCGGGGAAGGTCCGTTTTTCCGCCGGTTCCGGCGCATGAGACGGCCCGCCGCCGCAGTACATATAGAGTCTGAGGAGGTCTGAGACATGGATGAGTACAGAGAGCGCACCCCTGTGGAGGAGTGGGAGCGGGACGTTGAGGCGGAGGCCCGCCGGGCCGGCATCCGCAAGCTCATCGCGACTGCCGGAGCGGTGCTGGCGGCGGCGGTGGTGCTCCTTGCGGTCCTCACGGTCCAGCTCCTGCGGGACAAGCGGGCGCTGGAGGAGACCCAGGCGGAGACCCTGGCCCAGCTGGAGCTGCAGCGGGACGTGGCGGAGGCTCTGCAGGCCCAGCAGGAGGAGCGGGAGCGGGAGGAGTCCCTGATCAAGGACGCCGCCCCGGTGATCACCAGGGACCAGCTCACCGAGCGGCTCAGCTCCATCCGGGAGCTGGTCACCCGGCAGTACGTCTATACCAACGCAGCCCGGAGGGAACAGAACCAGACCTGGTTTTTCGGCTGGGAGCGGCCCTTCAGCGAAAAGAGCCTCCTGGCCACCTATGACGGCGTTATCAAGGCGGGGATCGACCTTGGCGGCGTGACCATCGACGTGGACGAGGCGAGCCGCACCATCACCGTCACCCTGCCCCCCAGCACCATCACCGACAACAACATCCCCCAGGAGACCATCAACGTCCTGGAGGTGAAAAACGGCCTGTTCAACGAGGTCACCATCGACGACTACAACGCGCTGATCGTGGAGGAGAAGCGGGTGATGGAGGAGAAGGCGGTGGAGATCGGCCTGCTCACCGACGCGGACAGCGAGGCCCGCGCCATCGTCAGGGCCTTCCTGGAGCTCCTGCCGGGGATGGACACCTACACGCTCATTGTGAAGTAAGGCCCCGCCCTCCTGCGGCGGCGCGCGCAGATTCCCACGGCATGTCTCCCCCTCCCCCCGCATATGCTCTCCAGAGGGGGTGAGCCGATGGAGCGGGTGGAGCTGTACTGCCGGGGGGAGCGGCTGGGGGAGGTGATCCTCACCCCGGAGGGCGTCCGCACCCAGGTGCGCTGCGCCATGGACGACCCCGGCGACGGGCTCTACCGGGCCTTCCTGCGGGGGGCGGCGGGGGAGCTGCCCCTGGGGGTGCTGGCCCCGGAGGAGGGCCGCCTGGCCCTGTGCCGGCGGCTGTACAGCCGGGATCTGGCCGCCCTGGGGCCCCTGGAGCGGGGGGAGGCCCGGCGCTCCTTCGCCTTTGCGGCCCCCTGCTGGCGGGAGACCCGGTGTCCCGCCCAGCTGTTCCGGGAGAGCTTCTTTCAGCGCCGCCTGCGCCCCCTGGGCCGGGCATGGTGGCGGCGGGAGGGGGAGCTGCTGCTGCTGGCCCTGCCCCTGGAGCCGGGCGCCCCCTTCCCCCTGGAGGCCCTCTTCTGCCTGGGCCGGGTGGAGCAGGTGGAGGGGACGCGGTGCGTGGTCTACGCCTTCCGCGAGGAGGAGCCGGCGATATTTTGAGAAAAATTTCCAGAAACGGGTATCATTTGCGGGAATTATGTGGTATAGTAGCTCCAGTGCCTGCCGCACGCCGGCAGAAGTGGAAGGAGGGCCCACAGATGAAATGTCCCTATTGCGGCTACAGAGAGAGCAGAGTGGTGGACAGCCGCCCCGCCGACGAGGGCAGCAGCATCCGCCGCCGCCGGGAGTGCCTGGCCTGTGAAAAGCGGTTCACCACCTACGAGACCATGGAGTCCCTGCCCATGGTGGTCATCAAAAAGGACGGCAGCCGCCAGAGCTTTGACCGGAGCAAGGTGCTGGGCAGCATGCTGCGGGCCTGCGAGAAGCGCACGGTGCCCCTGGCGCGGCTGGAGCAGATGACCGACGAGATCGAACAGACCCTCCAGAACAGCCTGGAGCGGGAGATCACCACCGACATGGTGGGCGAGCAGGTGATGGACAAGCTGCGCGAGGTGGACGAGGTGGCCTATGTCCGCTTCGCCTCGGTGTACCGGCAGTTTAAGGATATTCATACCTTTATGGCTGAGCTGACTAAGCTGCTGGAGGAGAAGTAGGGTTGATAGCGTCTGAAATAAGACGCGCATAATGTCTTACAAATAGTGACACCCGAAAGGGCTGCAGCAAATCGTTGCTGCAGCCCTTTTTGCTGCCTTGTTTTTGACAGCCATCCATGCGGACAAATACGCCCTGTTTTCCTACCGCCTCAAATATCCTTGCCCTCCCCAGTGGCAGCGGCATTTTCGCGGCAGCGCCGACAGATCGTATAGCACACAGCAAACGGCGCTATGCCCTTTGCCGGGAGCATAGCGCCGTTTGTTGTCAGCAGCCCGTTTCATGGCCTGCGTGCAGTTCCTTGCAAACCGGCCTAACACACGTTTTGAATAAACTGCTTGGCGAAAGATCCAGAATCTTGACGGGAATGGAGAGTTTCGACCCCTCAAAACAGATTTTACTATGGCAGCCCTCAAAAAACCTAACAATAATTGTTTTAATCATCAAAATACGCGACACCTGGCAGGGCCGTATATCCTCCGCCTGCAGGGTAACGCGGCACAGCTCCTCTGGACGGGCGAGTATTACCCAACCCCACAAAATCGCTGTCGGTAATTTAGAGGATTGCTATAAAAATCCAATCTCGGCATTTTCAATAATACGCAGCCTGTGGTTCACGGGTCAGCTGTCTGATATTCGCTGCAAACCAAGCAGACGCCCCATATCAACTGCCCCAAGAATAAGGTCCACACAGCGGTCGATCCCCAGCTTGCTGCTGTTCAGACAATGGTTATTTACATACTGCGTGAACAGGTTCCGGCCCGTGGCGTTGGTGAACACAAGCCCGTGGGGGTTGTCCCACTCAGGACCGGCCCGGAGCTGCATCTCAAGCTGGTGGCGATACTGCGCCTTGAGCGCCCGCATGACCGCCGGGGCTGGGGTGAGGGTCCTGGACTTGCCGCTTTTCGGTGTGGTGAAAAGGGCGGTTTTCTGAGCGTTGAAGTGGGAGAGCTGCTTGTCAACTGTGATGGTGCCCCGCTCCATGTCCACGCTGTCCCAGGTGAGGCCCAGCAGCTCAGAAATGCGCATCCCGGTAAACAGCGCCACGGTGACAATGTGCTCCAGATCAGTCCCTTTTGCGGCGGCCAGCAAGGCGGCGGTCTGGGTATCGTCCAGGGGCTTGATTTCCTTTTGTGCCTTTTTAGGAGGGGTACACTTTGCGGCAGGATTTTTAGGGATGTATTCCAGGTCAACAGCCTTTTCCAGTGCCGTCCGCAACACCTGGTAGACCATACGCACGGACTGAGGGGCCAGCCCATCCAGCCGGTTGATGAACGCCTGGACCGTGTGGGGGTGGAGCTGGTCAAGGCGCACGGCTCCCAGAATGGGCTTGATGTGGAGCCGGATATTATTCTCATAAATGCGGACCGTGTTATATTTGGCGTTGCCCAAATATTCCCGCTGCCAGATGTCCAGCCATTCCCCCACGGTCATCTTGCAGGGCGGGGTGTAGGTGCCCCGGCTGACCTCCACGGCCACGGCCTGCATCTTCTCCACAACTTCCTTTTGCGTCTTGCCGGAAAACGTGCGCTGGACCTGTCTGCCTGTGAGCGGGTCCCGGCCTGTGGTGACACGGGCCTCCCAATAGGTGTATTGCTTTCCGTTGCGGGTGTATGTGCGCTTATGAACGCTCCCCGCTCCTTTTGCGGCTCTTTTCGCCATGATGTGCTCCTTTCTGCTGGTTGACACCATGGCCCTCCTGTGATACACTGGGAGGGCGCAAGGGTGCCTGTGATTGACTGTCCTGGTGTTTTTGCGTATCTTCGCCGCTCAGAGGTTGCCGCCTCTGGGCGGTTTCTTTTTATTTCAGCGAAAACGGCGGTCAAGGCCGCTTTGCTTCATAATGGCGTTGGCGGTGTGGCGGGACTTTATTTTGCCGTCCACGGTGAAGTGCCGCCCGGTGATAGGGCTGTACCAAATGTCATGGTCACCTTTTCCATGCCGGACAAAGGTACAGCCGTGTTTGGACAGCTCCGTCCGCACCTCTTTCTCATATTCGGCCATTACATTGCCAGCCTCTCACAGCGCTCCGACACCATGCGGAGCTGGACCGGGGCTGGAGCTGTTCCGTTAGGCCTTGTTTGAAAAATAGCAAGGAGTAGGCTAAATCAACAAAATAGCAATAGAAGCCAAGTAAACGAAGGCAAGAAAAGAAGCATCTAACTTGTCATATCTGGTGGCAATTCTGCGAAACCATTTAAGCTTTTGGAAGAAGCATTCAACCAAATGGCGCTCTTTGTATAACCACCAATCTACCGGCCATGGCTCAGAAACATTGCTCTGCGGCGGGATCACATAGCAGGCTCCTTGTTCTGAAATGTAAGTTCGAATATTCTTTGCCCCATAAGCACGATCTGCCAATACATTACTACCTCTGATCGTGACCTTTTCCAGCAGTTCAACGGCATGGACTGAATCATGGTCATTCCCCGCAGACAGCATAAATTCAACCGGGTTCCCCAGCCCGTCCACAATTGCGTGCAGCTTTGTATTTAACCCACCTCTGGTTCGCCCAATTGCCTTATTCGCCGTTTTTTCCCCCTCCATTGGCGCTTTCGTGAACCTTAACGCAAGTAGAGTCCAAGCTCAGATTTTCCATATCCGCATCTTCGGACAAGGCGTGAAATATCGCTTCCAATGTACCATCATCCCGCCATTTGGCAAATCGGGCATAAACGGACTGCCAGGGGCCATACACCTCCGGCAGTTCCCGCCACTGCGCTCCGCTGCGGGCAATCCATAGCATTCCATTGAGCATTTTTCGGTCTTCTTTCCGAGGCCGGCCTCGTTTCCCTGTCTTTGGGGGCGGAAGCACTGCTTTCACTCGTTCCCATTGTCCTTTTGTCAATTCATATCTCTTCATTCCTCTATTTTCGCACTTACCATCGATTTGTGCAATATTTATTTTTCAAACAAGCCCTAAGCTCCAGCAGCTCAGGAACCGTGAAACGCACCCGCTCAATGAGGGCGTCAAAAGAGCCGGATTCCAGCACCAGGCCGGGAACGTCATCACTCTCTGCAATCCACACGGCGGCGTCCGGGTCCCATGTCAATTTGATTAGTAATTCCATGCGTGCCTCCTTTGCCCTGGGCCTCTGGCCTGGGGCTATTTCAATATCTGGGGAAGTGGGAAAGAACGCTTGCAGTAGTTACAATATGCTTTCCCCGTTGATGTGTCCCCTCTCAAATGCTGACCACATATGGGACAGATCATGGTGATGGACTGTATGCGGCCCTCTGGCGGCTCCTGGGGGCCGTCTGGCGGCGTTTCTGCTGGGGCGGTATCTGTATCCCCGGGAAGTGCTGGCGTGTCTTGTGGAGGTGCCGTACGCCGCCTCTTTGGCTTAAAATCATTCGGATGCTTTTCCCGGAGTTCTTGCAGCTTAAAGCGGAGAAAGCTGTCTGTGCTTTCGTCCAGTTCCTGGAGCTCTGCGTCCGTAACTTCCAGGGTGCCATCTGGATAGTTTATCCAGATATAGGCATCTTCCTCATAAAAGCCAATAGAACACCCCACGGCGGCCAGTTTTCGCTCCAGGCCAAGGCCCCAGGGGCCGTGTGGCTCATCCTCTGCGGTATGCGCTTTACTCAGCTTTATTACCTCTTTTGTGTATTCACTTGCGGTCTCCATGTCAATAAGTTGTTCAATTGGAACATTGAGGACAGAAGCAACACGCAAAAGGCGCTCAATCTGCGGCTGTCGTTTCCCTGCCTCATATTGATGAATAGAAATAGCAGCTATTCCACTCCGTTCTGAAAGCTGGGCTTGCGTCATCCCCGCTTTTTTCCTGGCCTCTTTTATACGTTCCCCTGTTGTCATGTAACCACCTCCACTAAAAACATACCACAACAGCAGTGGAAACGCAAGAAAAATTTATTCAAGAGAATAACAAAAAAGTATTGACTTTATTCGGTGAATATGTTATCTTTTATTCGTTGAATAAAATCGTCAAGGAGGGCCAAAAGATGAAAGTTACCAGCAAGCAGGAGGCCTGGAACAAGGTCAACGAGATTTTCCCCACTGACTATGAGCAGGACATGGGCAGCAGCGACCGGGCGGGCTATCCCGTCTATCGGAGCACCGCTGAGGGCCACTACTACGATTACATCTGCGACCTGGGCAACCGCCTGGAGGTCAACCTGGACAGCAGCCACCAGCCCACCGTCAACATCTGGAATGAGGAGCCCACCCAGTCCGATGAGGACATCAAGGCCAGCGTGGAGGCCATGATCATCCCGTTCCGCCTCCTTTCATCCCGCTGCTTGCGGCATCTGCTCTGCTGTGCCCTGTCAGCGGACAGAATTCATATAACCTACAAGCGCTTCCAGATTTTTATAGAAACCGCCGCCGGGGACAAAGTTCTCCGTAAACAGCGCGGATCCCATGGTAAAGGCCCAGGGATTGAGCTCATTGACAAAATCGACGCGCTGGAAGCTGTTGATGCTGCCGGCGATCACCACCGGCTTCGCAATCGCCTGACAGTAGGCCCTGGCCAGGCCGGCCCCATCCGCATGCCGGAAAGCCAGCAGGTCGATACCGTCCACCCCCTTATCCAACAGGCTGTTGGCATCAGAGATAATCTCATCGAAGGAGCCCTCCAGAACGCTGGGACTGCCGGACACCCTGCCGCAGAAGGGCAGGAACTTAATGCGCTGTGTCTGCAGATAGGCAAAAACGGAGGGGTAGTATACCGTGCCCATCAGGTAATCAAAGCCCATCTCCACCGCCAGCCGCGCTCCGCGCATGCACGCCTCCTCGCTGTAGGAGACCACCTCCAGAAACGTGGTCTTCCCGGCGGCCTTCATCGCGCCGATCAGCTCCAGCATCTGCTCCCGCTCCAGCCCCACATCTTTAAATCCCCAGAGCTGCACCGGCAGGGATTTGCTCTCCTCAAATATCTCCAGTGCGTTCTTAACGGTCCTGTCGTTGTGTGTCAGCATGACAATAATTTGCGCGTTCATGTTTATCTCCGCCCTCTCATCATTCAAATTTACATCAATATTTATCAATTTCTTTCATCTTCTCCTAGAGAGTACCATATATAGACGGTCATGTCAACATATTTTTCAAAATTGCGCATATATTTTGCAATATTTTGAAAGATTGTGAAAGGTTCTTGACAACAGCTTCCATTTCGATTAAAATAGTTTTGATTGCCTATCGAGCCGTCGCGCTTAACGGCTGTTTATCATGCGCTGAAGCGCCACTCGCGCCCTTTCTCTCCACGTTTCTTTTTACATTTACCAGCAGCATGCTCTCTTCTATACCGCTATACCGCGCGAAAGCGCAATAATGCCGCCCCAGGGGCAGAGTGCCATTCCCAGGGCGGCGCTATTCAGATTGGCTTTACGACATACTTCTGCACAAGTTGAAAAGTTTTGCTCTGATTTGAAAAATTATTGCAGCCATTACCCCATGTGTACCCGTATATCCGTTCAAATTGATTGATCATATGAAGGTAGGTGGAAAAAATGCTTAAAGTCCAGCGGCTGGAACAAATTCAGGAAGAACTGCAAAAGCACGGCGTCCTATCCATCGAGGCTCTGGCCGAAGCACTCCACGTCTCACAGTCAACGATTCGCCGGGACTTGTTTGAGCTGGAGGAACAGGGAGAGGTTCTCAAACGCATCCGCGGCGGCGCTGTCAGGAAGGCGCTCAACACATCCCATGAGCCCTCCTTTGACGTGCGCCAGGACATGTTTCTGGAGGAGAAGCAGCGGATCGCCCTGGCCGCCAAGGCGCTGGTCAACGAAAACGAAACCCTCTTCCTGGACAGCGGCACCACGGTGTGCGAGCTCGCGAAGGTGCTGGACAGCTTTCACCAGCTGTACATCGCCACCAACGATCTGAAGAGCGCCATGGTGCTGACCCAATTTCCCAGCATTGACCTGATGGTGCTAGGCGGCTCCCTGCGCCGCGACCACTACTCGCTCAACGGATATTTTACAGAGACCATGATTGGGCAGATCCATGCCGACAAGGTCTTCCTGGGTGTTGACGCCATCGATCCCAACATCGGCTTTATGAACTTCTCCGCGGTGGAGGTCAAGTCCAAAAAGATGATGATGGATGCCTCCTACGAAAAAATTGTCCTCTGCGACCACTCCAAATTTGAGCGGATTGCTTTTGTCAACATCTGCCGCTTTGAGGACATCGACCTGATCATCACAGGCAAGGAGGCTAGCCCGGACACGCTCCACACCTTCGAGGACCGCGGCGTTACTATTATGACCGTCTGATCTTCATGGTCAAGGGCTGCATCCTCCATGAATAAAAACCGTCCGCGGCCCACCGAGCTTTCGGCTGCCGCGGACGGCTTCTGCCGTTTTGCCGCTCTGACCATATAAAATCGGGCACTCCCCCAGAGGAGTACCCGCCTTTCAGACTGCGTGCCTGTGAATTTCCACATTGACGGCCCGCCGCCGCGATGCTATAATCTCACCTGCATCCCATCCGCCATTCTGCGAAAAAGAGAGGCCGTCCTATATGAAATCCGCCCCCATCGCCGCCCTGTTCAAGCGCCCCCGCATAGGGCGCAGACTGGCGGTCCTCACAGTCAGCCTGCTTGTCATCAGCATCTGCATCGCGGTATTCAAAACCGTGGGGTTCGGCACCGACCCCTGCTCCACCTTCACCCTGGGCGTGTCCGCCCGCACCGGCGTATCCTTCGGAACCTGCCAGCTGGCCTTCAACCTGCTGATGTTCCTCCCCGTCATCCGCTTCGACCTGTCCCGCATCGGCATCGGCACCATCGCCAATATGGCGGGCGTGGGCTACGCGGCGGACGTCTGCATGGGCCTGATGGCGGCCGTAACGCCCCCCGGGGGCTTCTCCATGGCGGCCAGGGTCCTCCTGTTCGTCCCCAGCATGGCCGCCTTCCTGGTCGCCGCCGCCTTCTATGTGGCGGCGGATCTGGGGGTCGCGCCCTATGACGCCATCCCCCAGCTGGCGGCGGCCCGCACAAGCAGGCTGAGCGCCCGCTCGGTCCGCATGCTGTGGGACATCTCCATCCTGTCCGCAGGCTTCCTGCTGGGGTCCACGGTGGGGCTGACGACGCTGATCACCGGCTTCTGCCTCGGCCCCGCCATCGCCTTTGTGTCTGGCCGGGTAGAGCCCTGGTTCCGGTAGGGCCCTACTGCCGCACCGCCGGCACCATCCGGCGGTACAGGGCCTTGGCGTGCCAGCCGACGGTCTCGCCCATCTCCTTGGAGGCCACCAGCTTGTCGGCCAGGGTGAGCACCCAGGCCTCGGAGTTCTTGGGCCAGGGCGCCAGGGGAAACATGTGGCAGGCAATGGCCTCCCGCTGCCGCTGGTCCAGGCCGAAGAGGCGGTCCGCCCGCCGGGCGGCGTGGGCCCCGTGGATGAAGGCGTGCATGTGCCCCACCTTCTTCCAGCCGGAGTACCGGCGCATGAAGCGGCGGTGCCGCTCGCTCTGCCAGTCGTAGCCGAAAAAGTCGTGGAGCAGGGCGGCCCTGGTCACCGCCCGGACCCGGTCCTCCTGCATGTGGAATGTCCGCGCCAGCCGGTAAGCGCACCTGGCCGTATCCACAGAGTGGATATACAGCGAGTTCTCCCCGCCGTGGTGGGGGCAGGTCCGCAGCTGTAAAAAGAGGGGGTGGGTCACAATATCCTCTGTCATCTCCTGAAAGCTCTGTATCAAAAGACGTCCCTCCATCCCATGAAGACTTCCGGGGGCCTGCGCCCCCTGTTCCCCTCTATTATACACACCCCGCTCCCGCAAACGCAAGGGGAATTTCTGGATAAATTTCTTAAGATTTTCTTGGGAAGCGCCCCCTAGCGGGCATATCCAAAACTTTTATTTGCGCTGCGCCCCGCGGCGTGGTATACTGTAGGCAATCGTTGAGCCGGGCCTGTGTGTACCCGGCGGGAGGGAGGGGAGCATGGACTCCATTGACGTCAACTACGGCCGTCTCCGGCGCTACGACACCACCCGGCCGCCCCTGAAGCAGCGGCGGGTGTTCACCGCCATTCTGCGGGCCCTGTGCGGCCTGAGCATGGCGGGACAGCCCTACGAGATTGAGAAAATCCACATGGAGGGCCTCAAGCCCCCCTACATCCTGCTGAGCAACCACATGCACTTTGTGGATTTCCACCTGTGCTCCATCGCCACCTGGCCCCACCCGGTCAACAACATCGCCACCATCGACGGCTACTACCGCCGTCCCTTTATCATGGAGTGGCTGGGCTGCCTATGCAAGCGGAAGTTCACCACCGACATGACCCTGCTGCGCTCGGCCCGGAAGGTCCTCCACGAGTACGGGGACATCCTGTGCATGTACCCCGAGGCCCGCTACTCCCCGGCGGGCACCACCGCCATCCTCCCCGACTCCCTGGGAAAGCTGGTGAAGATGCAGGGCGTGCCCGTGGTGGTGCTGCTCCACCACGGCAACTACCTCCACACCCCCTTCTGGAACTACCGGCAGCCCCGGAAGGTCCCCCTCTACACCACCATGACCCAGGTGCTCACCGCCGGCGACGTGGCGGAGATGTCCGCTGCCGAGATCGGGGCGGTCATCCGCGCCGCCATGGAGTACGACGAGTACCGCTGGCAGCGGGAGCGGAACATCCGCATCACCGAGCCCTTCCGGGCCGAGGGGCTCCACAAGATTCTGTACCAGTGCCCCCGCTGCCTCACCGAGAGCCGGATGGAGAGCCGGGGCGCCGTCCTGCGCTGCGCCGCCTGCGGCCGGGAGTGGGAGCTCGACGAGCTGGGGGTGCTCCACGCCCGGGAGGGGGAGACAGAGTTTCCCTACGTCCCCGACTGGTTCGAGTGGGAGCGGGGTCAGGTCCGCGCCCAGCTGGAGGCGGGGACCTACCGCTTCGAGGACGAGGTGGAGGTCTTCTCCCTGCCCAACGCCTGGCGGTTCCAGAGGCTGGGGATGGCGCGGCTCACCCACGACATGGACAGCGGCTTTATCGTGGAGGGCGTCCACAACGGGCAGCCCTACCGCATCCACCGCCCGCCCCTGGGGATGTACGGGCTCCACGTGGAGTACGACTACTGCTACATCCGCCCCGAGGACTGTGTGGACATCTCCACCGACAACGACAGCCTCTACTGCTATCCCACCAAGCGGAACGTGGTCACCAAGCTCAGCTTTGCCACCGAGGAGCTCTACAAGCTGAAAATGGAGGATCGCTCCCGCCGGCGGAGCAAGCCGCGCGCGACATAGATAAAAGGGGAACCGGCCGGTGCTTGCGCACCGGCCGGTTCCTTCTCATGTCAGTCACTGCCGCTCCTCCAAAGGCCGCATGAACTTTAACAGCTGGCGGGCGACCTCCCGCACATCGATGGGCTTGGCCACGTGGGCGTTCATGCCGTAGTCCAGGCACTTCTGGACGTCCTCGGCAAAGGCGTCCGCCGTCATGGCGATGATGGGGATGGTCTTGGCGTCCTCCCGCTCCAGGCTGCGGATGGCCTCGGTGGCCTGATAGCCCGTCATAATGGGCATGCGCAGGTCCATGAGTACGGCGTCGTAGTACCCCGGCTGCTGCGCCTGGAACATCTCCAGGCAGACCTGGCCGTTCTCCGCCCACTCCAGCTCCAGGCCCCGCTCGCTGAGCAGCTCGCTGGCGATCTCCCAGTTGAGCTCGTTGTCCTCCGCCAGCAGCACCCGGCGGCCGCTGAGGTCGATCTCCGCCTCCTCCTTCTCCAGCGGGGCGGCGGCCTCCCCCATATACTGGCGCAGGCCGTAAAACAGGGTGGATTTGAACAAAGGCTTGGAGATAAAGCCGGTAATGCCCGCCGACCGGGCCTCTGTCTCGATCTCGCTCCAGTCGTAAGCGGAAATCAGCAGAATGGGCACGTCATCGCCGTAGAGCCGCCGGATCTCCCGGGCGGCGGTGATACCGTCCATCCCCGGCAGCTTCCAGTCCAGCAGGATGATCTGGTAGTCGTCGCCGCGCCTGTGGCGCTCCTCCACCTTCTCCAGGGCCTTCTCCGCGTCCAGGCTCCAGTCCGCCTTCACCCCGATGGAGCGCAGGGACTCCACCGTGCTCTCGCACAGCTGCTTATCGTCGTCCACCACCAGCATGTTCCAGTCGGGCAGAACCATGTCCACCTCTTGGATCGTGGCCTGCTCCAGATCCAGCACCACATGGAACTCGGTGCCCTTGCCGGGCTCGCTCTCCACCTCGATGGTACCGCCCATGGCGTCGATGATGTACTTGGTGATGGCCATGCCCAGGCCGCTGCCCTCGGTCTTACGCACCCGGGCGCTGTCCTCCCGGCTGAAGGAGTCGAAGATGCGCTCCTTGTACTCCGGCGTCATGCCGATGCCCGTGTCCCGGATCCGCATGTGAATGCGGATAAACTCCGGCCCCCGGTCCGACGGCTCCTCGTACATGGCCACGTGGATCTCGCCCCCCTCGGGGGTGAACTTCACCGCGTTGCCCAGGATGTTCAGCAGCACCTGGTTCAGCCGCACGCTGTCGCAGCACACGTTCTCCGCGGAGATGTCGTGGATGAAGACGTCAAACTGCTGGTGCTTGCTCCGGATCTGGGGCTGCACGATGCTGACGATGCTGTCCATCACCTCCCGCAGGGAGATCTGGTCCATGTTCAGCGTCAGCTTACCGCTCTCGATCTTGCTCATATCCAGCACATCGTTGATAAGGCCCAGCAGATGCTTGCCGGACAGGGCAATCTTTCTCAGGCAGTTGCGGACCTGCTGGATGTCGTTCAGATTGGCCGTGGCGATGGCCGTCATGCCCACAATGGCGTTCATGGGGGTGCGGATGTCGTGGCTCATGTTGGAGAGGAACTCGCTCTTGGCCCGGTTGGCGTGGACCGCCTCCTTCCGTGCCTGCTCCAGCTCGATCATCTGCTGCTTGGTCATCCGGAAGTACTTGACAAACACCAGCAGCAGCACCGCAAGAATCAAGCCGCTGCTGCCCAGGGCCAGGGAGATCCACTGGCTGCTGAGGTCGGAGATCTCCTCGTTCAGGCTCCCATAGGGCATCACCACCACCAGATTCCACTCGGAGTAGGCCAGCTTGGTGCTGTGTATGTGCCGCCGGTCCTTCCCGATCTGCAGCACGGCGGAGTAGTCCTCCCCCCGCTCGATGGCGTTTTTGAGGGCGGTGACGTACATATCCGCATCTGTGCCGCCCAGCTCGTTGAAGGTGACGTACATCTGCTCAAAATAGTTGTCCTGGGCGGCCACGCCGCTGCGGATGACAAAAGAGCCGTCCCTCCTGATGATGTAGGAGTAGACCATGCCGTCGCTGGTGTTGAGGGAGAGCGTGTCGCTGATATAGTCCACCGGCAGGCCCGCCACCAGGGCGGTGCACTGCTCGCCCTCCTCCATGGGATAGGAGGCGGACACGCCCATAAGCACCACCTTGCTCCCTGTCGAGTCGGTGCCCACCGCCACCTTCTTTTCCCCGCTGTTCAGGGACTCCAGAAAGGGGACCGGATCGGTGACCTCCACCTCGTCGCCGTAGAGCATCACAAAATTCCCGTCGGCGGAGTAGAAGCCCAGGTGGCTGAAGCCGCGGGCCTGGGCGCTGTAGATCAGGTCGTTCACCAGCTTGTCGGTCTGGGCGCTGCGGGGATCGTGGGTCTCCACCAGCGCCTCCACCTGGCTCAGGCGCAGGTCGATGGTGGTGGCAAAATGGAGAGCGATCTGCTCGCTCATGCCGCTCATGTAGATCTTGCCCACCTCGCTGATGGTATCCACGCTCCGCCGGTCCATGTAGACCGCCAGAAAAGAGAAAACGAAGACAGTCAGAATGGAGACCAGAATCAAGCTGACCGTCAAAAACCGGGTCGTCCTGTTTTTTAGTTTGCTGCGCATCCCATGGCACCTCCCGCTCTGCGTATCCCGCGCTGCCGCGCCTGTTTATACACCGGCCGACGCCTGAAACGCCCGGATGGCCTCCACGGTCTGCCGGTAGTCCTCCCCCACCCGCTCAAGCAGGGAGGGTGCATCGGGGGCGGCGCCGCCCCGCAGGGCCTCGCTGAGCTGGGCGCTGGACTCGTAGAGCCGGGTGAAATCCAGATTCTGGCACATGCCCTTGATGGTGTGGGCGGCCCGGAAGGCCTCCTCGTAGTTCTGCTCCTCCATGGAGCGGAGCAGCAGGTCATAGCTGCCGTCGTTCAAAAACTTCAGCACAAACTTCTGCACAAACTTCTCGCCGGGCAGGCGGCCCAGCACCGCGTCGTAATCGCCGCCCAGGGCGGCGTAGCACTCCTTCAGCGTCATGATAGCTCCTCCATTTTTTCTGTCGGTTCAGCGGTATCGCCGCCGTCAATGGGCGAGATGGCGGACAGCATCCTGCCCATGCTCTCGTCATAAAACCGGTAATTCCCCCGCCCGGAGCGCTTGACGGTGTACAGCGCCTGATCTGCGGCGTGGAACAGATCCTCGTAGTCGGTGCCTACCACGTCCGTGCGGGCCACGCCCATGCTGACGGAGATGGGGAAGCTCTGGTAGGTGCAGCCGGACAGGGAGGCGAAGATACGGGCAATAATCGGCTCAAACTCCCCCTGGTACTCCAGGAACAGCAGAAACTCATCCCCCCCCACCCGTGCGGCGATGTCCACCCCGCGGGTGCACTCGCACAGCTTTGCCGCCAGGAATTTCAGCACCTCGTCGCCAAACATGTGGCCGTATGTATCGTTGGCGGACTTGAAGTGGTCCAGGTCGAAGATGGCCAGAACGAAGCGGCCGTGGGGCCGGTCATCGAGCTGCTCCATGATCCGCTTTTTGGCGGCGGCGTGGTTGAAAAGGCCGGTGAGGGTGTCGTGGGAGGCCATGCGCTCCAGGGCGTCCAGCTTCATGCGGGAGTCGTGGATGTCGGTGGCCTTGCCGATGGCCCCGGTGAACGCGGGGACGTCGTCGGCGGACCAGGTGGCCCTGGCAATCACCCGGCACCAGCGCTCCTCCCCCTGGATGCGGATCTTGCACTCGTACTTTACCAGGGGCTGGGCCGGGGTGCTGCTTCTGAGGGCCTTGGACAGGCCCTGGAGGCTGTCTTCGCTGATGATGTCCAGCACCTGCTGGTTGCTGAAGGGGTCGAGCACCGTCTCCTGGAGGCCGAACTTGTTGGCGCCCCAGGTGTTCAGGGTGATCATGGGGGGCGTGAGGGTGTACTCAAACTGGACCTCCTGGCTCATGGCGGCAAAGAAGCTGTACTTCATCCGCTCATGCTCCAAAAGGTGCAGGGTGCGCTCGGAGGCGGACAGCTCCTCGTGGCGGTGCATCTCCTCCGCCACGGAGCGCATCTCCATGCGGCTGACCCGCTCCTCGCTGCTCCCGCCGGACAGCTCCTGGGGCAGGCGTTCGGCCACCTCCACCAGGCACTCCAGCAGCAGGGGGTTGAAGGCCCCGCACTGGCCGTCCAGAATCATCTGCACCGCCACCTCGTGGGGGAAGGCCCGCTTGTACACCCGCTCGCTGGTGAGGGCGTCGTACACGTCGGCCAGGGCCACGATCTGGGCGCCGATGGGGATGTCGTCCCCCCGCAGGCCGTCGGGGTAGCCCCGCCCGTCCCAGCGCTCGTGGTGCCAGCGGCAGATGGAGCGGGCCACCTTCACCAGGGGCTCCTCGGTGTGGATGGGCAGATTGTCCATCATCTGAGACCCCACCACCGTGTGGGTCTTCATAATCTCAAATTCCTGGTCTGTGAGCCGGCCGGGCTTGTTGAGGACCTCGTCGGGGATGGAGATCTTCCCGATGTCGTGGAGGGCCGAGGCGGTGCTGATGAGGGACACATCCGCCTGGGAGAGGGGGTAGCGGTCGGTCTTGTGCTGCAGATGGTGGAGAAACAGCTCCGTGAGGGTGCGGATATGCAGCACATGCTGGCCGCTCTCCCCGTTGCGGAACTCCACAATGTGGCTGAGGATGTCGATCATCAGAGTGCTCTGTTTCTCTTTTTCGTAGATCTGGTCGGCCACCATGCCCGCCAGCTTCTTCTGCTTGGCGTAGAGGAAAATGGTGTTGACCACCCGGCGGTAGACCAGCAGCGCGTTGAAGGGGCGGCTGATAAAGTCGGTCACACCCTGGGAGAAGGCCCGCTCCATGAATGCGGGGGAGGTCTCGGCGGAGATCATGATGACAGGCACGTCCTCAATCCAGCGGTTCTTGTTCATCACCGCCAGCACCTCGAACCCGTCCATCTCCGGCATGACAATATCCAGCAGGAGCAGACTGATCTCCGTTCCATATTTCTGCAGGGCCGCCACGGCCTTCACGCCGTCCTCCGCCTCCACAATATCATACTCCTCTCCCAGCATATCCGCCAGGATCGAGCGGTTCATCTCCGAGTCGTCCGCGATAAGAATCTTCTGTCTGCGCGTCTGTTCGCTGTTGATGGAGTCCACGTCCTTTCTATGGCTGCAATGGCGCAGGGAGTTGTCTGCCGCGCGCGCTCCATGGGGAGGCTGCAAACCGGCACGGTAATTATACCAGACTTTTTCCCAAACAGCAAGGCGCTGGCGCAAAAATTCTGGTAAAAAGAGCGGCGCGCGCCGTTGCCTTTTCCGGGGAATCTGCTATACTGAAGAGCAAGACTCTCATCTCAGGAGGTACCGCTTATGAAAGTACTGCTTCTCAACGGCTCGCCCCACAAGGAGGGCTGCACCCACACCGCTCTGGCGGAGGTGGCCGCCGCCCTGGAGGGCGAGGGAGTGGAGACCGAGCTGTTCTGGCTGGGCCAGGGGGACACCGCCGGCTGCCGGGGCTGCGGGGCCTGCGCCAAGCTGGGCCGCTGCGTCTGTGACGACGCGGTCAACGCCGCCGCAGAGCGGATGCGGAACTGCGACGGCCTGGTGGTGGGCTCCCCGGTCCACTTCGCCGCCGCCTCGGGACAGGTCACCTGCGCCCTGGACCGGCTCTTCTACTCCGCCAAGAGCGCCCTGCAGCTCAAGCCCGCCGCCGCCGTGGTCTCCGCCCGCCGGGGCGGAACCACCGCCGCCATCGACCAGCTCAACAAGTACTTCACCATCAGCCAGATGCCCGTGGTCTCCTCCCGCTACTGGCCCATGGTCCACGGGAACACCCCCGACGAGGTCCGCCAGGACCTGGAGGGCATGGCGGTCATGCGCCAGCTGGGCCGCAACATGGCCTGGCTGCTGCGGTGCCTGGAGGCCGGCCGGGCGGCGGGCGTCCCCCTCCCCGTCCAGGAGCCGCCGGTCAAAACCAACTTCATCCGGTAGCCGCCCGCGGGGTAAAAAAGCCGGGAGGGCCGTCTGAAGCAGGCGGCTCTCCCGGTTCAGTTATAGGAATTTTTATTTGACGGTGAAGCTGTCGTAGCGGCTCCCCTGGCGGATGAGCTCCTCCAGCTTGTCCTGGGGGGCGGAGGCCTCCCCGGCGCCCAGCAGAAAGCGGACCGACACCGGCCGCCCCAGCCGCTGGCTGGTGACGGACCGGATGACCTCCGCCACCTCCGGGCAGTTGAGGCTCTCCAGCGTCAGCTCGTCGCCGCAGCGCACCGCCATCACGTCCCCCTCCATAGCGCCGCCGGCGTCGTCCAGCATAAACCAGTACATGGGGGTGAGCTGGTTTTTGTACTGCTCCACCAGCTCCCGCCACAGTCCGGCGTCGCCGCCGGCGCCCTCCGGGGGCCGGGCCGCCGCTGGGGGGGCGGGCTTCTGCGGATCAGCGGGGGCCGGTGGCTGCGCCGGCCGGCCCCTGGGGGGCGGGCCCTCCTCCGGCGGGGAAGCCGCGGGCTCCTCCCAGGGCGGCGCGTCAGGGGGCGGCGGGGCCTCGTCCCAGGGGGGCGGACCGGCGGGGGCCGCCTTCTGCGGCGCGGGCCGGGGGGCCGCCGGAGGGACCCGGACGCCTCCCCCCTCCTCCAGCCGGGCCAGGCGGGCGGCCAGGGCCGTCACGTCGCCGCACAGCCCCTCGTCGCACAGCCGCAGCAGGCACAGCTCCGCATCGGTGCGCCGGTTGGGGCTCATGGGCAGGGCGGCACAGGCGCTCTGGAGATGGCTGGTCATAAACAGCAGCCGGGCGGGGCTCAGCCCCTGGCTCAGCCGGTCCATTGTGGGGCCGTCGTAGCCGCCGCTGAGCAGCTCCTCCCCCCCGGACCGGGCGGTCATGCGGATAAGCAGGTCCCGGGCCAGAACGGACAGCTCCCCCAGCAGGGCCCCCACGTCCCGCCCCCCGGCGTACAGCCGGTGCAGGTACGCCAGAGCCTCCCCGGCGTCCCGGCGGAGGACGCACTCCATCAGCTCCGCCGTCTGTATGTTCCCCGCCAGTCCCAGCACGTCCAGCACCCGGCCGCTGTCGATGGTCCCGCCGCCGCCGGCGCACTGGTCCAGCAGGCTCAGCGCGTCCCGCAGCGCCCCGTCGGCCAGGCGGGCCAGCAGCTCCGCCGCCTCCGGCAGCAGCTCCAGCCCCTCCCGCTGGGCCACGTACAGCAGCCGTGCGCTGATGTCCTGGGGCCGGATGCGCTTGAAGGCGAACCGCTGGCACCGGGAGAGGATGGTGGCGGGCACCTTGTGGAGCTCCGTGGTGGCCAGGATGAAGATGAGGTGCGCCGGGGGCTCCTCCAGAATCTTCAGCAGGGCGTTGAAGGCCGGTGTGGAGAGCATGTGGACCTCATCTACAATGTACACCCGGTACTTGACGCTGGCCGGAGAGTAGATGGCCTCGTCCCGCAGGGCGCGGACGTGGTCCACGCCGTTGTTGGACGCCGCGTCCAGCTCCAGCACGTCCAGCAGGCTGCCGCTGTCGATCCCCTGACAGGCGGCGCACTGGCCGCAGGGGTCCCCGTCCGCGGGGTGGAGGCAGTTGACGGCCTTGGCCAAAATCTTGGCGCAGGTGGTCTTGCCGGTGCCCCGGGTGCCGGTGAAGAGGTAGGCGTGGCTCAGCCGCCCCTGCTGCACCTGCCGGCGCAGGGTGCCGGTGATGTGCTCCTGTCCCACCACGTCCTCGAAGGCCCTGGGCCGCCACTTGCGGTATAACGCCTGATACATCGCGCCGCTCTCCCCTCCGGTCCGCGGTTCTCTGTCCGCAGATAGAATATGCACCATGAAATCCTCTCCGCAAGCATCCGCTCCGAACCGGCGCCCTCGCGGCACATATCGTCCCGCTTAATGCTGCTCGGTTCCCCGCCTGACATGGTTCACAGGCTTCCATTGCGCGAGACCGGAACCTCAACGCGAATGCCTGCGGAGGGTATTTCATGGTGCTGGAGGTATTATACACGATTGCGGCCGGGATTGCAAGAGGAAATTTTCTGCGCGCGCCCTCTTTTTTGCCGCCCTCATTTCCGGCCCGGCTCCCGCAGAAAGGGGCTTCCCTTTTCCGGCCGCCTGTGATATACTGTGTTAAAAGTGGATCTGTTGACAAAGTCCCGTTTTCTGAAACCTTACAAAAAGTACCATTTGGAAAACCCGCTTTGTCAGCAGCTTCATTTTGCCTTGAATCCTGACGCATAGTAGTAACAGCTGGTATTTACCGGCTGCCACTATATCCCAGCCAAAAATATAGAATAAGGAGCGAGTAAAACGTGTCCCGGAAAAAAGCGGACTCCCACGGTCGGGAGATGAGGCGGAGCCTCAATGGCAGAATCCTGAAAAACACGGTTCTGAACATCCTGGTGCTGGTCGTCGTGTGCTGCGTCATCATGGCGGCGGCCATGCAGTCCCTTGCCAACAGCATCCTGCTGGACAGCCTTCAGCCGATGGCCAGGCAGTCGGCCAAGACGGTGGAGGCCAACATCCACATGCTGGCGGACCGGATGATGACCATCGCCGGAGACCCCCGCATGAACCCGCCCTCCGGCGATGAGGCCGGCGCGCTCCGCGAGAGCCGGGAGGAGGCGCTCACCGAGGCCGCCGAGATCTATGAGCTGTACACCATCGCCCTCTACGGCCTGGACGGCCGCCTGGTCCAGGGAACCAGCGGCGCGCCGGACCGCCTGGAGGACGGCTTTTTCTCCCTCCTCCGGGAGACGGACAACCTGACCACCGACGGCTCCACCCGCTCCCAGGGGCGGCTGGGCATCACCATGGGCATGCCTGTGAAGGCGGACGGGGAGACCATCCTGTACGTGGTGGGGGTCTATAAATACGATACGCTCAACGACGTCATCAGCAGCATCAACCTGGGCCGGCACGGCACGGCCTACATGGTCAGCCACTCAGGCGACGTCACCGGCCACCCGGACCAGTCCCTGGTCCTGTCCGGGGCCACCATCAGCCAGCTCACCGGCGGCAATCAGGACGCCGCCCTCCGGGCGACCAGCGACGAAACCGGCGCCGCAGAGTTCCCCGTGGACGGCCAGACCATGCTGGCGGCCTTCTCCCCCATCCGGGGCACCCGCTGGTCCCTGGTCATCCAGGTGCCCAAGGCGGATTACGCCTCCTATATCAACGGCGCCATGCTGGTGGCAGTGCTGGCCACTGCGGCGGTGCTGGCGGTGTCCATCCTGCTGGTGCTGCGCCTGGCCCGGTCCATCTCCCAGCCGGTGCGGGGCGTAACGGACCGGATGGTGGCCCTGTCCGGCGGCGATCTCCATACCGCCGTCCTGCAGGTCCGCTCCGGAGACGAGCTGGAGGTGCTGACCCACACCCTGGGCGACACGGTAGAGAGCGTCAACCGCTACATATCGGACATCCAGCAGGTGCTGACCCGCATGGCGGACGGCGATCTGACCGCAGTTCCCCAGGTGGACTACAGAGGAGACTTCACCCTGATCCGCTCCAGCCTGGGCGCCATCCGCCAGTCCATGAACGAGACCATCCTGGGCTTCCGGAACGCCGCCGGCCGCCTGGCGGAGATGAGCGAGGAGCTGAGCGGCCAGTCCACCCAGCTGCACCAGGCCTCCCTGGAGCAGACCCAGTCCACGGAGGAGCTGGTGGACGAGGTGTCCCGGGTAAAGGACCGCCTGTCCAGCGTCAAGGACAGCAGCGGCCAGACCCGGACGAAGACTGCCGAGATCGCCCAGTGCATCCAGGACGCCAACACCCGTATGGACGCCCTCTCCCGCGCCATGGACGGCATCAGCGACAACGCCCAGCGGATCACCCAGATCGCCAAGGCCATCGAGGACGTCGCCTTCCAGACCGGCATCTTGGCCATCAACGCCTCCGTGGAGGCGGCGCGGGCGGGCAGCGCCGGAAAGGGCTTCGCCGTGGTGGCCGACGAGGTCCGCCAGCTGGCCTCCCGCAGCAGCGAGGCCGCCCAGAGCGCCGCGGACATGGTCAGCAGCACCCGCGCCATCATTCAGACCGGCGTGGAGCTGACCGCCGATACCGCCGGTTCCCTGCGGAACATCTCCGCCGTCTCCGGCCAGATCGGCGCCATCACCGACCAGCTGGCGGCGGCGGTCCAGGGCCAGGAGAGCGCCCTGGCGGTTATGGAGGAGCGCATCGGCACCATCGCCGCCATCGCGGAGCGGAACCTGCAGAACGCCGGCGGCACCGAGCAGTCCAGCGGCCTGCTGGCCCGGGAGGCGGAGGCCCTCCGCTTCCAGGTAAAGCGCTTTATTGTGAAGGAGGAAGACGGCAGATGAAACGGATTCTGAGCCTCATACTGACCCTGCTGCTGGCAGTCTCTCTCACGGCCTGCGGCAGCGATACGGAGCTTCAGGACGGCTACTACACCGCCCAGGCCGCCGCCTACAATTTCGGCTGGAAGGAGTACATCACCATCCTGGTCAAGGGCGGGAGCATCATCTCCGTGGAGTACAACGCGGAGAACGCCAGCGGCTTTATCAAGAGCTGGGACAACGCCTACATGCAGAACATGCTCCACTCCAACGGCACCTACCCCAATGAGTATACCCGCTACTACGCCGGGCAGCTCCTGTCGGGGCAGGGCGAGGCCCCCATCGATGCCATCACCGGCGCCACCTCCTCCTATGGATCCTTCCAGAAGCTGGCGGCGGCGGTACTGGAGCAGGCCCGGAAGGGGGACTCCAGCATCGTATTTGTGGATACCGGCCACTGACCCCCGTCCCCCGCACGCAGAACGCCCTTTGCCATGGATGAGAAAGGCCCCGGGAGCTCACCGCTCCCGGGGCTTTTTTTCGTTCCTACAGGGACCGCCGCCGCAGTCCGGGCGCTCTTCCGGCGTCAGAACATCTCCACGAAGGCATCCCGCTCCGCGCCTACGGAGACGTACTTGATAGGACAGTCCACCGCCTTCTCCAGATAGGCGATATACGCCAGGGCGGCCTGGGGCAGGTCCTCCCTCCTCCGGCAGCGGGACACGTCGCCGAAGCCGGGGAACTCCTCATACACCGGCTTGGCCCGCTCCAAGCGGCGGCCGGAGGGGAACTCGGTCACCCGCTCCCCGTCGATCTCGTAGGCCACGCACACGGGGATCCGCTCCAGGGCGCTGAGCACGTCCAGCTTGGTCAGAGCCAGCTCCGTGGCCCCCTGCATCCGCACGCCGTAGCGGCTGGCCACCACGTCGAAGCCCCCCACGCGGCGGGGGCGGCCCGTGGCCGCGCCGTACTCGCCGCCGGCCTCCCGGAGCTGGCGGGCCTGCTCCCCGAAGAACTCACAGGTGAAGGGCCCCTCCCCCACGCAGCTGGAGTAGGCCTTCATAATGCCGATGGCGCTGTCCAGCCGCCGGCCGGGGAGGCCCGCCCCCACGGGGGCGTAGGCGGAGATGGTGGAGGAGCTGGAGGTATAGGGGAAAATGCCGAAGTCGATGTCCCGCAGGGCCCCCAGCTGGGCCTCGAAGAGGATGTCCTTCCCCTGGCCGGCGGCCTGGTCCAGGTAGAGGGAGGTGTCACAGATGAACTCCCGCCAGGGCAGGCCGAACTGCCGCAGCCAGTCCATGACCTCATCCGCCCGGATGGGCGCATGGCCGTAGCCCTTCTCCACCGTCAGGTTTTTCCACTCCACGATGTCCGCCACCCGCTCGGCCTGGGCCTCCAGATCCAGCAGGTCCCCCATGCGCAGGGTCTTCTTCATATATTTGTCGGCATAGACCGGCGCGATGCCCCGGCGGGTGGAGCCGAACTTCTTCCCCGCCAGCCGGTCCTCCTCCAGGCAGTCCAGCAGCTTGTGGTAGGGCATGCAGATGGTGGCCTTGTCGCTGATCTTCAGGTTCTCCGGCGTCACCTCAATGCCGCCCTCCCGCAGGCGCTGGGCCTCGCCGCACAGGTGCTCTAAGTCGATGACCATGCCGGGGCCCAGCACGTTTACGGTGCCGGCGCGCAGGATGCCGGAGGGCATCAGGTTGAGGATGAACTTCCCCCGGTCGTTGACCACCGTGTGGCCGGCGTTGTTGCCGCCCTGGTAGCGCACCACCACGCCGTAGCGCTGGCTGAGCAGGTCCACCATGCGGCCCTTGCCCTCGTCGCCCCAGTTGATGCCTACAATTGCTGTTAACATTGTCTTGTCCCCCAAATTTATCTGTCGTATGCGCTCCGAAGAGGCGGAGCCGCCGGCGGAAAAGCCGAAAAAAGTTCCGCCCCGCCCCGCTTTTTCCCGCCCATTGTATCACAGCGGTATGGGGATTGCAAGAGCTATCCGGCGGCGCGGAAAATATTGTGACGGTCCCACCGCCCCCTGCGAAATCAAAAGTCAGAGCATCCCCCCGGCAGGGCGGAACAGCCTGCATTTCTACTTCTCTTCCCCCATCCAAAAAGCATCCGGGAGAGGCCTTTCGGCCTCCCCCGGATGCTTTCTTTCGTCTGTGCTTACTTCATCAGGTTGATGAACCGCTGGAGCATCACGGACACCTCCGCACGGGTAACGTTGGTCCTGGGATCCAGGATGCCGCCGTTCTTACCCTGGAGAATGCCGTTCTTCACGCACCAGGACATACCCTCTGCCGCCCAGTCAGCAACGCTGCCGCCGTCCGCAAAGGCGCTCAGCTCGCCGCCGGATGTCGCGGTATCCAGCTTCAGCAGCTGCGCGTAGCGGTACAGCATCACGGCCAGCTCGGCGCGGGTGATGGTGTCCTCCGGCATGAACAGCTCATCGCTGCGGCCTGTGACCACGCCGGTCTTCGCCGCCCAGGCGATGCTGCCGGCATAATACTTACCGGCGGGCACATCCGTAAATGTCATGGGATAGTCCTCTGCGCCGTTGGACAGCCGGGCGAGAATCACAGCCAGGTCGCCGCGCTTCATGTCGCCCTGATGGTTGAACCGGTTGCCGCCCACGCCGTTCACCAGGCCCAGGCCCGCCATCTGATGGATGGCGTCATCCGCCCAGTGGCCGCCGGGAACATCCGCAAACCGCTGCTCCGGAGTGGGAAGCTGCGCGGGAACCTCCGCTCTCACCAGCGTCTCGCCGGCGGGGTCGGTCACTGTAATGGTCACGTTTTTCTCGGGATCCGTAACCTTCTCAGCCTGCCCGCCCTCGGCGTCGGTCTTGGTCTGGGTAACCGTACCGTCCGCCTGCACCACGATCACTTCCCTGCGGCCGTCCGGCCACTCGGTGGTGGTGGTGACAGTGCCGGTCTTGGTATCCGTCACAACGGTGGTGATGCTGCCGTCCGGGTTCTCCGTCGTGCTGGTGGACGGCGCGTCGGGCTTGGAGGAACTGCCGCCGCTGCTGCCGCCAGTGCTGCCGCCGTTGCTGCCGGAGTTGTCGCTGTCGCCGCCGGGATTATCGCCGTCGCCGCCAGGATTATCGCCGTCGCCGCCGGGATTATCACCGTCGCCGCCGGGATTATCGCCGTCGCCGCCAGGATTATCGCCGTCGCCTCCGGGGTTGTCGCCGCCAGAATTCTTCACCAGAGCCTCCTGCGCGGCGATCAGATCGCCGGCAGCCTCGTCCACGGCTTCCTGGGTATAGCCCAGACCGTCGCTGTCCAGAATCCTCTTGGCCAGCGCCCGAGCGGTCTCGAAAGCGGTCCAGCTCTCTTCAGTATAGTTCTCGTTGGTCACGCCCTCAGCCGCCGCATAGGCCGCGCGAAGAGCGCTGAGGTCCGGCGCTACATACTCGAGCTCCAGCGAATCATAGGCGCTCTGGAGGCCGTCTCTGGCCAAATCCACCTGCTTCTGGGTGGTCTCGCTGGACAGAACCTCCAGGGCTATGCCCAGCGCCGCCTGGAAATTCTCCCAAGCGCTGGCGGTGTAGCCCTCGTTCTCCACCAGCGCCATCTCATTGTAGAGCTCGCGCAGCGCGGAGTAGTCGACCGCGTCCGCCTCCTTCGCCTCCAGAGCGTCCCGGGCGTTGCTCAGGTTGCGGTAGGCGGTGTTCAGGGCCGCGACACTGCTGGCGCCGTCGATCTTCTTCGCCTCGGCCAGAGCCTCGGCCAGCACAGCCCAGCTCTCCTCGGTGTAATCCTCCTCCTTCAGCGCCTCCACCTGCTCAATGAGGGCGGTCAGGCTGGAGATGTCGGGGATGAGGGTGAAGTCCTGACCGGTCAGATCGCTGCCGTCGGTCACGGTGATGCTCTTCTCCTGGCTCTTGAAGAAGGGAGCGCTGACCTTCAGCGTATAGGCGCCGGGCTCCACACGGGAGACCTGGTACTGGCCCAGCGCGTTGGTGGCGGTACCCGCGACGCGGGCCCCGTCCTTGTACAGCTCCACAGCCGCACCGGAGACGGCCACGCCGCTGCGGGCGGTAATGGTTCCGGTGACGTTCTGCACGCCATCAGCCGGGTCGGCACGAATGATGCGGATGTTGTCGAGAATGAACTCGCTGCCCTGATTGCCGCTCATGTTGATGCCGCACCAGCCGGGCGTCGTAATTGCGCCAATGTTCTGCAAATTATTTGTGTAAACCGCCATGCCGTCGATATAGACCGTGACATCATAGCCGTCCAGTGTCACACGGACGTTCCGGGTAGCGCCCGGCTCAACATACGGTTTTCCGCTGTTGTCCTGAGGATCGGTCCAAGTGCCGCTGCCGTCTGCGCCCCAGTACTCACAGAACCATTTATTGGGGCTGTCCTCCTGACCAACCGTCAAACGGTTGCTGCCGGAGGTGGTGCGCATAGTGACATTGAACCGCTTACCTGTGGTCAGCGCGGTTACATCAAAGGAGAAGGTGCCGTTGGCAAAGGAGATCGTCTTATCCACCACATTGTTGATGGGTCGGGCGGCCTGATTTCCCAGACCGTTCCAGATCACCTTCAGCGCGCCGCTGCCGTTGTATTCCACCCACTCCGTCGTGGGCAGCTCGTTCGCCGGCCCATCCACCACCGGCCCCATCATGGAGATGTCGCCGCCGTTGAAGTCGTTGACGTAAGCGCCCGGAGCCTCGGCCTCCAGCTGGATGTTCTGGATCTTAACACCGTCCGCCTTGGTCACCACAATATCACTTGTAGTGGTGACATAGTAGCCCGTTCCCTCAGCCTTGATGTGGTAGGTGCCGGGGATCAGCTCCACGCCGCTCTTGCTGACAAACTGGAACTTGCCGTCCGCGCCGGTGGTGATGGTAAGGCCCGTGGGGAAGTAGTTTGCGTCCTCCAGGGTCAGCACCGCGCCCTCCACAGCCGCATTGAGGGTATTGGTCACCGTGCCGGAGATGGAGATGACCGCCTTCGTCAGCTTCGCCATCGCCGCTCTCAGCGTATTCACCGCAGCGTTGACCTCTGCGGTAGTAGCGTTCTCATTGCTGAAGACGGTATGACCATCTGTGCGGGCCTGCACAAAGGCCTCCCAATCGCCTTCAGCCTCCTCAGTATAGATCTCCTCCACCATGGGGTCGGCCTCCTGCAGGAGAAGGGCCAGCTCATTTTTCTCCGGGGCGGCCAGCTCAATGGACAGGTTATCCAGCACGAAGTCCAGATAGCCGCCGAACGCCGCCTCCGAGCCGGAGGTGCCCTGACTGTTGGCGTTCTCCTTGGAGTAGATACCCACCCAGGTCTGCCCGCTCTTGCTGCCCACCACGGTGAACTCGATGTGCCCCACCTTGGCCTCGGCGGTGTCGTTGCCGGCCACGCCGCTGCTGTTGGGCACGTTTTTGTCCAGGGTCTGCTCCAGGTTGTGGACGGTCAGGCTGCCCAGACCGGCGTAAGCCCCGTCGCCCACCACGGCCACGTAGGAGCCCGCAGAGCCCAGCTCGTAGTCAAAGCTGACGGTGTAGACCTTGTCGGGCTCAAAGCGGAAGTTCTGGGGAATGGTCTGGTACACCAGGTTGTTCCGCCCGTGCAGGCCGTTGCTCTTGATCGACCACTTGCCGTCGATCACGTCGTCCATCTTCTTCACGTCCCAGCCCGCCTGAGTAAATTTCCCATTCAGCTCGGACAGGTGGGTGCGGTTGTCCGCCACGCCCTCCACGGGGCCCACCACGAAGGGCCAGATGCCCTGGGGCACGTTCTCGAAGTCCTGGTGCAGCTCGGTGGCCGCGCCGGTCTCCGGGTCATAGACCACGGGACTTTCGCTGCCCCTGTACTCCACAGTGCGGATGTCGTCAAAGTAGACACTGCCGCTGCCCGCCGTCCGGGAGAGAGTCAGGGTATAGGTCTCTCCCGCCTGGGGGGTGAAGTACAGGAACATATTCTGGAAGAAGCTGGTACCCGCCTCCATGCCGTGGCCGTTGTGGAGGTAGTAGGAGCTGATGTAGTTCCTGGCGATGGAGCGCTCCGTGTAGTTGGTGGCCACCACCTTGCCGCTGCTGTCCGTAATGGTCATCACCGCCTTGGCGTTGGAGCGGTTGTCCACCGCCGCGTACATGGCGTAGACCTTGCCGGCCTGCAGCCCGCTCAGCTTCTGGCTCACAGAGACAGCGCCGATCATCTTCAGGACGGAGATGCCCTCGGTGTTGGTGGTACGCACGGCGCTGCCGCTGCCCGAGACGGTCCAGGGGCCCTTGGCGGTATCCAGATTGAAGGAGGGGTCCTCCAGATACAGGTCCGTGCCGTAGTTGATCTGGGGCGCGGGCGCGCTCCCGGCGTCCTTGGTGACCACATAGCCGGTGTTGGGCTTGATCCCGCTCAGGGTGATCCAGCCATTGCTGACGCTGACGCGCCTGCCGGCGCCCCGGCCCTGGTCGGAGAGCTCATAGATCATCACGCTGGAGAGGTTCTCCCAGCCGTCGGGCAGCTCCCACTCGGTCGCCTCGCTCGTGGCGTTCCAGTGGTAGAGCTTCTCGTCGGCGGGGGCGACGCGCTCCCCCTCGTTGTCCCAGTACCAGGGGATCAGGTAGCGCAGGGTAGCCTTTTCCTTCGGGAAGGTGTTGTCCTCGCCTGCGGAGGCAGGCGCGCCCTCGGCGATGACCTTGCCGTTGAGCGTGACCACGCGGGAGCGGTACTCGGTCTCGCCCTCCAGGAATTTATCCACCGTATCCATCCCGAAGTCGGTCACCACCCGGCCGCTGGTGCCGCGGGTGACGACGATCTCGTCCGCGCCGTCGCTCAGGCGGATCTGGGTCTCAGGCGTCCATCTGGAGGTGGTAGAATTGCTGCGGGAACCGCCCGCGCCGCCGCCGTTGTAGGGGATCACCACAGGCGCATCGGCGTTGATCCACTCCACCACGGGGTAGTGCTGGAGGAACTTGGTGTAGATCATCTGGTTATAGGTGTTATAGATGGACAGGCTGTATTCGCCGTCGCCCTGCCAGCCCTCGAAGCCCTGCATGGCCGGACCGCCCAGCAGGGGGGCGTTGGCCGAGCCGCCGTAGCTGGCAAAGTCGGGCGGGAAGGAGTCCTTGTACTGGTTGAGGATGAAGCGGAGCACATTGCCGCTCAGCTTGCCCTTCTGGCTGTAGTCGCCATAGGTAAAGTCGGTGGTCCAGTGCTGGAAGGTGGACTCATAGGGGTTGGCCCAAGCCCACTCGTGGGCGATCCGCCAGCCGTCGTGGCTGATAATTTCCTCAGAGAGAGCGCGGGTCTGGAACGCGTCCTCCGTACCGGAGGTGTTGTTGCCCCACACGTCCACGTACACCACGAAGGGATAGCCCCGCACGATGTTGTAGAGTTTATCCCAGCGGGTTTTGCGCAGACCCATGGCGTAGTCGTACACGGCGTTGATGGAGATACCCTGGTCCAGCCAGTTCCAGCCGTACTTCATGCCGCCGGCGGCATATCTGAGCACCTGGTTCTCTTCCTCAATGGCCTCGGCATAGAACTCGGAGGCGTTGGTGTGGATGCCGAAGACGGCGCCCAGCTCTCCGCCCTCCCGCATCAGGGTCACCATGTCCTCCGCCCCGCCCATGCGCACGCCGATGTTGTCATACTGGGGGTGGTTGGAGTCGTGGCCCTCGCCGGCATAGCCCTTGAGGAGCACGAACTGACCCAGCCCGTCGGTGTGGGCCGCCACCCGCTTGACGTTGTCCAGCGCGATGAGGAAGGGGTTGGTGGCCATGGAGCCGAAGTTCATGGAGATGCGCAGGTTCACCGAATCCGCCACGCCCTCGCCGCCGGCGGGGATGTGCATCACGGTCTCCCGGTAGGCGATGGCGGCGTCCTGCCAGTCCACCTCGCGGTTGCCGTTCATGTCGCCGGTAATCACCACCTTGGCAAAGGGCGTCTCAAGGGGCTCCATGATGCGCTTTTCCCCGGGAAGCTGATCCTCCGTCAGCGCCTTGAGGCCGCCGCCTTCGCTCTTGGAAATATCGTAGTGGTAGTACCACAGGGTGCTGCCCAGGCCGATGGCCACGCTGCTGCCGCCGTCCTTGGCGTCAAACTGGGCGCGGACGGGGTAGCACTGGTCGCCGGCCGTGCCGCGGGCGGCATAGGCGGAGTTGCTGGCCAGACTGGCCGACAGGCTGTCGTTGTAGACAAAGGCGGCGAAGAAATCATCATACCCCGTCCTATTCGTGCTCTCCGCAGCCACATACGTCGTATCGCCGCTGACTGTCGTGTTGGCAGCCTGCTTGCCGCCGGTCACCGCCGCGCCCGGCTCGGTGGAGCGGACGGAGACCAAACTGTGGTTGGGAATCTCAATGGTCTCCACCGGGTTCGCCAGCTTGTCATTATTGTTGGGGTAGGTCACATCTGTGATGTAGAAGCCCAGGGTCCGGTCCGCCGCGTCGCTGCCGGGATCGTTCAGGCCGTCCAGACCCACGCGCAGCTCGGCGGTGATAGTGGCGGTGACGCCGGTGCCGTTGTTGTTGCCGCTGTCAATCACCATGGTATAAACAGCTTTCTCGCTGCCCACCACTTCGCTGGTGACCGTAGGCTTTACATCCGTGCCGTTGATCTTGATGGTGTCCAGAATGGCGCTCTGGCCCCACAGCTCCTCACCGGCCAGCTCGCCCTTCATGACGTACTTAATGACGCGGGGGAAGGTCTGGTCCACCATGACGTCCATACTGGCGGTGGACAGCGTATGGAACGGAACCGTATATACCTCCAGTTCCACGTTCTGCACAGCGTCCTCACTCTCCACCGTCACAGTCTCAACGGTGGTCTCCGTATATCCCTCGCAGCTCACCTTCAGAGTGTAGCTGCCGCTGGGCACGCCGATGATGCGGTATGTACCGTCCTCGCCGGAGACCGCCGTCTTGAAGGGCTCTGCGTCCTCTTCCGCACCGGCCTCGTAGAGCGCCACTGACGCGCCCTTCACAGCCTTCGCGGTACCCTTCTCCGTCACCTTGCCGGTGAGGACGGGCAGCAGCTCCAGGTTGAAGCTGACGTTCTCCAGATCGCCCTCGGCAGAGTTCTCGTTCACTGTTACTTCGACCCTCTGGTCCCCGTACCCGTCCATACTGGCGGTAAGGGTGTACGCCTCGCTGGACTCAGCCAGCACCATGCTGTAAGCGCCGCTATTGTCTGTAGTAGCGGTGGTGCCGCCGCTGGCGGTCACCGTAGCCCCGGCCAGGGCCTTGCCGTCAGCATCGCACACCTCGCCCCGCACGTAGTGGCCGGTAACGGTCTCCTGCCCGGAGTAGTGGATGTCGGACAGGGTCAGCTTGGTGGTGCGGGCTACATTTTGCAGGGTGCCGTCGCTGAACGACTTTCCGGCAAGTGAAATCCCCACATTATTTGTGGCGGTTATGCCGGTCATGTTTCCGTTCTCTCCAAGAGAAATTTTTGTACCGTTGACGCTCATGCTTACGGCACTGTCGTCCCACCGTATTTCAAACTTCAGCGGCACTCCACCCTTTACAACGGGGACGGTTATATTATTATACGGATTGCTGCCATTATATTTCTGAACAAACCACGTGCCCGAATTGGCATCGGTATCGGCATTGTAAAAGCCAATGTGGTATGCCCGCGCGTTGCCATTAACCCCTCCATTGTACTCAAGGTTAATAGCAAAAGCGATATAGTCAGGTACCGTTTGATTGGCCTTTACACACTCCGGCACCACCGTGAAAGACAGGAATTTCTCTCCCTGAACCTTTGCCAGCGCCGTTGCTATCTCGCTGCTGGTGAAGATTGCGGGAGTGGCGCTGGCAAAATTAAACCCGTTGGTTGGGTCAGCCTGCAATACCAGCTTGCCCTCCACCACTTCAGGATCTACAGGAGTTCCCCTCTTACTGCCTTCCACCTGTGTCCAGTTGTCAAACACGCCGTTGCTGGGAATCTGTACGGTCTTGGTGGTATTTAATGTAATGTCCTTATTACTAATATCAGAGCCGGACACCTCTACCATATCATCCCTCGCATCGTCATACCCCTCCTTGGAAACAGTAAGGGTATAGCTGCCGTCAGGCAGCTCCAGGGAGTATACTCCCTGGTCGTTGGTGATGGTTTCGTCGCTATAGTCGCCGGAAACCGTCACCACCGCATCCGCTACCGGGTCGCCGTTCTCGTCACTCACCGTGCCGGACAGGGTGTAGGCTGTGATTTCCTCCTGACCACTGTAGTGAATATCCCATACCTCAATCTCACTAAGTACGTCGGTGTTGGATTTACCCAACTTAATACCGATGTTGTTGATAATATCCACATCTGCTGTGTTGGGCACTGCGGAATAATCCCAATCATTCACAACCGCAGTACCATCAACCCTCAATGTGGCGGTCTTGTTCGTCGGATCCCACGATGCCTCAATCTGATACGTTGTTCCAGCTGTCAGCTCCGTAGGTCCGGGCAATGTCGCGGTACTATAGGCATCTCCACCGCCAATATAGGTCTGCCAAAACCACGCTCCGGGTGTATTAAAGCCCACAAGCGCACCGTGATGCGGATCCTTGTAGTTAAAATACACACCAAAGCACATGCCATCAACCAACGGCTTCATTTTAAAGCTGACCTTATAGCTTCCGTCAGTATCAGCTTGCAAAGCGTCGTTCATCGCGCTACTGGTAAATACGGCCGGGCCGCTTCCAGAAGTCCAGTGGTCTCCGTTATTTGTGTTACCACTTCCGACTTTCAAATGGAGCTTGCCATTCTTAATCTCACAGATGGAACCAGTCCCTTTCACTGTTTGGGAATCCTGCTCCCACCTGTCCACCAGCGCGCCGTCCGGCATCATCCGCGCCCACAGCGCAAAATCCGCCCACTGCTCCTCAATCCTGGCGAGCTCCTCCTCCGAGACGCCGTCCTCATCCGGAACCTCGTCCCCATCCGGAGCGGCCCCATCGTCCGGCGCCTCATCGCCGTCCTCGGGCAGAGCGTCCTCGTTCCCGTCCTTCTCCCCTTCATCGGAGCCGCTGCCGTCCGGGGTTTCTTCCGTCTCTCCCTCGCCGTCACCAGCTTCTCCGTCGGGGGCGGGCTCTCCGTCCTCCCCCTCGCCGCCGTTGGGCGCACCGTCCTCCGGTTCGCCGTCATTGGGCTCCCCGTCCTCCGGTTCTCCGCTGCCGGCAGCGCCGCCGTCCGTCGCCTCGTCCGGAATCACGCCGCCGCCCACATCGTCGACAATGCCGTCCTCCGGCGCCGTCTCCTCCACAGCAGCGGCCATCGCCGCCGCCGGCAGAAGCGACAGAACCATTACCAGGCTCATCAGCATTGCCAGCCATCGTTTTGCTCTTCTTCTCCTCATGCTTTTCCCTCTCTCCTTTCATAATTAGCGGCGATTTTGCCCTGCCGCCCTGGGACCCCAAGCGGGGGGAGGGGGTGATGAACGCCTGTTTACTAAACGGACAGGCAAATTCATGCAATGTAATGATACCACTTTTTACACTTTATGTCAATAATAACCATACAGCGCCGCTTTAATTAGGCAGTATTCACAAAAACGCACCTGCGGCGAGGGCGAAATAGCCAAAGACAGCGGGGGAGGAGACCGGTGTTTTTCCGGCCGTCTCCCCCGCTGTTATTATTTGATGAGTTCCCCTCACTTCCTCCTGCTGTAGGGCGTGCCCTCCAGGGGGAGGGAGAACCGGCGCTTGCCGTCGTAGCGGTAGTAGGCGTCGGCGATGGCGGGGGCGGTGGGGATGGAGGTGATCTCCCCGATGCCGATGGCCCCGCAGGCCACGTCCAGCCCCGGCTTCTCCACCACGATGGCCTTCACCTCCGGAATCTGGTTGGCCTTGAACAGGCCCAGGGTGCCGAACTTGGCGGTGGGGCGGCAGTCCTCCACGGGGTACTGCTCCGTGAGGGCGAAGCCCATGCTCATCACCACGCCCCCCTCGATCTGGCCCTCACAGGAGGTGGGGTTCACCGCACGGCCCACGTCGTGGGCGGCCACCATGCGCTCTATCCGGCCGTCCTCCCCCAGCACGCACAGCTGGGTAGCGTAGCCGTAGGCCACGTGGCTGACCGGGTTGGGCACGTCCGCCCCCAGGGGGTCCGTCCTGGCCAGGTACTCGCCGTCATATTCCGTACCGTTCAAATCGGAGAGGGTCTTCCCCTCCAGGGCCTTCCTCAGCTCCCCGCAGGCCCGGCGGCAGGCCTCGCCGGTAATGAGGGTCTGCCGGGAACCGGAGGTGGTGCCGGAGTCCGGGGCCTCCACGGTGTTGCTGCGCTCATAGACCACCCGGTCCGGCCCCAGCTCCAGCTGGTCGCAGCACATCTGGGTCAGCACCGTGCCCAGCCCCTGGCCGATGCAGGAGGCCCCCGCCCGGATGTGGACCCGCCCGTCCCGCACCACCAGGCGGCACCGGCCGGTGTCCGGGATGCCCACGCCCACGCCGGCGTTCTTCATGGCGCAGGCCAGCCCCGCGTACTTGGCCCCGTCGTAGTAGGGCTTCACCGCCTCCAGGGTCTCCACCAGTCCCGTCTCCGGCCCCACGATCTGCCCGTTGGGCAGCACCTCGCCGGGGCGGATGGCGTTGCGGTAGCGGATCTCCCAGGGGGTGATGCCCACGATGTCCGCCATCTCGTTGAGCAGGGACTCGATGGCGAAGCAGGTCTGGGTCACGCCGAACCCCCGGAAGGCCCCGCTGGGGGGATTGTTGGTGTAGTAGGCGTACCCGTCGATCTGGAAGTTCTCGTAGTGGTAGGGGCCCGACGCGTGGGTACAGGCCCGCTCCAGCACCGGCCCCCCCAGGGAGGCGTAGGCCCCCGTATCGGAGATGACGTTGGCCGCCACCCCCTGGATGAGGCCGTTCTCATCGCAGCCGACGGCAAATTCCATCTCCATGGGGTGCCGCTTGGGGTGGACCAGCAGGCTCTCCGTCCGGCTGAGCCTGCACTTCACCGGCCGGCCCGTGAGATAGGCGGCCAGGGCGGCGTGGTGCTGGACCGTCACGTCCTCCTTGCCGCCGAAGCCGCCCCCCACCAGCATGTTGCGCACCTTCACCTTCTCCGGGGGCAGGCCCAGCATGGGGGCGGTCTCGTGCTGGGTGTCGTAGGTCCCCTGATCGCTGGAGAGGATCACCACGCCCCCCTCCCCGTCGGGGTAGGCCACGGCGCACTCCGGCTCCAGGAAGGCGTGCTCGGTGTAGGGGGTGGAGAAGCGGCGTGTGATGACGTGCCTGCTGCGGGCGATGGCCAGGGCGGCGTTGCCCCGCTGGATGTGCTTGTGGGCCAGCAGGTTGCCGGAGCGGTGAACCAGGGGCGCATCGGGGGCCATGGCCTCCTGGGGGGAGCGGACGGGCTGAAGCACCTCGTACTCCACCCGGACCATCCGCTTGGCCTTCTCCAGAATCTCCTGGCTCTCTGCAACCACAATGCAGACGGCGTCCCCCAGGTAGTGGGTGATTCCCCCCACGGGGATCATGGTGTCCCAGTCCTTCACCAGGTGGCCCACCTTGTTCTGCCCCGGGATGTCCGCGGCGGTGAACACCCCCGCCACGCCGGGCAGGGACAGGGCCTCCTCGGCGTGAATGGCCCTGACGACGGCCCTGGGGTGGGCGGAACGGACGGCGGAGGCGTAGAGCATCCCCTCCATATAGACGTCGTCGGGATACAGCCCGGTCCCCTGGACCTTCTCTTCCACGTCGATGCGGCAGACCCGGCTGCCCACCCGCCAGTCCTCCTCCCGCCGGGGCAGGCGGCCCTCCCGGAGGATCTTCGCCGTCAGGCGCACGCCCTCGATAATCTTCACATACCCCGTGCACCGGCAGATGTTGGTGCGCAGGGCGTTTTTGATCTCCTCCTCGCCGGGGTCCGGGTTCTGGTCCAGCAGGCCCTTGGCCGCCATCACCATACCGGGGATGCAGAAGCCGCACTGCACCGCCCCCGCCTCCCCGAAGCCGCGGGCGTAGGCCTCCTTTTCAAACTCGCTGAGCCCCTCGGCGGTGAGGATGGTTTTCCCGTCCGCCCGGTCGGTGGTCAGCACGCAGGCTCTGACGGCCTTCCCGTCCACCAGGATGGTGCAGGTGCCGCAGGCCCCCTCGCTGCATCCGTCCTTGACGGAGGTCAGGCGCAGCTCGTCCCGCAAAAAGCGGATCAGCTTCTGGTTTTTCTCTGTGGTAACGGTCCGGCCGTTGACTGTAAATGTCGCCATGTCGCTCTCCTTTTCGTGCATCTGGGGAAGATGTCCTGTATACCGCCCCCATTATACCGGATTCTCTGGTCAGTTTCAACAGGATTTCCTGGGAAAGCGCGCAATTCCCACGCCCTTTTTCCGGCGGCGGCCCGCCGGGAAAATTTTTCTCAATTTATCATTGAGGAAGAGGGGCAGGTGGTGTATAATGGAACCGCTTGGAGCAGGGCGCGGCCCTGCCGGATCAGGGGCCCCCGGGCGGCCGGCGCGCAGCGGGGCTGCACAGGGGCCTACAATAAAACGGAGGAAGCATGCTATGTTTACCGCTCTTTTGAACAATCTAAAGGCCAACCGCCGCACCATCGTCTTCACCGAGGGCCCCGATGCCCGCATCCAGGAGGCCGCCGCCCGCCTCATCCAGGAGGATCTGATGAACGTCATCCTGGTGGGCAATACGGACGAGGTCAACGCCGCCGCCGCGAAGAACGGCTTCGACGTCAGCAGGGCCGAGATCCTCGATCCCGAGACCTACGCCGGCATGGACGAGATGGTCGCCAAGATGGTGGAGCTCCGCAGGGGCAAGATGAGCGAGGACGACTGCCGCGCCGCTCTGAAGAAGGGCAACTACTTCGGCACCATGCTGGTGAAGATGGGCAAGGCCGACGCCCTGCTGGGCGGCGCCACCTACTCCACCGCAGACACCGTCCGCCCCGCCCTCCAGCTCATCAAGACCAAGCCCGGCGCGCACCTGGTGAGCTCCTGCTTCATCATGAAGCGGGACACCGGCGACGAGGCCCTGCGGATGCTGTGCATGGGTGACTGCGCCATCAACATCTCCTACGAGGACAGCCTGGACAAGGAGGGCAGCGTCTCCGTCTCCGCCGCCCAGAAGCTGGCGGAGGTGGCCGTGGAGTCCGCCCGCACCGCCCAGTTCTTCGGCATCGAGCCCAAGGTGGCCATGCTGAGCTTCTCCACCAAGGGCTCCGGCAAGGGCGCCACCGTGCCCCTGTCCGCCGCCGCCACCAAGATCGCCCAGGAGCTGGCCCCCGAGTTCGCCATTGACGGCGAGATGCAGTTCGACGCCGCCGTCTCCCCCACCGTGGGCCAGCTGAAGTTCCCCGGCAGCAAGGTGGCGGGCTACGCCAACACCTTCGTCTTCCCCAACATCGAGGCGGGGAATATCGGCTACAAGATCGCCCAGCGCCTGGGCGGCTACGAGGCCTACGGCCCCATCCTCCAGGGTCTCAACGCCCCCATCAACGACCTCTCCCGGGGCTGCAACGCCGAGGAGGTTTACAAGATGGCCATCATCACGGCGGGTATGAAGTAACCCCCCATCCCCCTGCATAGAGCGGGAAGTCCGGCGGCCCTTGGGGCCGCCGGACTTTTTCTTTTTCCGCCCCGCCGGAGGAGCCGCGCCGTCAGTATGTCTGCACGTCCAGCACATCGTACAGGGCGTTGAGCACTGTCCACCCCTGGGGGTAGGGGCGCATCAGATTCCAGTATCCCGCCCCGTGGAGGCCGTAGTCACGGATAAGGCGCAGCTTAGCGGACATGCTGCGGGCGTCCTCGAACCAGACCACGTGGGCGGTCCCGTCCTGGGCGGTGTAGTTAAACCAGGGGGCCTGGGCGGCCCGGTCGAACTGAATCTCCGCGCCGTACTCCACCGCCAGCTCCACCGCCCGCTGGTTGGAGATGGACTGGGCCTTGCTCTCCCCCCGCCGGAAGGGCAGGGCCCAGTCGTAGCCGTAGTTGGGGATGCCCAGATAGATCTTCTGGGGCGGGATCTCGCCCACGGCGTAGTCCAGCACCTGCCGCACGTTGGGCAGGGGCGCCACCGCCATGGGCGGGCCGTAGGTGTAGCCCCACTCGTAGGTCATCACCAGCACATAATCCGCCGCCTGCCCCAGCCGGGCGTAGTCGTGCCCCTCGTAGAGCAGCCCCGGCTGGTCCCGCCTGGTCTTGGGGGCCAGGGCCACGATCACCGGCAGCCCCCGGGGAGCCAGGGCCGTGTGCAGGCGGTAGATGAAGGCGGCGTACTCCTCCCGCAGCATGCCGGGGATATACTCAAAATCCACGTCCAGCCCCTGATACCCCTTGGCGGCCATGGTCTCCAGGATCTGGCTGACGAGGGCGGTCTGGCTGTTTTCGCTGACCAGGATCATCTCCGCCCGCTGGCTGGAGAAGGCGCCGCTCTCCGTGAGGGTGGACAGGTGCATCAGCGGTGTGCTCCCCAGGCGGCGGGCCTCCCCCAGCAGCTCCCCGTCGTCCAGGGGCAGCAGGCCGCCGCCGGCGTCGATGCCGTAGGTGAAGGGGGTCAGCTGGCTCATGTAGGGCAGGGTGGCGCTCAGCAGGGCCCGCTGTATGAAGGGGTAGGCGTAGCCGTTTGTGTAGGTCCCCCCCAGCTTCTCGTCGGCGTAGGCGATCACCAGCCGCTGCCCCGGCTGGACCGCCGGCTCTCCCCCCAGCCAGGGGTTGTCGCGGTAGAGGGCCCGCAGGGTGCGCCCGTACCGCCGGGCCACGGCGGACAGGGTCTCGCCGGGCTGGACGACGTGGAAGGTGCGCACGATCTGCACCACCAGGGCCTGCCCCACCGCCAGGGCCCCTCCGGGGCCCACCCCGTTGGCCTCCCGCAGCAGCAAGGGGTCCGTCCCGTACTGCCCCGCGATGGAGTAGAGGGTCTCGCCGGGTTGAACAACGTGTATCTCCATAGGTCCATACCTCCCGTTTCTGCATTGGTAATCCCTATGCGCCGCGGAAGGCCGGCATACGCTTTTCCGGAAAATCCCTTTGCCTATTCACAGAAGACATACCGCTCCAGCCGGTCCAGGGCCTCCTCCACTCTGGACCGGGGCAGGGCCAGGTTTACCCGGATGTGGCAGGGCCCGTGGAAGGCCCGCCCGTCCTGCCAGGCCACGCCCACATCCCACCCGGCCTTCAGCAGCTGGCCGATGGTCCTCCCGTGGTCCCGGCACCACCGGGAGCAGTCCAAAAAGAGCATATAGGTCCCCTCCGGCATGGCGGCGCTGACCCCCGGGACGTGCCGGTCGAAGTAGTCCCAGGCGCGGGCCGCGTTCTCCTTCAGCGTCCGGCACAGCTGGTCCACCCACTCCGCCCCCTCCGGGCTGTAGGCCGCCGTCAGCGCGTGCATGGACAGCACGTTCATGCTGTTGTAGTGGGACAGGGCGCTCTCCCGCTCCACCCGCTCCCGGAGCCACCGGCTGTATATGACGTGGTAGCTGCCCACCAGCCCCGCCAGGTTGAAGGTCTTGGAGGGGGCGTAGAAGGCCGCCGTGCGCTCCCCGGCGTCGGCGGACAGGGAGGGGAGGGGGATGTGCCTGTGCCCGCCCAGGAGGATGTCCGACCAGATCTCATCGGAGATCACGAACACGTCGTACTTCCGGAACAGGGCCATGGCCTCCTCCAGCTCCCAGCGCTCCCACACCCGGCCGCAGGGGTTGTGGGGGGAGCAGAAGACGGCGGCGTGGATCCGGTGCTCCTCCAGCTTCCGCTCCATGTCGGCGAAGTCCATCCGCCACACCCCCTCCCCGTCCCGGACCAGGGGGCTGTGAACGATGCGGTAGCCGCTGTTTTCCAGGCTGCCGGTGAAGCCCACGTAGGTGGGGGAGTGGAGCAGCACCCGGTCCCCCCTGGAGCACACAGCGTTCAGGGCGCTGATCACCCCGCCCAGCACGCCGTTCTCATAGCCGATGTGGGCCCGCTCCAGCCCCACGGCGCCGTTGCGGCTCTCCTGCCAGCGGATGATGGCGTCGTAGTAGCTCTCCGGCGGCTGAAAGTAGCCGAAGAGGGGGTGGGCCGCCCGCTCCGCGATGGCCGCCGGCACCGCCGGGACGGTGGCGAAGCTCATATCCGCCACCCACATGGGGATCACGTCAAAGCCCTCCCTGGGCGGGTCGGGGGCGAAGCCGGGGCTGGAGCCCAGGCCGTCCAGGGCCAGGGCGTCCCGGCCCCGGCGGTCGATGATGGAGGTAAAATCATATTGCATGGCGCGTGCCCTCTCTTTCGTTGGTGGTACCCCCATTATACCAGCTTTCCGCCGGGGCGCAAGCCGGGTTTCGGCATAGGGCGGCGGAAACAGGGCACCCTATGGCGGCGGGGATTTTTCCCTGCTGTTGCGTCTGCAACTTGACAGCAGAAAAGCCCTATATTACCATAGGAATTAAACGAGAGGAGGCGGTACTGTGAAAATATCCGCGAAGAGCCGCTACGCCCTGCGCCTCATGCTGGCCCTGGCCATGCGGGGGGAGGGGGAGAATCTATCCGTCAAATCCGTGGCCGACAGCCAGGGCATCAGCGAGAAGTACCTGGAGCAGATCATCCCCGTCCTGGTCCGCAGCGGCCTGGTCCGCAGCGTCCGGGGGGCCAAGGGGGGCTACCACCTGACAAAGGACCCGGAGGACTACACGGTGGGCCTGATCCTGCGGACGGTGGAGGGGAGCATCGCCCCGGTGTCCTGCCTGGACGACGAGGTGAACCGATGCGCCCGGTGCAAGGAGTGCGTGACCCTGGACCTCTGGGAGCAGGTGGACCAGGCCATCAGCAACGTGGTGGACCATGTGACCCTGGCGGATCTGATGGACAAGCAGCGCCGCATCGACGCCCGTCGGGCCGCCCACAGCGCCCAGCGGGGAAATTGCTGAAGGTCCCTTGACTTTTTCGCCCCGGTATCGTATGATAGCGCCGGGGATAAAATCCTATTTTCATATAGGGATTTCGGAAAAATGCCGCCGGCGGCCCGCCGGCTGAGAGAAAGAAGGAATACAGCTTATGTTTGTTTACGCTGACAACGCGGCCACCACCGCCATGAGCCGCGCCGCCGTGGAGGCCATGACCCCCGCCATGCACCAGCTGTACGGCAACCCCAGCTCCCTCCACCAGAAGGGGCGGGAGGCCAATTACGCCCTCATGGGGGCCAGGGAGGCCGTGGCCCGGTGCCTGAACGCCTCCGCCCGGGAGATCTACTTCACCGGCTGCGGCACCGAGGCGGACAACTGGGCCATCACCGAGGCCGCCCGCCTGGGGGCGGAGCAGGGGAAGCGGCACATCATCTCCGACACCATCGAGCACCACGCCGTGCTCCACACCCTGAAAAAGCTGGAGAAGCAGGGCTTTGAGGTCACCTATCTGCCCGTCCACGGGGACGGCGTGGTCCGCCTGGAGGAGCTGGCGGCGGCTCTCAGGCCGGACACCTGCCTGGTGACCATCATGTTCTCCAACAACGAGATCGGCACCGTCCAGCCCGTCCGGGAGATCGGGGCCCTGTGCCGGGAGCGCGGGGTGCTCTTCCACACCGACGCCGTCCAGGCGGTGGGCCACATGCCCGTGGACGTGGAGGCGGACAACATCGATATGCTCTCCCTCTCCGGCCACAAATTCCACGCCCCCAAGGGCGTGGGTGCCCTGTACTGCCGGAAGAGCGTCAAGCTGAAAAACTTCATTGAGGGCGGCGCGCAGGAGCGGGGCCGCCGAGGCGGCACCGAAGCCATCCCCGCCATTCTGGCCATGGCGGCGGCCCTGGAGGAGAGCTGCGCCCACCTGGAGGAGAATGCGGCCAAGGTCTCCGCCATGCGGGATAAGCTCATCGCGGGCCTGCGCCAAATTCCCTGCTCCCGCTGCAACGGCAGCCCGGACCACCGGGCCCCCGGCATCGTCAGCTTCTGCTTTGAGGGCATCGAGGGGGAGAGCCTGCTGCTGCGGCTGGACCTGGCGGGCATCTGCGCCAGCTCCGGCAGCGCCTGCACCAGCGGCTCTCTGGACCCCAGCCACGTGCTGCTGGCCCTTGGCCTGCCCCACGAGATCGCCCACGGCTCCCTGCGCCTGAGCCTGAGCGCGTACAACACCATGGAGGAAGTGGACTATATCCTGGAGCAGGTCCCCCAGGTGGTGCGGGAGCTGCGGCAGATGAGCCCCGTATGGATGCACATGCTGGAGAAGATGGAGGACCCCTACAGGGCGGCGAACTGATCCGCCCGCCGGCATGTCCGGACAGAAGCCGCGATCAAAACATACCAGAACAGAAAGGAAGGATCCCCTTATGGCAATGGAATACAGTGAAAAAGTGATGGAGCACTTCGCCCACCCTCACAACGTGGGCGTGATCGAGGACGCCGACGGCGTAGGCGAGGTGGGCAACGCCAAGTGCGGCGACATCATGCGGATGTACCTGAAGGTCAGCGAGGACGAGATCATCGAGGACGTGAAGTTCCAGACCTTCGGCTGCGCCTCCGCCATCGCCACCAGCTCCATCGCCACCGACATGATCAAGGGCCGGCCCCTCAGCGAGGCGCTGAAGCTGACCAACCAGGCGGTGGTGGAGTCCCTGGACGGCCTGCCGGCGGTAAAAGTCCACTGCTCCGTGCTGGCGGAGCAGGCGGTAAAGGCCGCCGTGGCGGACTACTACAAGCGCAAGGGCCTCCCCTACGAGCACCCCTGCGGCACCTGCGGCGGGGAGGGCTGCTGCGGCCACGACCACGGGCACGAGGAGGAAGCATAGACGCCGGCCGATTGCACAGGCCCCTTTGGGGGCATGTCCCGGGCAGAGCCTACAGAGGCTCTTGAAAACGTCTGCCAATGGCGCAGATGTCCCGGTCATGCCCCCAAAGGGGCCGTTTTTATGCCTTTCCGTCCTCCGCCAGACCGCTCATCCCTTCACCGCGCCCAGCGCAACGCCCTTGATAAAATACTTCTGGAAGCAGATGAAGAACGCCACAACCGGAATCGCGCCGATCACGCCGCCGGCCATGGCCAGCCCATAGTTGACAATGTTGGCCCCACCGCTGGCGTTGGTGAACAGCACGGACAGGCCCACATTCATGGTCCAATTGGTCCGGTCCTTCAGAATAATCAGCTGCCACATGAAGTCCCCCCAGGACTGCATGAACATGATGATGGCCAGGGTGGAGATGGCGGGTTTAAGCAGGGGGAGCACGATCTGCATGAAAATGCGCGGCTCGCCGGCCCCCTCCATCCTGGCGCACTCGATGAGCTCGTCGGGTACGTCGCTCATAAACTGGCGCATCATAAAGATGCCGTAGGGCCAGCTGATGGAGGGGAGGATGACGCCCCACAGGCTGTCGATCAGATCCAGCCGCTTGGTGGTGAGGAACAGGGGGATCAGCATCGCCTGCTTGGGCAGCATCATAGTGACGGCCACCAGCAGGAACAGGAAATCCCTGCCCGGAAAGCGCCACTTTCCGAAGGCGTACCCCATCATGCAGCACACCAGCACAGAGAAAAAGGTCGTCAGCGTGGAGATGAGCACGCTGTTGAGCAGCCACCGCCAGACGGGATAGGAGGATTGGAACAGGTCGTGATAGTTCTTCAGGGTCAGATCATCCGGAAACAGCTCCGGGGTGGCCATCGCCCCCACCATCTCCCGGAAGGATCCGATGACCATCCAGTAGAGGGGCATCAGGAAGAAGACAGCCAGAAAGCCCACCAGCAGATATTTCGCACTGCGGGAGAGCGCGCCCTCCCGCCCCAGTTTTCCTTTCATACAGCGTCCTCCTTACGATTCCCTGCCCGCTCTCATGGAGATCATGGAGAAAAACAGGATGACCAGGGTCAGCACCACCCCCTGGGCGGCGGCCAGACCGTACTTTCCGGAGACAAAAGCCGTGTTGTAGATCAGATAGCCCATGGACATGGTGGAGTAGTTGGGCCCGCCGTTGGTCAGCAGGTAGACCACCTCCCACAGCTGGAACACCGCAATAATCTGCATGATGACCACAAAGACGATCACCGGCTTCATCAAAGGCAGGGTGATGCGGAAGTACAGCTGCCGCTGGGTGGCCCCGTCGATCCGGGCGGCCTCGTACAGATCCGGGGCGATGCCCAGCTGGGCGGCCATGAAGATGATGATAGGCGTGCCCACCGTCCACGTCACCACCACCAGACACAGCGCCGGCAGCGCGTAGCGGGCGTCCGCCAGCCACATAACGGGCTCCCCGCCGAAGGAGGTGATGATGTGGTTGAAAAGGCCGTTGAGGGGGTGGTACATCCACAGCCACACGGCGGAGATGATGACCCCGCCCACCACCGTGGGCAGGTAGAAGGCCCCCCGGACGAAGGACTGGACCTTTGTCCGTGCGTTCATCACCGCCGCGGAGATAAACAGCGCCAGCAGCACGATGGCCGGCACCAGGATGACCACATACTGAAAGCAGTTTTTCAAGGTGGTGCGAAACTGCTGATCGGTAAACAGGCGCGTGTAGTTGCTCAGCCCCGTGAAGGAGGAGCTGCGGATGGAGTAGTTGAAAAAACTGATCCGCACGGTCTCAACGACGGGGTAGAGGGTAAAAACGGCAAACAGGATCCATCCGGGCGCCAGAAAGAAATAGGCCCACCGCTTCCTCTTGATCTCCCGGAGGAGCTGCCCTGGTTGTTTCATTCTTATTGACCATTACCTTTCCGCTGCGCCGGGAGAGCGCGCCGGAGGCATGACGGCGCCAGCGCAGCAAGTCGACACGGGGCGGGAGCCGCCGGGCTTCCTGTCAGCAGACATACCGGCCTGGCGGCCCCCGCCGCTGTTCTGTGTACGCCCCGGCCCTATGTCTCAGGAGTTGTCCGCCAGGATTCTGTTGGCAGCTGCGGCGAAGTCATCCACCGCCTGCCGGGCGGTCTTGCTGCCGTTGAACATGGCCTGGAGCTCGGAGGCGAACACCGGGCGCAGCTCCGGCCACTTCGGGCAGGTGGGGCCGTAGTTGATGAGGCCGTTGCGGTTGATGAGCTCCTGAAGGGCGGCGGCCTCGCTGGACAGCTCCAGCCGTCCCTCCATGCTGCCGCGCAGGGTGAAGCAGCCCGCCCCCTGGGCCAGCAGCACCGTCCAGTCGCTGTTGGTCAGATACGCCGCAAACTCCGCCGCAGCCCTGTTCTCCGCCTCGTTCTCAGATTCGAACACCGCCACCGCGTGGTAGTCCGGGGAGATGGGCGGATTGGCGCCGTTGGCGCTGGGGTAGTTGACGAAGTAGGTCTCGAAAGGCTCCTCCGCCGTATTGCCCAGCGTCTCCAGATAGGGGTAGCCGCCGGTAATGGCAATCTGGCCCTTGGGCCACATGGCCAGCATATCGTCGTCGTTCAGCGCCCCCGCGCCGGGGACCGCCAGGCCGTCGCTGTAGAGCTTGGAGAGGAACTCCATGCCGGCGTAGCCCTCCTCGGAATCCAGCGCCACCCGGGAGTAGTCGCTCCCGTCAAAGAACCGGGCGCCGAAGCCCCACAGATAGCTCATGTTGCACGCGTCGCCGGACTGGTTGGCGGCCCACAGCACGCAGGGGTACACGTCCTCCAGATTGGCGTCCTTTACCGCCTGGAGGGCGGCCAGGAACTCCTCTGTCGTCCACTCCCGGGTCTCCGGATCGGGCAGCAGGTCCTCAGCGCCGATGCGCACAAAGATGTCCTTGTTGATGCACATGGTCATGGCGGTGGAATCGGTAGGCAGGTACCACATCCTCTCCGTATCCAGCGCGCCGCTGACGAAGTCGCCGGCGGTGTCCGCCGGCACGTACCCGCTCAGATCCAGGTAGTAGCCATACCCGTTGTACTTGGTCAGCCGGAGAATCGAGTCGTAGTAGAGGTTGATCTTCTCGCCGCTGGCCAGGTCCAGATCCAGCTGTTCCGTCCCGCCCCCGGCGGGATTGAGGGTCACCAGGTTGATGGTGACATTGGGGTGCTCCGCAGTAAAAGCGTCGATGATCAGGCGGTACACGTCGCCGGGCTCCTTGGTCTGCTCCTCATAGCCGGGCAAATTCACCAGGGCCTGGAAGCCATAGGCGTAAAAATTCAGCTCCACCTGCTCCTCGCCGCCGCCCGCCGCGCCGCCGGAGGCGTCGGGGCTCTCCTGCTTGGACTGGCACCCGGCCATCAGGGTCAGGACCATGACCGCGGGCAAAAGCAAGCTCCATATCTTTTTCATAGTATTCTCCTTAATTTCACAAAAACTCATCCATATGAACCGCGTCTCTTTGTCACACTCTACTAAAATTATAGCAACAACCCCCAAGAAATGCACCCCATATATTTTACCGTTACATAAAATTTATCCCACAATTTTTACTTTTTCGACCATTCCTCCCCTCCCTCCTCACCCGGCATTCTTCCTGAAAATGGAAAAACCGCGTCCCGCCGCTCTCCACTGGAGCGGCGGGACGCCGTCTATACGTCTGCGCGATATGCCGCCTGCTCCGGCCGCCGCTTCCTGCGCCGGTACTCTGAGGGGGACATGCCGCACTGCTGTTTGAAAAACAGGGAGAAGCTGCTGTCGCTGGGGAAATTAGTCCGCCGGGCCACATCCGTGATGGACATGTCCGTATTCCGCAGGAAATATTTGATATACGCCAGCCGGACCTCGGCCTTCCGCTTGTGGAAGGAGGTGCCGTACAGCTCCTTGAGCACCCGGTTGAGCTGGCTGGTGCTCAGGTGGAGCCGCTCGCACAGCTCCTCCTGCTTCAGCCTCTCATCCTCGTCCCGGTAGACCAGGTGGTCAAAATAGTAGTCGATCAAAAATTTCCGCTCCGCCAGATCCTCCCCCTGCCGGTCCCGGCTGCCGCCGCCCTGGGCGTTCTGGGCCAGGCACATGGCCCGCAGCGCGTAGGCAAAAATGGCGGAGAGCAAACCGCTGAGCAGGAGATCGGAGTAGGGCGCGTCCCCCAGGACCGTATCCGACACCGTGTCGATCAGCGACAGAAACACGCTGTCCGCCTGGAACTGGAAAAAGCCCTCCTCCTGCTGCTTGCGCAGGGCGGCGTGCAGCTGCTTGTCCGGCCCGTACCCCGGCAGGGCCTTCTCACTTAAATCAAAGCGGATGGAAAAGCGGGCCTGATTCTCCGGCAGGCCGCTGATGCTGGCGTGCTTGGCGTAGGGAAAAAAGATGAACACGGAGTCGCCGGCGTAGCCGTGGCAGATGCCGTTGACGAACTGAAACCCGCTGTCCCCGTGACAGACCAGCAGCTCATAGCTGGCGTGGTAGTGCTCCTCCGTAAAATTGACCTGCCCGATGACCTCCTCGTGAAAGGAGCGGGCGGCGAGAAAGCACTTGAGGAGGCAGCTGCCCACCACCGCGTTGACCGTATGAAATTTTTCCTGTTCCTGACCGGGAGGCAGCTGCATGGATAATCCACTCCTTGGTAGTCGGGCCCCTTGTCCGGGACTGTGACATAATTATACTACGAATCGGGGGACCTGTCAAATCGCGGAGGACGCTGGGCGGAGGCGTCCATCCCCGTCCCGCCCATAAAAAACCGGGAAAATTTCCAGCTGGTTGCACGCCTCCGTGCACCTTTCCCCCATTTCGCCCGACAGTCTGTAGGGAGCACCACCACCGCGGTAACCAAGTCCGAAAGTAAGTGCAGCCCAGGCCGGGTACCGGGCCGCGTGCGCCGGGATTAAGCGCGTACAGAGCGCACCTTGACAACCGCATATGGCCAACGCCCTTCCGAGGCCTCCATTGTACACCTATTATAAAAGAGGCAGCCCGCATAAAAAATATTCCCTTCATTTTAATTTGTTGTGCACAGTCTACAAAAACGTGCGCAGTTTTCCTATATCCGCCGGACCGCGTCCCGACTATAATAGGCCCATACATGTCACACTCTGCCCCATCTCACAACACGGTTATCGAAAAAAGGAGGCTTCCCCCATGTCTACTGTTATGAAAGGCGACGCATCCGGCCGCGGCGCGGTCGACGGCTACAGAATCTCCATTCCCGCTCGCCAGCGGCCCTACACTGAGGAGGAGATCAGCGCGGTGGTCCACGTCATGCGGGACTGCCCCACCCAGACCCAGGGTCCCATGATGCTCCAGTTCCAGCAGGACTTCGCCGCCTATACCGGCGCCAACCACGCCTTCGCGGTGGCCAACGCCACCCACGCGCTGAGCCTGGCCGCCACCCTGTGCGGCGTGGGCCCCGGCGACGAGGTCATCATTCCCGCCTACACCTTCTGCGCCTCCGCCATTCCCTTCGGCAAGGCCGGCGCGAAGATCGTCTGGGGCGACATCAACCCGGACACCTGGACCATCGACCCCGAGGACATCCGCCGGAAGATCACCCCGAAGACCAAGGCTATTGTGTGCGTCCACCTGCTGGGCATGCCCTGCGACATGCCCGCCATCATGGCCATCGCCCGGGAGCACGGCCTCCGGGTGGTGGAGGACTGCGCCCAGGCACTGGACGCCCGCATCAACAGCCAGCACGTGGGCTCCTTCGGCGACTTCGGCTGCTTCAGCTTCCACGGGGCCAAGACCATGACCACCCTGGGCGAGGGCGGCATGCTGACGGTGAAGTCCGACGCCGACGCCCGCCTGACCCCCGGCATCCGCCACAACGGCTGCTGCGGCTTCGACTTCCCCCGGGACCGCTACTGGCTGCCCGCCATGAGCAACGTGGATGTGGACATTGACGGCTTCTGGCCCAACAATTTCTGCATCGGCGAGGCCCAGTGCGCCCTTGGCAGCGTCCAGCTGAAGACCCTGGCCGGCTACAGCGACACCATCATCGCCCAGAACGACAAACTGCGCGCCCTGCTGGCGGATGTCCCCGAGATCTCCTTCAACAAGATCCCCGCGGGCTACCGCCACGTGCGCCACCAGTACGTCCAGCACTTCGACGGCAGCGCCTTCGGCAAAAACCGGGACGACCTCATGGACCTGCTGACCACTAAGTACGGCATCCGCAGCATCGTGCAATACTATCCCCTCTACCGCTACCCCCTCTTCCAGAAGCTGGGCGCCGGCGCCTTCGACTGCCCCGTACTGGAGAGCTGGTGGGACAATACCTTCAGCGTGCCCATGTGGATCGGCATGACGGACGAGGAGCTGGAGATCATCGCCGGTTCCATCAAGTCCGCCATCGCGGATCTGAAGGCCTGAGCCTATGGAAAAAAACAGCGGGGGCATCCTGATCCCCCTGTGCTCTCCCTGTGACGCCCAGGACCGCTTCCTGCCCGGGGAGTTTGAGCAGGCGGTGCGTCTGAGCCTGCGCGAGCCTGCGGACGGGCTGTATGTCTGCGGCGGCACCGGCGAGGGGCTGAAGATGCGGCTGGAGGAGCGGAAGGAGGCCTGTGAGATCGCCGTGTCCGCCGCCTCCGGCAGCGGCAGGCACGTGCTGGTTCAGATCGGCGCCCACACCTGGCGGGACGCGCTGGAGCTGGCGGAGCACGCGGCGCGCACGGGGGCGGACGCGATCTCCAGCATCCCTCTGCCCGATGCCTCCCAGGCGGAGCTGGCAGCCTACTACCGGGCGGTGGCCGCCGCCTCCGGTCTGGACACCATCATCTACCTCACTCCCCAGAGCAGCCAGACGGTGGAGCAGGTGCTGGAGTGCCTGGAGATTCCCGGCGTAACGGGGGTCAAATCCTCCTCCAACGACTTTTTCTTCACCATACGCCTGCTGGCCGAGCTGCCCCAGGGAAAAATCCTGTTCAACGGCAAGGACGAGTACACCGTCCCCGCCGCCGTCCAGGGGGCGCACGGCGGCATCGGCATGTGGGCCAACGTGTTCCCTGCGGCCTATGCGGACATGTACCGCCTGGCGAAGGCGGGCAGCTTCCGGGAGGCCTTCGCCCTGCAGACGAAGCTCAACGAGCTGTGCTGCACGGCGGTCTCCATGGGCCTTCTGCCCAGCTTCTCCTGTATTCTCCGCTGCCAGGGCCGCTGGGACCGGGTGTTCCGCGCCCCGGCGGCCCAGCCCGACGAAGCCTTCTGCCGCGCCTTTCTGGAGCGGACCGGCACGCTCCTGGAGGAGCTGTGCACATATGGAAAAGGAGGAAGAACATGAACCAGATTCCCCACACCGCCATGCGCGTCAGCCCCGTCACCCTGGGCACCATGACCTACGGCTCCCCCGTTCCCTTTGAGCGGGCGGTGGAGCTGACCCGCTACGCCGTCTCCCGGGGCATTAACCATATCGACACCGCCAACATGTACGAAGGCTACCGGCGCGTCGCCGGCAGCACCGGCGGTGTGGCGGAGGAAATCGTGGGGGAGGCCCTGCGCGCTCTGCCCCGCGATCAGGTAATCGTCTCCACCAAGGCGGGGATGAAGGTGGGCTCCTCCCCGGAGGACGAGGGCACCAGCGCCGCCGCCATCCACACCCAGCTGGACCGCAGTCTGCGGCGGATGGGCCTGGACTACGTGGACCTCTTCTACCTGCACCGCCCGGACGAGTCCGTGCGCCCGGAGGAGATGCTCCGAGCCTTGCAGGAGGAGCTGGACGGCGGGCGCATCCGGGGCTACGGCGTGAGCAACTACTCCGCCCCCCAGCTGCGGGGTCTGCTGGAGGCCGCCGACCGGCTGGCGCTGCCCCGGCCGGTGGTCTGCCAGCCTCCCCTGAGCCTGCTCAGGCAGGAAGCTCTTGACGAGCTCCTGCCCCTGTGCGCCAGGGAGGAGATCGCCGTCATCCCCTACCAGATTTACCAGGGGGGACTGCTCACCGGAAAGTACCGGCGGGGCTCCGCGCCGCCGGAGGGCTCCCGCGCCTCGGAGAAGCCCGGCTGGATGATGGAGATGGACGACGCCCTCTACACACGGCTTGAGGAGGTGGAGGCCCGTGCAGCGGCGGAGGGCGTCGCCATGGCGCAGTACGCCCTCCGCTGGGTCCTGCGGCAGAGCGGGGTGGTGTCCGCCATTGTGGGCGTCAAAAACGAGCGACAGATTGACGACGCCCTGGCCGCCCTGTAAAGACAGGCGCTGCAAGGAGGAGGAAGGACCGGAATACGCCGCGTCTGCCTGAAAAGGAGAGAGACGATATGTATACTTTCGCTCAGGATTTGAATATGACCATGGCCGCCCGCGCCGGCTGGGGTGTCCCCGGCTGCAGCATCCGGGACGAGAGGGCGGGCCGCAGGGACTTTGTCCGCCAGACGGCCCTGTTCGGGTACTGCGACCGGCGAGATTTTCTCCGCGATGTGCACCGTTTCCAGCTGACCGGCCGGCAGTTTCGGCTGTTCCTCCTGGAGCTGGGGGAGGACCGCCGCCCCGCAGACTTTCACCAGGTCTCCGCCAGGACCCAGCTGTGCGGAACCCTGGACCGCCTCCTGCCGGACCGGTACTGCCTGGTGGACGAACAGCTGGGGCGGTATATCCTCCTGGTGTTCAGCCAGCGGAGCGAGCCTATGAGCGAGGTTCTGCTCCATCAGGCCCTCTCCGCCTGCTGTGAGGAGAACCAGCTGCCCTTCCGGATTATCTCCAGTCCTGCCTTCCAGAGCTTTGAGGGAATCACCTCTGCCTACAGCAGCGCCCGGCGGCGGGAGAGCCGGGATGCCGCCGGGGCGGAGGGGCCCAACGGACGACCGGCGGTGGTCGAACAGATTCTGGCCTACCTTCGGGCAAACTACAGCAAAAATATTACCCTGACGGAGATCTCCGGACTGGTGCATATGAACGCCAGCTACGTCAGCCGTCTCCTGTCGGAGCGGACCGGCAGGACCTTCTCCCAGCACCTGCTGGATATTCGCCTGGAGCAGGCGAAGCGCCTGCTGCTGGACACCTCCTTGAAAAGCCGGGAGATTGCGGAGCGCGTAGGCTTTGAGAATGCCAAGTACTTCAGCCATGTATTCACCAAGGCGGCGGGGATGCCGCCCATGAAATACCGGTATGGGGGCCGGGGGATGCGCCGCGATGGGGACGCCGGGGCGCGGGCCCTCTGATCCCCAGCAGAAATGCCGCACGAAAGTGCGGCATTTTTTACAGATTGGCAAAAGACCTCGCCGCTGGCGAGGTCTTTTGCTTTATTCCTCCGTCCTCAGCGCGCCTCGCCCTCGTAGCAGGCCCGGCTGCCGCCGATGAACTTGGGACGGGTCCGGGCGCAGAGGAGGAGGGCCTGCCCGATGTGATCCAGGCTCAGCCGCACCGGCACCGCCACATCCCGCAGGTGCATCCCGATGAGGGTGCCGCCGATGTCCAGGCCCGCGTGGGCCCGGATGTGCTCCACCGCCACGGGGCGGTCGAAGGCCTCCCAGGCGGAGGCGGCAAAGGAGCCCCCCGCCTTGGGCTGGGGCCGGACGCTGACGGGGTCATAGCCGTACCGGCGGGCGCAGTCCGCCTCCACGATGAGAGCCCGGTTCAGGTGCTCGCAGCACTGGGCAGCCAGGAAGACGCCCTGCTCCCGCAGAAGGGGGTAGATGCCGTCCAGGACAGCCTGGGCGGTTTCCAGGCTGGAGGCCCTGCCGATGGTTCCTCCCAGAATCTCCGAGGAGGAGCAGCCCACCACAAACAGGTCCCCGGGAAGGAGACGGGCCTTCTCCAGCAGCTCGGCGGCGGCCCGCCGGGATTGTTCTCTGATGTCCATAGGATGTCCTCCCGTTACATATAAAATGTTTCGCATGAAAGCGCGGTTTGGTTTTGGAGGGCGGCGGCCCTCAGCGGCTGAACTGGTACAGATCGCATTTGATCATCCCGTTGTACAGCTTCCGCTTTTTGTCCGCTTTGCGCCCGAAAAAGCGCTCAAACTCCGGGTGGCTGGTGATCACGAGCACCCGCCAGCGGGGCGGGATGTCCCGGTACACCCTGCCGAACATCCGGTAGAGCGACTCCGCCTCCTCCTTCTCCAGAAGGCGCTCGCCGTAGGGCGGGTTGGTGACGATCTGGCCGTATTCCCCCGTACAGCGCAGTCCGGCGGCGTCCGCCCGCTGGAAGCGGACCAGATCCTCCACCCCCGCCTTGACGGCGTTCTCCTGGGCAATGCGGACGGCCTTGGGGTCGGCGTCGCCGCCCCAGATGTCGTAGACCCCGTCAAACTCCCGGTCCATAGCCTCCCCGGCGGCCTCCACCCAGAGGCGGCTGTCCACACAGGCCCACTTCTGGGCGTCGAAGCTGCGCTCCAGGCCGGGGGCCCGGTTCTTGGCGATGAGGGCCGCCTCGATGGCGATGGTGCCGGAGCCGCAGAAGGGGTCCCGGAAGGGGTCCTTCCCCCGGAAGCGGCTGAGGGTCACCATGGCGGCCGCCAGGGTCTCCCGCAGGGGGGCCTCCACCCCCACCGCCCGGTAGCCCCGCTTGTGGAGGCCGGGACCGGTGGTGTCCAGGTACAAAGCGCACATATCCCGCATGACGGCAAACTGAATCTGATACTTCGCCCCGGTCTCCGGCAGGCGCGCCGCGCCGTAGACCCGACCCAGCCGCTCCGCGGCGGCCTTCTTCACAATCCTCTGGCAGTCGGGCACCGAGTGGAGCTGGGAGTCCAGGGCATAGCCCTTCACGGGGAACTGGCCGTCCGCGGGGATGAAGTCCTCCCAGGCTATGGCCGCCGCCCCCTGGAAGAGGGCCTCGAAGCTCCTGGCGGGAAAAGTCCCCAGCTGGAGCAGCACCCGCTCCCCGCAGCGCAGGTTGATGTTCAGCCTGGGCAGATCCGCCAGCTCCCCCCGGCACAGGACCCGCCCGTTCTCCACCTGCACCTCTTGGAGGCCCAGGCGGCGCGCCTCGTCCCCCACCAGGCCCTCCAGGCCGAACAGGCATGGAATTGTGTATGTCAGCATCCTTCGTCACCTCACATTTTCAGAACCCGGCTTCAACAGGCGGCCCGGCCTCACAGCATCACATAGTACCAGCCCTCCGCCGGGATGGCCCGCTCCTCCGTCAGGCGTTCCAGCGCCGGCCGGTCCTCCGGCGGGGCGCACCAGGCCATGCCGCAGCTGGCGGAGATGGACCGGGGCACCGGAATCAGCTTCCCCGGCAGTCCCGCCCGGCGGCAGTCCCGCTCCATGGCGATGGCGGCGGTGGTGGTGGGGAAGGTGGCAATCAGCCGCAGCCGGGGCTCCCGCCGGGTCCCCCGCCCGGCGGTCACGGGCGGATCACCCGCCCGGCCCCGGCCAGCTTCTCCACGATGGTATACATGTTGGTCACCCCGCCCACCGCCAGTTTGCCGGCGAGGCCGTAGTGGTTCAGGCAGGTGCCGCAGGTGAGAATTTCCACCCCCTGGGCCTCCAGATTTTTCAGGTCCTCCAGGCTGGAGGAGCCCTCCACCGTCAAATGGGCCCCGCCGTTATAAAAGAGCACGGTTCCAGGCAGCCGGGGCAGCTGGCCCAGAGCGAAGAGGAAGCCCTTCATCAGCACGCCCCCCAGCTCATCGCTGCCCTGGCCCATGGCGGCGGAGCCGACGGCCACCACCAGATCCCCCCTGGCGTCGGGGACGCAGGGGACCGCCTCCGGCGCCTGGACCGCGCCGCCGTCCACGGGGACGGACCGGACCAGGATGCGCACGGCGTAGGCCCCCTCCCCCCGCTTCTCCGCCTGGACGGCACAGCCCTGACCGGCCCCCAGCCGGGTCAGGTTCTGCACCGCAATCTCGTTGTCCACCAGCACCTCCACCGTGCCGGGCTCCGTCAGCTCCCGCAGGGCCTTGGAAGCCTTCACCACCGGCATGGGGCACTGCTCCCCCATCGCGTTGACCAGAATATTCGCCATATCGCCGCTCCTTTCCGCCCCGATGCCGGGGCGCTCTCTATTCAAACTCCCTATTCGCGCTTCCCCAGGCCCCCAGCGCCTCCTCCAGGGACACGCCCCCGGTCCGGGCGGCGGCGGCCAGATCGGCGTACTCCGGCTTGCTGCGGGAGACGCCGTAGCCCGTCCCGGTCTTGCGCCCCACGGGCCCCAGGGGGGTCTCCACCGTCTCCGTGGAGACGGTCAGTGCGTACCGGGCGCAGTCCGTGCGCCGCACGCCGAAGGTGGCGGTATGGCGCAGCAGCTCCGCCGCCAGCCGGTCCGCATCCCCCGGCCGGCACAGGCACGTCAGCACCACGCCGGGCCGGTTCTTCTTCATATATACCGGCGCGTAGGACACGTCCAGAGCCCCCGCCTCCAGCAGCCGCTCCAGGGCGAAGCCCAGGGCCTCGCCGGTCATGTCATCGATGTTGGCCTTCAGCTCCGTCACCGCATCGTTGGGACCCCCAGCCCGCTCCGCCGTGTCCATGAGGAAAGCCCGCAGGCAGTTGGCCCTGGGGAAATCCTTGGTGCCGCAGCCGTGGCCGCAGCCCAGCACGGTCCCGGCGGGCATGGGGCCGAAGGTCCGGGCGAAGCGGCGCAGCAGGGCCGCCCCGGTGGGGGTGCACAGCTCTGCCTGGATGCCGCCGGGGGCCACGGGCACGCCGGTGAGCAGCCGGGCGGTGGCCGGGGCGGGCACCGGCAGCAGGCCGTGAGCGGTGCGCACCGTGCCGCTGCCCACGGTGACCGGGGAGGCGCACACCGCCTCCGGCCCCAGCAGATGCAGCAGATAGCACACCCCCGTCACGTCCACCACCGCGTCCAGGGCCCCCACCTCGTGGAAGTGGACCTCCCCCACGTCCACGCCGTGGGCCGCCGACTCCGCCCGGGCGATGAGGGCGTAAGTCTCCCCCGCGTCCCGCCGCACGGACTCCGGCAGGGGGAAGGCGTCGATCATGGCCAGGATGTCCGCCAGGGAGCGGTGTTCGTGGTCATGGTGTTCGTGGTCATGGTGTTCGTAGTCATGGTGCTCGTGGTCATGGTGATGCCGGTGGCCGCGGCCCTCCTCTTGGCCGTGGACCGTCACCCGCATATGGGTCCCGGCGATGCCCTGCCGCCGGACCGGCTCCGCCGCCAGGGTCACGCCGGGAAGCAGGCGGTTCATGTCCGCCAGGAAGGCCTCCTTCTCCGGGCACAGCTCGTACAGCGCACCCATGAGCATGTCCCCCGCCGCGCCCATGGCGCATTCAAAATACAGTGTTTTCATATGTTCTCCTGTGTCTGTCCGTTGTTCGGGGCCTCGATGCCCGGCATCTGGTTGATCCGGTGGGCCAGGAAGCCGGCCCCGAAGCCGTTGTCAATGTTCACCACGCTCACCCCGCTGGCGCAGGAGTTGAGCATGGCCAGCAGGGCGGCCACGCCCCCCAGGTTGGCCCCGTAGCCCACGCTGGTGGGCACGGCGATCACCGGGCAGCTGACCAGCCCCCCCACCACGCTGGGCAGGGCCCCCTCCATGCCTGCCACGGCGACGATGCACCGGGCCTTCTCCAGGGTCTCCAGCTCCCCCAGCAGGCGGTGGAGACCCGCCACCCCGGCGTCGTAGACCCGGTGGACCCGGCTGCCCAGGGCCTCGGCGGTCAGGGCCGCCTCCTCGCACACGGCTGCGTCGCTGGTGCCGGCGCTGACCACGGCGATGGATCCGGTGAGCGCCCGCTCCCGCGGGTTGGCCACCGCCAGCTGCGCCTGGGCGGAGTAGCTGTAGGGGAACCGCCCCCGCAGCAGGGCCTCCTTCTCCTGGGAGAGGCGGGTGATGATGATGTTGTCCGCCCCGCGGCGGATCATGGCGCACACAATGCCCTCGATCTGTCCGGCGGTCTTCCCCTGGCCGAAGATGACCTCCGCCGCGCCCTGGCGGCGTTTCCTCTGGTGGTCTACCTTGGCGTAGCCCAGGTCCTCGTAGCCGCCCAGGAGCTGGGCGGCGGTTTCCGGCGTGGTCACGCCTGAGCGGACGTCGGAGAGCAGAGAGAGAAGCTGTTGATTCTGCATGGGGAGTCCTTTCTTCGCCGCCTCCGGCGGCGAGGGGTGAATTCTTCTATTCGGAAGCTTGCGGGGGCTGCGCGCCCCCGCGCCCTCGGGGCCGTCATTCGGACTTTGGCCGAACGACCGGCCCGGCGGCCACAGGCCGCCCAGTTACTTTTTGTGCA
>ERZ779626.102-NODE-102-length-57936-cov-17.012128_pt1 | contig 57936 bp, 47 predicted proteins | sample MGYA00514209_ERZ779626 | MGnify/ENA primary metagenome ERZ779626 (study PRJEB29562, sample SAMEA4376713) | mouse gut metagenome | isolation source: Cecum | study: EMG produced TPA metagenomics assembly of the A DSS colitis mouse model was used to assess the...
CGGTTGGCATGGAGCGTGGTAAAGCGGATCCCGGAGCCGCGAAGGGGCTCGTAGTTGACCCGCATCTCGTATGCCACGCACTCCATGCAGGCGCGGTACAGTTCTGGGAGGGTGGTGGCTGCGGTCAAGCCCAGGATCGCCCCTTTAGAACCGGTGTCCATGTAAGGCGTGGCCGCTCCAGCGAAGTGGGGCAGGATCAGCAGGCCAGTGGGGCCGTCGGGACAGCTCTCCTCCAAAAGCTGATTGACGGATACCGCCATTTTCTTTGCCATCCACTTTTCCTCTTTGGCCAGGGTGTCGGTACACCACTGGAGCAGCGCCCCGCCGGTATAGGAAAAGGCATAGGCTGCATATTTGCCGGGGATCACGTAGGGCACAATGGAAAAATAGCCGCTGTACATGGTGTCCACGGTGGGCACGCTGTCATAGATGGGGGTCAGGCACTCCACCGTCCCCGCGCCGTCCACCGCTACACCGCTGTCAAATGCCCCCGCGCCCACGGCGGCAGCCACTTGGTCATGGCTGACGGAGACGATCTGCGTGCTGGGAGGAAGTCCGGTCTTCTGTGCGACAACAGCGGTGATAGTTCCGGCTGAGGTGCCGGTAGGGACGGGGCTTGACATGAGGGACAGGTCAATGTCCGCAGCGTCAAAGATCTCCCTGCTCCACGTCAGCGTGTTGATATCAAAAGCCATCGTCCGCGTGGCCAGGGAATAGTCGATCTGGGCGGTCCCCGTCAGGTGCCACACCACGTAATCCTCAATCAGGAAGATGCGCTTTGCCGCTCCGTAGACTTCGGGGCGTTTTTTCTTGATCCACATTATTTTGGAGATGCTGTACATCTCGTGGGGCCGCAGGCCGGTGACTTCAGCAATGTGTTTTTCACCCAGCCGTTTGACCAACTCCCGGCACTCCGTGGCACCCCGCGGGTCGGTGTACAGCATGGCGGGGTGGAGGGGAGTGCCCAATTCGTCCGTCATGACGAAGGCTTCCCCGAAGCTGGTGACGCCGATGCCCACAAGATCGGGATACTGCGCCGCCATTTCCACAATGACGGTATAAACGCCGTCCATGATAGCAGAGACGTCGATCTCATGACCGCCCACAGCGCGGCGCACCGGGTAGTCCCGATATGCCTTCCCCAGATACGTGCCCTGTTCATCGAACACTGTCAGCTTGCAGCCGGTGGTGCCGATATCCAACCCGCCGATCTTCATCCGTCGATCTCCACCCAGTCATAGTGCAGGTAGGTGGTGAAGGCTTCCTTGAGCACATCCTTCACATGGCCCTCACAGATGGAGGTGTGGTGCTTGAAGCCGCCCCGGGCCAGCCTAATGAGCTTGTCCTGCAAACCGGGGATCTCCGCCACCCCGCCGCAGCCAAAGAAGGCGTCCTCAATGGGATCGTTGGTGAACTTCGCCTCGGATGCGTAGACGATAATCTTCCCGTCCTTGGTCTGGCAGTTGGAGATGGTGATGGGCATGGGCTTGATGCGGCCCTCGTTGCAGCCCCAGCCGGAGCCGGGATCGGTCTTGTCGAACATCTTGTGGTTGGTAACGGTGCCCTTGCAGGTCATCAGGCTCTGGGCCACCGGGCCGCAGTGGAACAGGATCACCTTGTCCTCGTCGTCGCCGTAGTTGTTGTTCCAGTCCAGTACGGCGGTGGCCCCCTCCGTGGCCAGGCTCATGGCCCGCATGGTGATGGCGGAGCACATATCGATCTCACAGGAGGCGACGATGCCCCGGTCGTTCAGCTCGGACAGCAGCACGCAGGGGCAGATGCGCAGATGTGCCTCCATCTCGTTCCAGCACCGCAGGGCCAGGGCGTCCAGGTGGTACTCCTCAATATACTCGTCGATGACCACCGCCAGCTTACCCAGGTTCAACAGATTGGCCGCAGGCACGTTGGAGAAGTCGGAGTAGTTTTTCAGCCGCTCGATCTTGGCGGTTACTGCGGCATCGTCATCGGACTTGGCGGCCACCTTGTCAAAGACCTCGCTGAGGTCGAAGCTCTCCACGTTGATGCCGTGCTTCTGGAGAGCAATCTCATCAAAGCGCACCGTTTTGAAGGCGGTGGTTCGGGCACCGATGCAGCCCAGGTTGAACCGCTTCATGCCGTTCACCACCCGGCAGATGGCGGCGAAGTCCCGCAGGTTCTCCTGGAACTTAGGGCTGAGGGGATGGACCACATGGGGCTTGAGGACGGTAAAGGGCACGCCGTACTGGGTGAACACATCGGTGACGGAGAACTTGCCGCAATAGGCGTCTCGACGGTGGGCGAAGTCCATTTTCCCGATCTCGTCCGGGTACGCCTGCATGAGGATGGGTACGCCTGCATCCTGGAGGGCGGTGATGGCCCCGTTCTCGTCGGCGAAAATGGGCATGGAGAAGATCACACCGTCGTACTGGCCCTCATGCTCCTTCAGCCACTTGGCATACAGCAGGCCCTCGTCCCGGGTCTCCACGCCGCCGTAGCGGGTGAGCTCCTTGTCCATCATGATGTAGTCGTACCCGGCGTCGGCGACGGCCTTGACCATGTCGTCCCGAGCACCGTAGATCAGTTCCCCGGGCATGAAGCCCCGGTTGCAGAAAGCCAGCGCAAAAGTCATTTTCTTCATTACATCCATCTCCCTTTAAAATTGGTGGTATTCCAAGCGAAATAGTAGTTCCCATGGCGGCAAAAAAATAGTTGGATTCGTCTCAAACATTGTGTATTTGTTTGAAACGGGACGTTTCGTATAAATGCCCAATTTAAACTGCCCAATTTTGCCTGATTACGCAAAAAGCGAGGGGCATTGTTTGTGACGCCTATGCTTTTTGCTGCTCGTTACGTTTCCTGTATTCCCGCGCGGAGACACCGCAGGTCTGCTTGAATATACGGGAGAAGTGATTGTAATCAGAAAAGCCCACCCTGCCAGACACCTCAGAAACAGGCAGATTTGTCTGGGCCAGGAGCTGCTGGGCATACATTACCCGTTTGCCGCGCACATATTCCGCCAGCCCGCAGCCCAAATACTCCTCAGCCAGAGCGTACATCCTGCTGCGGTTGAGACGGAACTCCTTGCAGAGGCTGTCTACAGTGATGGTTTGGGCCAGATGGTTCTCAATATAATGATCCAGGTGCCGTATAAATTCCGACTTCCCCGGCACCACCCAACCGCTGTTTAGTACATAGGTGGTCAGTGCCTGTAGAACAGTGGCGGCCGCACTCAATTCGCCTTCGGGCTTGACGGCGATATGTCCAATCTCTGCTGTGAGGGCCGGGTAACGCCGTTCCAACTGCTGGATGGTGCACCCCCGGCAGTCCTCCGGGATAACCTGCCCGAACATGATGTAGCCGATCGCGCCGTGCTTGTCCCGGATGGGCACCACTGCCTCTGTCAGTCCGGCATGGCAGCGATAGATAACGGGGGCGTTCATCTTGGCGCACTCCATGCACCCCTGGCGGTCACTGGCCCGGCATTTGGAGTCCTCGGCAGCGTCCTTGCGCACCGCAGCGCAGAAGCCCTGCCGTTGGGGTGGGTAAGACAGCAGTTCTTGGAATTCATTGTCGAACAGGACGATGCGGAGTTGGGTCAGTGTATAAAAGTCTTTCAGGACGCGGATCAGGTTTTCTTTGTTCAGTTGGAGCAAGGAAATCCCCTCCCATACGAAACGGATTGCCCGGATGCTGGTGGAGATTTATAGGGCCACATATCCCTGCAAACAGCCAAAGAACAGCGTCAGCATTTCCTCCGGGCTTTCTTGAAAACCGTTGTTGATCCAAGCAGTAAGCATGCCGCAGGCCGCCCCTGCAAAAAAATGGGGCTGGTAGTGGTTGTCCATGGCGTTCAGCTGCTCAATATGGTTCACCGTGGTTCGGTAGAGGGCACGGTAAATCTTATCTCCCATATCCCGGTGTGTCAAAATGCGCAGGATTCGCCTGTGACGCAGTAGAAGCTGAAAAATCTGAAGGGTATTCGCCCGGATATCATCGCTGGTGGCCATGGCGTTGTCTGTGATTTCCTGTGCAATCTTCTCCATCTGCTCATCTACGACCTGGTACATATCCAGGTAGTTACGATAAAAGGTGGCCCGACTGACCCCGGCTTTCGCCACCAATTCGCACACGGTGATATCCTTCATATCTTTCTTTTCCAACAATGCAAACAGCGCCTGAGTGACATATTCTTTTGTCTCCGCTTTTCCCATGAGCCAATTTACCCCCTTTTGTCTCAAACGGCTGCGGACGGCTTGCTTCCCATCGTTAATAATACTAAAATATTTTATAGAGAGGCAAATGTCTCATTTTAAAAAATGGAGGAGATCAAATGGAGCTGCTCAATTATCAAAATAAGATATGTGTAGTCACTGGCGCTGCCAGCGGCATGGGAAAGGCTGCCGCCGCTATGCTGGCTGATCTGGGCGCTAAGGTCTACGCCCTTGATTGGGCCGAAGTGCAGGGGATCCCGGTAGAAAAATACATCCACACCGATTTGAGCCAAAAGGATTCCATCGACCACGCGTTTCAAGAGATCCCTACCCACATTGATTCCTTCTTTGGGATCGCCGGTGTATCCGGGGCGAAAACCGATTTTATGACTACGACGAAAATCGATTTCATTTCCAACAAATATATCTGCGAGGATATCCTGCCCAGCCGGATGACCAGCGGCGGCTCCATTGCCTTTATTACCTCTACCGCCGGGAACGGGTGGGAAAAGGAGGGCAACAAGAAAATTTACCTTCCGGCCGTGCAGGCCAAGAGCTGGGACGGAGCTGTGGAAGCCCTGAACCAAACGATACTGCCCAACCTGCCCGGTGCGTTGGCGTACCCGTTCTCCAAGCTGGCAATGAACTACTATACAGTTCAGCTTCAGGCGTTCTATGCGCCAAAAGGTATCCGAGTCAACTCTGTCCTCCCCGGTTCGACAGAGACAGGGCTGAAGGGTGAATTTGCCGCAATGGCAGGCGGCGAGGAGTCCCTGCTGAGCCATACTGGTCACGCGGGCCGTCTGGCCACAGCCGAGGAGATGGCCGCGCCCATCGTTTTCCTGAACTCCGACATGGCTTCCTATATTTCCGGGGAGAGGCTTGTTGTGGATTATGGCTGTACCGCAGAAGAAGTAGCCGGGCTTCGCGAGGGGATGCCGATGGATCTGTCTTCTGTGCTGGAACAGATTCAAAAGCGCGGCTAAGCTTAAACCCACCAATATTGCAAACAAAAACGCACGGCGGGTGCCCAGTCATGGGGGAACCCGCCGTGTGCTTTTAGGCTCCATTAGCGGCTATTCTTTTTTGATGCTTTGGAGCGTATCATTCAGGGCTTTGATCTGCTCTGGCTTAACGGCGGGGCCCGCCTGCTTCAGGATACTTTGCAGCGTCATCCGTCCCATCATCTTTTGCAGGTTGGCGTTGCCGCTGGCCGCCTGGGCCACATCGCCGCGGCTGGCCCGGGCCTGCTGGATAAGCCGCTCTACCATGGCCCCCGCCTCCGGGTGTGCCAACAGTTCGCCCAAAGTGTCCCGGATGGAGAAGCAGTCTGGGCGGAGCTCCTCCCGGTCAAACCAGTTGACGATTTCTTCTTTCTGGAACTGATATGCCGGATCCGGGGCGTCCGCCCAACTTATGGTGATGCTGTCCTCACAGTCCCCCGCTACGGCGCGGATGGTGTGCTCCCCGCTGATAGGTACCCGGAAGCAAAACACAATCCGGCCCGTCTGGGTGCCGAACGGTTCCCCATCCACATACAGGCTGACTTCCGGCTGGTTGGAGTACACTTTTACCTCGGTCACATCCTCCGCCCGGTTGACGTACCGGCGCCCGCATAGGTGTACGAAAGGCTCAGACTTGTTCCACGCGGCTTTATAGAGGTAAAAAGCGTCTTTTTTCGTTTGCCGGTCAAAGGTGACCAAACCCTTTTGGTTTTCCCCGTGCTTGCCGCCCTCATCCCGTCCGTCCGCCGCAAAGTCAAACAGGTTCCACACATGGGTGGCCCACAGCCAGGGCCGCTCCTCAATGAGCGCCAGGATGTGCTCATGGTAAAGGCATTGGTATTCCTCGGTGTAGTCCCCCCGTTCCGGGGTAACGGCGTGGAATTGTGGATTCGCGTCCGCACCGTACTCGGAAAAGCCGATGCAGCGGTTTGGATATTTGGTATGGTAGGCGTCGAAAAACTCCTCGTTCTGCTCAAGCTCCCCCAAGTACCAGCCAAAATAGAGGTTGTAACTGTTCACATCGGGTATGTCCAGGATAGGGCTGTCCGTCTCCAGCATGAACACGTTTGCCATGGTGGTAGGCCGGGTTGGGTCAAGCTTATGGCACAGTTCGTTGAGCAACCGGTGATTTTCCAGCATATCGTCTGTCACCGGACCGCTGGCGGTGATCTCGTTGGACAGGCCCCATACAGCGATGCACGGATGGTTGTAGTTTTGGACAATCAGCTCCCGCATCTGATCCAAAGTGTTCTGCCGCCCATTCTCCATGTGCTGGGTGATGTAAGGGATTTCCGCCCAGACAATGAGACCGTTCTCATCGCACAGGTCGTAGAATTCCTGGGCATGCTGGTAATGGGCCAGCCGCAGGGTATTGGCCCCGATTTCCTTGACAATGGCCATGTCCTGCCGGTGATGCTCTATCGTCAGGGCATTGCCCATGCCCTTGCAGTCCTGGTGGCGGCTCACGCCCCGGAGGGGATAGCTGCGCCCGTTGAGCAGGAAACCCTTCTGCGGATCGATCTCGAATTTCCGGCAGCCAAACCGGGCGGTGACTTCATCCCCACTGTCCAGCTTAGCCACAGCAGTATACAAATATGGGTCGTCCACGCCGTCCCACAAGTGGACATTTTCTATCGTGAACTCCGCTTTTGCGCATCCATCCACGGAGGGGATTATCTGTGTCTCTCCGTTGACGGTAAACTCCACCATGCCTCCGTTCTGCCAGGTCTCCACTGTCACACAGGCAGTCTTTTCTTCCAAATCAACGACAGGTGTCACCTTGATGCCGGGAGTTCCGTTCTTACACAGCTCAAAATGGACAGCGGGGACGGTAATGAGGTTCACGTCCCGGTACAGTCCGCCGTAAAAGGTAAAATCCGCCTTCTGGGGATAGACCTGGTCGTTTGCGCTGTTGTCCACCTCAACCAGCAACCGATTTTCTTCCTCCAGTACATCGGTGATATCCACCCGGAAGGTGGAGAAGCCTCCCTCATGGCGGGCCAGGTGATGCCCGTTGAGGTAGACGTTGGCGGCCATGGCTGCGCCTGGAAACTCCAGCACGGCCCGGCCCCCTGGCTCCAAATCAGGGCAGGGAAAGGTTTTTTCGTAGCTGGCAGTACCCCGCCAGTAGTCGTTTCCGCCGTCCTGACCATCCATAGTGTTCCAGGTATGGGGCAAATCTATCATTCGGACTTCGGAACCCTTGGTAAACTGCCACGCTTCATTCAAACTGGTTTTTAGCCGCATATTCATTCCCCTTCGCATTTGTTATCACTCCATCTCCTCAATTTCTGGCAAGTAGGGATTGAGCACTGGCATCAGGATCAAACAGTGCAGAAAGATTCCCAGCGCGGGGCCAAACATCATGAACACGACGGACAGCGCTGGAATGTGGATCAGTGAGAGGCCGCCCGCCGCCGCGAGACCCACAGTCACAGCCAGCATACTAAGGGAGCGGAGTGGGTGTCGCAGGGCCATCAGCAGGGCGTTGTGCAGGGTCTCCTTCACCGTGTTGTCAAACACCGCCGCCAGCGCGAAGGAGTAGATGGCTGTGGCAGTGGTCAGAATCAGCATCAGGGTAAGAAACACACACACAACCATTCGAGGCCCGCCGTCCAGCCAGTCCTGAACCAACAGGAAATACCACAAATCAAAACCCAGCAACGCCACCACCGCCAGCAAAAGAAGGCCCATGGGGACGGTCTGCTTCCAATCCCGGCGAAGCACCCGGAAAAACGCGTTGACCGCGCCGGAAACCTCATCCCGGATCAAGCCGATACAAACGCAATACACCGCCGATGTAGTGGCGCCTATCGTCACTATAGGCAGGGAGCAGAGCGTCCACAGCAGGTTCAAAACCACCACGTCGAACAGCTTCCCCATAAAGCGCCAGAAGGGGTTTTGCATATTAAAAATCCCCATACCCTCCGCTCCTTTTGACTGACTTTACGCCAGTATACCACATATGGGGAGCACAGGGGGGGACTCATTCGACAGAAACGGGGAATATTTCGTGAACTTCGGCTAACCGCAGGCAGAGCTTCCTCAGATTGACGAATTAGTACCCATTTGTGGCGAATGGAGCTCTCGACCGCTTTGGCACAGCGCACTATAATCAACATAGTAGCTTTCACGTATTCTGTCAAACGCGCCAAAACAAATCAAGGAGGTCAAGAATGATGAAGCGCAGCACAGCAAAGCTCCTGTTACTGGCCCTGCTGGTGCTTACTATGGTTCCGGCCCTGACGGCCTGTTCCAAGGAGAGTGGCAGCGGCGACACCCACGAGATCACCTACTGGATTGCCAAGGGTGAGGATGCCTCGCTCTATTCGGAGTATGAGGACAACCCTGTGATCCAGTACATCACCCAGAACTATGAATTCAACGGGAAGAAAATCAGCTTTGATTTCTTCGTGGCCCCTCCGGGCAGCGAGAGCGACGACTTCAACAACCTGATGGGCACCGGTGACTACTGCGATGTCATGAGCATGGGTATGTCCGGTATGTCCCCTGCCGATATGCTGGATGAGGGGATGCTGTGGGATCTGACCGAGCTGGTGCCCGAGCATATGCCCAACCTGATGGCCTGGTTGGAAGAAAACCCGGATCAGAAGGAATACCTTTATACTTACGTTGACAGCGAACCCCGCATCCTTAACCTCACTGGCTTTGCTGATCAGGCGGAACCCAATTTCCAGGGCTTCTGCTACCGCCGGGACTGGTTGGTCAAATACGGAACCAATCCCACCACCGGGGCGGCATTCACCGGCGGTTTCGCGGATGCCAATGACCCGGAGAGCTGGACGGACGATGTGGTATTCCCCAGCGGCGGCGATGAGCCCATCTATATCAGCGACTGGGAATGGATGTTTGATATCTTCGTCAAGGCGATGGCGGACCAGGGCATCACCGACGGCTACTGCTATGCACCCTACTACGTGGGCTATATGCAGACCGGCGACCTGTACACCGGTTTCGGCGGTGGCGCACCCTATTGGTACTATAATGGTGAAAAAATTGTCAATGGTATTACCAATGACAATATGCGGGCCTATCTCCAGTGTCTGAATACCTGGTACAAGAATGGCTGGCTGGATCCGGGCTTTGATGAAAACACTGGCGATATATTCTTCTCTGTGGACTCTGCCTCGGTGTTCCAAGGCAAGGTGGGGCTGTGGCAGGGCCGCCAGTCCACCGTTGGCGTCCAGATTGACTCCGGTGAGGGCTTTACCCAGGGGGCGATGGTGTATGGCTGCCGCCAGCCCATCAACGACGTCTATGGTGGGCCCGACCAGCAGGGCCACGAGCCCGACCATCTCTACCAGAACTCCCGGCACAACAACGACACGATTATCCTCACCGACAAAATGACGGAGGAGGAAGTCGTCGCTTTTCTGGAATTCGTAGATTTCCTCTACACCGACGAGGGGGCGCTTCTGTGCACTGTCGGTTTGAATGCCGAGCAGCTGGCGGCCACCCCCAGCAAGTTCTATGAAAGCCAGGGCCTGACCGACGGCTCCTACACCGTGGAAGAAGTGAATGGCGAGCGTGTGCTTCACCCAAAGCTGAACCCCGCTGAGACCGTCTTCAACGCCGCCCGTCTCGAGCGCGTAGCGACCCGCTTTGTGCTGGAAAGCCAACTGGACCGGGGCTATGACCGTTACATTGCCCAGGCAGTGGAATCATGGGACTACTACACCAAGTCCGCTGAGATGCCTGTCCGTGTAACGTCTTCCGTGACCCCGGCGCAGAACCAGGAGATTGCACGCATCCGCTCCTCCCTGGAGCAGTTCCAGCAGCGCGTCATCCCCGCCGCCATCAAGGGTGAGGGCTACGATGTGTGGAGCGATGCCGGCTGGGAGAGCTTCTGTAAGGACATCAACAAGTACCGCGCGGAGGAAATCACCGCGATCTACCAGTCCATCCTGGACTCCTTTAACTGATTAGACTGGAGAGGAGGAAAAAACATGCCTGAGTTGGCGAGACGCGCTGACAATGAGAATCGTCTGAAACAGGTCAAGCCACCGGCCAAAACCGGCTCCTGGGCCCGGGATTTTCAGAAAAACAAGATCCTTTATCTCTTGTTTCTCCCTGTGCTGGTTTGGCTGATTTTGTTCCACTATCTGCCTATGCCGGGCCTGTTCATGGCATTCCAAAACTACAGCATCAAAAAGGGCCTGTTCGGCAGTGAGTTTGTGGGCTTAAAGAACTTCATTGACCTATTCACCGGCAGCGGCTTCCCTCTGGCCTTCCGCAATACCTGCGCTATGGCGTTGATGTCGTTGACAGTGGGGTTCCTGCCCGGCATCCTGTTCGCCATTGCCCTGACCACCTTCCCCCACAAGCGAATCCGCCGGGGGTTCCAGTTGGCAAGCTATCTGCCCAACTTCATTTCGGCGGTGGTTATGTGCTCCCTGGCCACAGAGTTTTTGAGCGACAGGGGCGCCATCACCCAGCTGCTGTGCCTGCTGGGCGCGGAAAAGCAGAACTGGCTGGCTAACCCGAACATCCCCGTGTTCTGGATCATCTACACCTGCATCGGTATCTGGCAGGGTATCGGATGGGGTTCCATCGTCTATGTGGCGGCCATCAACAATGTCAGCGGCGACCTTCACGAGGCCGCAGCCATTGACGGGGCTACCCGCTTCAAGCGCATCCTGCATATCACCATCCCCGGCATCCTGCCCCTCATCATTATGCTCTGGACCTTGAACATCGGCATGGTGTTCAAGCTGGTGGGCAATAACATCCTGCTGTTGGAAATGCCCAAGACCTACGAGGTGGCCGATGTGCTGTCCACCTATACCTACCGTATGAGCTTTGAGGGCGCGTCTAACTACGGCCTGTCCACCGCCTCCGGCCTGTTCCAGAGCGTACTGGGCACGGTTTTGCTGGTGGTTTCCAACAAGCTGGGCAAAAAAGCCTCCGGCTACTCGCTGTTTTAAGGAGGGAACGGTATGCAGAAAACAAGAAGACCCCGTTCAGGTATGGTGGAGTCCACCTCGGTCGGCGGCCATGTTGCCAACTTCCTGCTGGGGGCCGTGATTTTCCTGGTGGCATTTTGCAGCGTGGTTCCCATGTGGCACGTTCTGATGAGCTCTTTCTCCAATGGCCGCAGCCTGTTTGCCAGCGAAGGCTTAATCCTTTTGCCTGCGGGCGGCTTCAGTCTGGGCGGCTATGAGCTGATGTTTCAGGACGGCGCCATTCTCCGTTCTTACCTGGTCACCATCATCTATGTAGCGGCCACTGCCGCGGTGGGGCTGGTGCTCAACGTGCTGGGCGGCTATGTACTCAGCCAGCCCAGCAAGCTGCGCGGCCTGCTTATGGGTATTACAATGTTTTCCGTCATGTTCAGCGGCGGCCTGATCCCCACCTACATGGTCAATGAAAAGCTGGGCCTGGTGGGTTCCCCACTGGCGGTGATCATCCCCGGCTGCACCAACGCCATGTTCATCATCATGGTGATGAACGCCTACCTCCAGGTGCCCAAGGAGACGGTAGAGGCCGCCCGCATTGACGGCGCGGGCCACCTCAGCATCATGTTCCGGGTCATGCTGCCCCAGGCAAAGGGCCTGGTGCTGGTTACGGTAGTGAACACCGCCCTGGGCGCGTGGAACGACTGGTTCTCCGCATCCATCTACCTGCCCCGGCAGCGCGACCTGTGGCCCTTGCAGCTGGTCATCAAGGATCTGGTGGCCCGCAACCAGGACTTCCTCAACTACGCAAATCCCGACTATAACCGCTATCTCATTCAATACGTGGTCATTGTCATCGCCACCCTGCCCGTCCTGCTCCTTCTCCCCTTCTTTATCAAAAAGCTGGAGGACAACATGGTGCTGGGCGCGGTAAAAGGCTGAACGAAAACGATTTGGAGGAATTATTATGAAAAAACTGCTATCCTTGCTCACTGCTGCGGCGCTGCTGCTGTGCCTGCTCGCCGCCTGCGGCGGAAACGCCGATTCTTCCGATGCCCCCGAGACCCCCTCTGCCGACAATACCCCAGTCAACCTGTGGGACGGCTACTATACAGATAACTCCACCGGCCTGCTCTCCTTCGTCCGCTTCAACGAGGACGGCACCTACTACGCCAAGTATTTTGAGGGCAGTGTGCTGGAGGCCGGCGTTTGGGAGCTGGTGGAGGAACCCACTACTTATCAGGTTTCCTTCGAGTCCACCGAGACCAAGGACTCTGCCCAAACCATTATCATGACCTCTTACTCCAGCGGCACACCTGTGCGTGTGGCCTATGTGGATGACCAGCTGTGCGATATGTCCCTGGGCGGCATGGCCAACCACCGCACCCTGGCCCACGACGCGGAGTACGCCTATAACCCCGCCACCGATGAGATCGCCATCCAGCTCTATGTGTTCTACGCCAACAACGATATCGGCGCCAACTTTATCCTCAACCATGACTGCACCTTCGAGGATGTCACCGGCGACACTTTCTCCAGCGGCAAGTGGGAGATGGCCGGGACTGGTGAGTACAAGCTGACTTATGACGGCGGCGACACCGCTGCCCTGGCCGTGGATGCCTCTGGCAAGTCCGCCATACTTACCAAGGCGGACGGTTCTACCCTGGAGCTGAAGGACGACTACAAAGCTGGGGACGACTCCGATGTCCAGGTGATGAGCCTGCGGGCTGAGGAGGTGGAGGTGGGCCTGCCCATGAAGGTCAACCTGCGCATTGACGGCTACAAGGACGGTACCTGTAAGCTGATTGTAGAGGTGGCCCAGGTGGGCGCGGAGCTGCTGGCGGACGAGGGCACCTTCGAGGTGTCCGAGGCCATGAAGCCTACCTTCCACTTTAACCTGGCCGGGGACATTGAGGGTGCGCCCGATTATGCCGGAGCAACCGAAAGCGGCATCCCCTTCACCGTGACCTATGCCGGGGACGTGGAGCCCGAGTTCAACGGCGCCAACACTCCCATGTCCATCAATTCCGAGTTCACCGGGATGTATATGCCCAACGCCAGTGCTGGCTCCTCCGAGTCCACAGTGGTGACCACCATGCGCTGCGAGGATGCTCAAGTGGGCCTGCCCATGGGCGTGGCCCTGCGGTTGGACTGCTATGACGACGGCTCCGCCGTGCTCATCGTAGAGGTAGCCCAGATCGGCGCGGAGCTGGAAGCGGATCAGGGCAGCTACACTGTGTCCGAAACCATGAAGTACACTTTCGCCTTTGACAAGGCGGGCGAGGTGATCGGTGAGCCGGACTATGCCACCGCCACCGAGAGCGGTGTAGATATCAACGTGGCCTACGCCGCCGATGTGGAAGTGGAGTTCAATGGGGCCGCTACCCCGTTGACCATCGACTCCACCCTCACCGGCACCCACTCCGCTTAGGCATAAACATAACCAACCGGGCGCACTGTACTTCGCAGTGCGCCCGGTTGCAAAAGGGAGATCTCTTATGGACAAGGTAATTTATCACGCCAAGTTAGATCCGACATACCAGTCCCCCTTTGTGGATGTGGACGAGAGACGGACACGCACCGCTCCCAACGGTGAAGTGCTGCCTTACCGCTATATCCACGGCGGATTTGAGGGCACCAATGTAAAATTCAGCTTCTGCTTCCCGGAAAAGGCTTCGTTCCGGGGACGGTTTTTCCAATATCTTTCCCCCTTCCCCGGCCCAGATGAGGAGACGGCTTCTTTGGAAAAAACCGGGGAAAACGATATCGTCTCTTTCTGTCTGCTTCATGGAGCCGGCTTTGTAGAGAGCAATATGGGTTCTGCGGCCATGTTTGGCGGCAGGGAAGACAGCACCATCGTATACAAGTCCAGTGCCGCCGTGGCGGAATTCTTCCGGACCAAGGTTATGGAGCTCTACGGCTGCCCCCGGCCATACGGCTACGTGTTCGGCGGCAGCGGCGGCGGGTATAAAACCATGGCCTGCATCGAAAATACGGATGCCTGGGACGGCGCGGCACCCTATGTCATTGGCTCCCCCGTCTCCCTGCCCAACACCATCACCATGCACGCCCAAGGCCAGCGGACATTGCGGAGGGTGTTTGGACAAATCGTGGACGCGCTGGATGCCGGCGGCAGCGGCGACCCCTATGCGGGGCTGAACGCCGATGAAACGGCCATGCTCCGGGAGCTCACCGCCATGGGCATACCGCCTCTCATCTGGTTCCTGGAGGCCGGCGGGCAGATTAATGATGGATCCCTGCCCGTCCTGCTTCCCGGTGTGAAGGCATCCGACCCCAGCTATTTTGAGGATTTCTGGAACAAACCGGGCTATCTGGGGGCCGACCCGGACAGCAGTGCGTCAAAAGACCGGCTGCAATTCACCGGGGTGGTCAAAAGCACCCATGCCCCCGGCGCGGCGAAAAAACGGCACGAGAACCGCAACGGCGTGGACACGGCATGGAAAAAGATGTTGGCGGACGGCGCGGGGGCTTGGATCGAACTGGAGGATGTTCCCCAAGGGGACGACCTCTACCTGAAAGGCGTGAACATCACGGTGCTGTCCGGCAAGGCGGCGGGCAAGCGGCTGCTGCTGGAGGACATCGTGGGAAACTGTCTAACCATCGGCCAGTGCTATGGCATGGACGATGTGGCCGGCGTGCTGTCTGACATAGAGTCCGGCGACACCGTTTCGCTGGACAACTCCGACTACATCGCCGCCCAATCCTACTACCGCCATCAGGTTCCCAGCGATCTCAGTTTCCGCGCCTGGGATCAGTTCCGGGAGAAAAACGGCCAGCCTACTCTACCCCAGCGCCAGCAGATGATGGGCTACCACTTCACCGGCACCGGCACCGTGCAGGATGGCTGCATCCAGGGCAAGGTCATCGTCATCCAGGCGCTGACGGACGAATCCACCTGCCCCTGGTGCGGGGACTGGTATCGGAGCAAGGTGATCGAGGCCAAGGGGAATGAGGATGATTTCCGCCTGTACTACATGGATCGCTGTATGCACGGAGATGAGCATGGCTGTGAAAACAACATGGTCACCAACTACCTGGGTGCTCTGCGTCAGGCCCTGTTGGATTTGTCCGATTGGGTGGAGCGCGGCATCCAACCGCCCCTCCCCACCGCATACGTCTACCGGGATGGACAGATCAAGGTTCCGGCGGATGCGAAAGACCGCCGCGGTTTCCAACCCACGGTGGAGCTGCTGGCCAACGGCGGCGTGCGCGCATATGTCAAGGCGGGCGAGACGGTGCGATTTACCGCTGTTGCCCAGGTTCCTGCCGGAGCGGGGGGAATCACGGCGTTTGACTTCGGCTTCGCGGATAACCGGGCCCTCCCGGGCCGGAGCGATGGGGATTTTCCTGTGCACAGCGTGGTGGAGTATGGTGACGATGGGACGGCCCGGGCTGCGGCGGAGTTCGCCTATCCAAGCCCCGGGGTATATTTTGCCGCCGTCCGGGTGAAGTCCCAGCGGAATGGGGACGGGACCGATCCCTTCACCCAAGTGAAAAATATTGCCAGGGCACGGATCATTGTGGAATGACTTCTGAACAGAGAGTGGTGGACTATGCGGCAGCATGAAATGTTTGAGCTCACTTTTCATGGCCCTGAACTGAAGGAGCAGTGGGCGGCGGTCGATTTGCCCTGCGTATTTACCCACGAAAGCGGGGAAAAGATCCAAGTAATGGGCTTTTATGCGGGGAACAGCGAGTATAAGATCCGTTTTCTGCCGGACAAGAGCGGCTGGTGGGAGTATTTCGTGACCGGCGTCATAAACGCCGGAGGCAATGTTCAGTGCGAACCAGCTGTTTCCAGCGGGCCAGTCCGGGCGAAGGGAACGGGGTTTTACCGTGCAGACGGAAGCTGCTTCCATCCCTTTGGCACAACGGTTTACGCGCTGATGCACCAGGATACCGCGCTGATTGACAGAACCATGGAGAGCCTGAAAAAAGCGCCGTTCAATAAAGTGCGCCTGTGCGTGTTCCCAAAGCACTACAAGTATAACGCCAATGAGCCAGATTTTTATGCCTTTGAACGGAATCCGGACGGAAGCTGGGACGTTTCCCGGCCATCATTCGCATTCTGGGAGCATTTCGAACAGCGGCTGAATCAGCTGTATCGGATGAGGATTGAAGCTGACATCATTCTCTTTCATCCTTATGACCGCTGGGGTTTCAGCCAACTGACACAGGAAGAAAACCTGCTGTACCTGGACTACCTGATCAGGCGGCTGGCGGCGTTCCCAAACGTCTGGTGGAGTCTGGCCAACGAGTACGATGTGTGTCTGGCCCGCAAGTCCCAGCAGAATTGGGAGGAAATTGAGGAATTTGTGGCGTCCCACGACCCCTATGGGCATCCGCTGTCCAACCATAACATCGCAAACTTTTGGGACGCCGCCCGGCCAAACATTACACACGCCAGCCTGCAAACCAAACGCATTGCGGAAATTCCCCGGTTTTTGAAGCGGTATGGCAAGCCCGTCGTCATAGACGAGTGCTGCTATGAGGGGGACATCATGGAGCCGTGGGGCGCAATCTCAGGCAGGGAGATGACCTATCGCTTCTGGCGTACTGTTTGCAGCGGAGGCTACTGCACCCATGGCGAAACCTTTTATGACGAGCAGGACGTTCTTTGGTGGGCCAAGGGCGGTGTACTGAAAGGGGAGAGTCCCGCCCGAATCGCGTTCCTTCGCGGCATCGTAGAGGCACTGCCGCACCATCTGGAACCTGTTTCTGGACAATTTGAAGCCATGATATCCAGCACAGCGGCGGAGTTGGAGACCGTTATCCCCAACAGTGACGAGAACACAAAGGGACTGCTGACGTCCCTTCTGCGGATGGACCCAGAGGAGCGGCTGCTTTTTTCTATTATGGAGCGCACTTATTCTGTCCGCTGCGGGAATGACGTTTTCCTCATGTTTTACGACCAGCGGACCTCGGCAAAGGATATCCTGCCATTGCCAGAGGACGGGCGGTACACGATAGAAGTGATTGATGTGTGGGAGATGACGCGAAAAACGCTCATGACAGGCGTTTCGGGGCCAACGGAAGTCTCTCTGCCTGGGAAAGAGGGAATTGCGGTGCTGGCAGCAAAGGAAGAAAAGCAATAGGAGGCATTGGAATGGAAATCGCATTTCACCCCGGCCAGCTCTGGCTGGACACTGCCGGAAAGCCGATCGAGGCCCACGGCGGGGCAATTTGGTACGACGAGGCAGAAGATATCTACTACTGGTACGGGGAAAACAAGGATCATACCGATGGCAAAAGCAAAATCTGGACCTGGGGCATCCGCTACTATTCGTCCAAGGATCTCTACAACTGGCAGGATAAGGGGTGGCTGCTCCCGCCCGCCCCAGATGACCCGGAGGATCCCATGTTCCCGGAGAACCGCATCGACCGTCCCCACATCATCCGCAGCGCGGCGGGGCAATTCGTCCTTTGGATCAAGCACAGTGGGGAGCGGGCCTGCTTCACCGTGTATACTGCCCCCCGGTTTGCCGGACCGTATACGCTGGTCAGGGATCATTTCCGCCCCCTGGGCAAAAAGGCCGGGGACTTCGACCTGTTCCGGGATGGCGATGGAAAGACATACCTCTTTTTCGACAGCGACCATGCGGGCATCACCCAGCTGGAGCTGACCCCGGACTGCACTGACGTAACTGGGGCCCCGGCCGTCCACCGGGGTGGGCTCCATCCCCCCTTCGTGCGGGAGGCCCCGGCGGTATTCCAGCGGGGGGGAACATATTATCTCCTCACCAGCGGCATGAGCGGCTATCTGCCCAACCCCTCTGAATCCGCCGCCAGCGATGCCGTCATGGGGCCCTTCGAGGTGCAGGGGGAGCTCCACGTTGACGACGAAACCTGTTCCTCCTTCTCCAGCCAGATCAGCTTTGTGTTCCGCCATCCCAAGAAACAGGGGTTATATATCGCCCTGGCTGACCGTTGGGTGCCGGAGTACGGGGTAAGCCGGGAAGTATACGAAAGCGTGGTGCGGGTGATCGCGGCGCGCTTCGAGCCGAACCGCTACCATCCCACCCAGGAGGACCGGGAGCGGCTGATGGCTTCCCCCATGTTGGCTTCGGCTGACACCTCCAAGGCCCGCTATGTGTGGCTGCCCATCCGCTTTGACGGCAACCGGGCGCTGATCAACTGGCAGGACGAGTGGCGCTGGGAGGATGAACCAGGGCAATGACCCCAATCATCAACGATAGGAGCATCCATGATGGATCAACAAAGGTTTCAATGGCCCGCCCTCACCATGGGCGTGTGCTATTACCCGGAGCAGTGGCCCCCCTCGCTGTGGGAGGCGGATCTGGGCCGGATGAAGGACGCGGGCATTTCCACCGTTCGGGTCGGGGAATTTGCCTGGAGCAAATTTGAACCCACAGAAAATGTCTTTACATTTGACTTTTTTGATGGATTTTTGGAGCTGGCAGAGTGCATGGGGATGCAGGTCATCTTCGGCACCCCCACCGCAACGCCGCCGGCCTGGCTGACAGAGAAGTACCCGGAAGCGCTCAACTGCACCCTGGAGGGGGTGCAGTTCCGCCATGGGGAGCGGCGGCATACGAATTATAACTCCCCCAAATATCAGCAGCTGTCTGCCCGGATCGTGGAAAAGCTGGCGGAGCACTACGGGAACCATCCCGCCATCGTGGGCTGGCAGATCGACAACGAGTTCAACTGCGCGGCGGATCATTTCTACTCTGAGGCGGATTCCGCTGCCTTCCGGACATACCTGCGGGGAAAGTTCGGCACGCTGGAGCGGCTGAACGAAGCGCTGGGGACGGTGTTCTGGAACCAGACCTACACCGAATGGGAACAGCTTTATGTTCCCCGCCCCACACCGACCAACTCCGTAAACCCCCATCTCAAGCTGGAATATTACCGATTCATTTCCGAAAGCACCAACCGATACTGCAAAATGCAGGCCGACATCCTGCGCAAGTACGTCCGCCCCGGCGTATTTATCACCACCAACGGGAAGTTCTGGAACCTGGACAACCACCGCATGACGCGGGAGAACCTGGATGTCTACACCTACGACTCCTACCCCAGCTTCGCGTTCAGCCTGTACCGCTCTCCGAAAACGGAAACCGATCTCAACGACCGCCGGTCATCCTACCACCTGTCCGAAGTGCGCTCCATTTGTCCTCACTTTGGCGTCATGGAACAGCAATCCGGGGCCAACGGTTCCAACAGCGGGATGGAGGGGCCCGCGCCCCGTCCAGGCCAGCTCACCCTCTGGGCCATGCAGAGCGTCGCCCATGGGGCGGACTTTGTGTCCTTTTTCCGCTGGCGCACCTCGGTTATGGGGACTGAGATCTATTGGCACGGCATTTTGGACTATGACAACCGGGACAACCGCAAACTGGCAGAAGTCAAGGACTTCCATCGCAAGCTGAGCGCCATCCAGCCGGTCTGCGGCGCGAAATACGTGGCTAAAACTGCTATCCTGCGGGACTATGACAACGAGTGGGACAGCGAGGTGGATGTCTGGCACCGGCGGGTCAGCGAGTTCAGTGACAATGAGATCTACACTGCCGCTACCCTCCGCCACACCCCTATGGATTTCCTTTACCTGCAAGACCAGACTGCGGTAGATGACCTGTCGAAATACGAGGTGCTGTTCTACCCCCATCCCGTGATCCTGACGGAGGGCCGCGTCAAGCTCTTGGAAGAATATGTGCGGCGGGGCGGCACGCTGGTGGTGGGCTGCCGGAGCGGCTACAAGGACGAGACGGGCAAGTGCATCATGCTGCCCCAGCCGGGGCTCCTTCAGCCCCTCACCGCCACCGATGTGCGGGACTTCACCTTCGCCAGCCCCAACGAGGAGGAACCCTTTGCCCAATGGGGCGGCGGCACCATCCCCATGGCAGTGTTCAATGACATCCTCACGCCGCTGCCTGGGGCAAAGGTGCTGGCAACCTACGGCAGCAGCTACTACGCCGGGGAAGCGGCCCTGACGGAGCACCCCGTGGGCGACGGAACGGTGCTTCACTTGGGCGGCGCCTTCCACCGGGACACCGTGGCGAAGCTGCTGGACTACCTCGGAGTCTCGGAGCCATGCGCCGGACTGATTACCGCCCCGGAGGGGGTGGAGTTGGCCCTGCGGCGGAAGGATGGCAAAGACTATCTGTTTGTGCTGAACTTCCAGTCCCAGCCCCAGACCATTACCCTGCGCCGCCCGATGACCTGCCTGTACGACGGTAGCACCGCAGATGGCAGTGTGGAGCTGCCAGCCTTTGGAACCGCCGTTTACGCTGTATAATGCAAAAAAGCACCGAGGTCCACAGCGATGGGCTTCGGTGCTTTCGTTTTTATTCACAGGTTAGAGTGACCACCGTATCAGGCGCACCCTCACAGTGGAAAATTATGCGGGAGGAACCCGGTTCAGGGCTGCTGCGCACCACGGCCCTGAGCCGTCCAAAGTAGGTGCTCTGTTTGGCCTTGCTAAACTTTTCCGTATTGCGGGGGTTGGCGCTTCCAAAGCCCTGGAGGGTGCAGCCGCCCTCGATCTCCAAGGAAACCCGCCGCTCGGGCAACAGCTTTGGGATGCCCTGGCCATCGGTGACGCGCAGGTTGATAAAGGCAAAATCCTCCCCGCCGGAGCGCAGGGCGGTGCGGTCAGCTGCGGACTCAAGGCGGGTTTCCGCCCCGGCAGTACGCAGAACGGCCCGGTAAAGCTCCTGACCATCGCTGTCATAAGCAATGGCGGATACCTCCCCCGGCTGGTACACGCAGGGGAAGCGGACAAAACAATCTGTTACCGTCTTACGCCCCAGGCTGGCGCCGTTGACAAACACCTCCACCTGGGCGGCGTCGGTGTGGACGTCGATGAGGGTTTTCTCCCCCTCGCAGCCCTCAAAGGTCCAGCCTTCCACAGAGTCCGTCCACTTGTAGCAGTTATAGACGGGGGCCTGCCCATCATAAATGGGGGGCTGGGCGGAGAGGAACAGGCCCTTCTCCTGCCCCCACAGGATGCGGAAACGGTGCAGCTCCGGGAGGGGCGTGCCAATCAAATCCAGAACACCGCCGAAGTTGACCAGCCAGGGATAACCCCGGCCGGCCGCCCCATCCCCATAGCGCAGCCCGCTTGTATTGACCTCTCCCAGGTGGTCCTGAAGCGTCCAGATGAAATCTCCAATGAGGTAGGGGTGCCGGGCAGCAAAGCGCATGGTGTCCGCAATGCGATCCCCCCGGGTCTCGGTGCCCAGCAACACCCGCTCGGGATGGAGCTGGTGCAGGGTCTCGTATTTATCCTCGTAGTAATTGTAGCCCGCGATGTCTAAGTACGGATAGAGGTTTTTGGTAGCATCCTCATCCTGGCGCTGATAGGTGGGTGGGTAGGGCATATCCTTTTCGTCCTCCGGGGGCGGGTTGTTGGCGGCCCCCATGAATATGCCGGCGTAGTGCATAAAATCCTCTTTGGCCCGCTGTGGGTCGCCGCCTATCCACTCATCCTCATCCTGGGTGAGGTAGGTGGTGCCCTCCAGGTACTCCCGCAGCCAGTGGGCGCTGGGGCACAGGGTGGTGAGCCGGGTTGTGTCAATGCCGTGGATTGTATCCACGATGGCTTTACCCACCCGGACTCCCTTCATGCCCCCCGCTTCCGGGATCTCGTTGCCGATGGAGTAGATAAGTACAGAGGGGTGGTTATAGCTCTCCCGCACCATGTCCTCCACATCCTCCCGGAACAGTTCCATAAAACGGGGCGTGTAGGGATTTCCCCGGGTCTTGATGCGGTACCAGGAATCAAACGCCTCGTTCATCACATACAGCCCCACCTGGTCGCAGGCTTTCAGCAGACTGCGGGACATAGGGTGGTGTGCGGAGCGGATGGCATTGAAGCCAGCGGCTTTGATGGCTTTTGCCCGGTGAAGCTCGGTGGCCCCGTTGTTCACCACGCCGATGACGCCGTTGTCATTGTGGATACAGCCGCCCCGCAGGAAGGTGGATACGCCGTTCACCAGCAGGCCCCGCCCCGGCTCCACGGCTACGGTGCGGATGCCAAAGGTCTCCTCGGCTTCATCGACCACTGCACCGTCCTGCTCCAGAGTGACTCTGGCGGTGTACAGTTTCGGGCGCTCTGCGCTCCACAGCTCTGCACCCGGGAGGGTGAAACTCACTTCGTTCCCATTCCCCTGGGTCAGTACCCGATCCCCATCCAGAATGGACACCCGAACCTGGCCCGAGCCGCAGATGGTGGTGTTTACCCGGACGGCGGGTGGGTCGATGGACAGGGTGGTGACTGTGACGCCGTAAAGGTCGATGTGATCCGGGCGCCCGGTATACAGCCAAACCGGGTGCCCGATGCCGCCGCCGGTGTACCAGCGGTTGTGGCCCTCTTTGGGCACCGCCGCCGTCACCTCCACCACGTTTTCCTCCCCCCAGCGCAGGCAGTGGGAGAGTTCCACATGGAAGGGGTTAAAACCATAGCACTTTTCCTTTAGCACCACTCCGTTTACAGCCACAGCCGCGCAGCAGTAAACGCCTTCAAAATACAACAGCAAGGTTTTTCCCTCATCCTCCGTGGGGACAAAGAAGGTTTTGCGGTAGTGGTAGGTATCCCCCTCATAACCGGCGAGGAGGAAATAATTCGTTTGCTCCGGGTTCCGGTCTGTGTGCAGCATGGCATCGTGGGGCAGGGTGACATCCTCCCATTCGGAAGCGCCCTCCCGCCGGAACTGCCAGCCGGTATTCCAGGATATGGCCTGCATATTGGTCACCTCTTATTCTAAAATGTGTCATTTTAATTATATCTGAAGCGCACTTTTTGCACAGGCACAGATTCGCTCACTTTGGGCTCTAATTCGATTTCTTAGCGGTGTTTTACACAAGATGGCGAATCAGTATCCCTGACTATCGAAATTGTGCCTTTGCAAAGGAAGGCGGTTCCGATATAATAAAACCAAAAGGAGGGGTATCCACAATGGCAGAGCATCCCATTGATCTCCCGTACCGATTGTCCCTGCTGGGCACGCAGATCTACAATGCCTGCCAGCTGGGGGGCTGGTGCTTCCGGCTGTCCGATAAGCACCTGTTCTACTCTACCTTCCCTTATGAGCAGGAGTTTAAGCTGTTCTTGGAAGCCAGCGGGACGCTGGATCGCGCGGCGGCGCTGGCAGACAGGAACACACCGGTTATCCTCAGCGATCCGCTGGGCCTGCTTTGGATCAGTGAGGCCGCCGCGCTTTACGAAAATAGTGCGCCGCTGTTGTTTCTGCTGGGCCCAATATTCCTGACCAACGTCTCCAACAAATATGTTCTGGAGCGGATGGCCCGGTTCCAGACGTCGCCTGCGGTTCAGGGACGCAATGCCCGCATCCTTCAGGAAGTTCCCGTTTTGGACATTGGGATGGTAAGGCAGTACGCGAAAATGCTCCATAGCACCATTGTGGACGAATACGCCCCCTCCATTGAGATCGTTTTCGATGCGCCCCAACCGGCAGAACAGGTTCCGTCCTCTGCGGGGACACGGACGGATTACCTCCGTGCCTACCAGTTGGAGCAGGATATCCTGAACGGCATCCGGGAGGGGCGGGACGATGTAATGGAACACCGCTCATTCTTCGGCGTCCTCCATCAGTTCCGCACCAATGATCCACTTCGGGAAGTGAAGAACAACATCATTATCTTTGTTTCGCTGTGCGCCCGGGCGGCGGTGGAGGGAGGGGTAAGTCTCCAAACGTCCAAGGAAATGGAGGAAGCCTATGTTTCCCGTGTGGAGCAAAGCGGTACCATTTCCGGCCTCGCCGACCTGAACCACGAAATGATTCGGGGTTTCGCCCAGCAGGTAGCCCAGTGCAAGAAAAATCCCAACGTTTCGGAGACGATCCAGCGCTGCTGCAATTACATCCGCAGCCACTATATGGAACCCTTGGGGCTGTCGGATATCTCCGCAGCTCTGGGCTATGCGGACTACTACCTCTCCCGGAAATTTTATAAGGAGATGGGACTTTACCTTTCCGACTATATTAACGAGGTGCGTTTGGGTCACGCCAAAACGATGCTGGCCACCACCAATATGAGCCTGGAGGCCATCAGCGAGAAGCTGAATTACAGCAGCCGGAACTACTTCAGCAAGGTGTTCCGTAAGCACTTTGGGATCAGCCCGTCCGAGTACCGGGCAGGCAGATCCAACCCCAACGCAGATCAGAGGAGGTAACTACCATGAAGCTGACAAAAAACGTCGATTTGGCCGCCTTTCTCCGCGCCGTAGGCAGCTGCTCCGGCGAGGTCTTTTTTTCCAGTAAGCAGGGCGACTATCTAAACTTAAAATCCATGCTGTCCCAGTACCTGTTCAGCGTGGCGGCGGGGGATCATACCCTGCTGTTCGAAGGCGATATCTCCTGTGAAAATGAGCAGGACCGCACGAAACTCCTCCCCTATTTCGCCGCAGAGCAGGGGGAATGACCATGTATCACGCTTTTTATCCCGGCCGGCCCTGGCTGGATACCAGTGGGAGCCGCATTCAGGCCCACGGCGGCTCCATCTTTTATGAGAATGGCCTGTACTATTGGTATGGCGAGAATAAAGAAAAGACCGACGGTAAAAACGGCATCTGGCACTGGGGGGTGCGGTGCTACCGCTCCGCCGATCTCTACAACTGGGAGGACTGCGGCCTGATTATCCCGCCTGAGCCGGAATACAAGGCTTCCCCCCTCCATCCCTCTGCTTGTATGGATCGGCCCCACATCATTTACAACCGGACTACAGGCAAATACGTGTGCTGGATGAAGATTATGGGGCGGGACGGGGTGCAGTCGGAGACGGTGCTCACCGCCGACAAGCTGTTAGGCCCGTATGTCAAGGTGCGGGAAGGCCTGCGGCCGTTGGGTATGGACGCGGGGGACTTTGACCTTGCCGTGGATGAGGACGGCAGGGGCTACTACTTTTTTGAGCGGGTGCACAGTGAGCTGATTTGCGCTGAGTTGACAGAGGATTATACCGACGTCACCGGCCGATGCTCCACCCATTTCCCTTTGAAGAATCCCCCCTTTGTGCGGGAGGGAATCGCCCACTTCCTCCGAAACGGGAAGCATTACCTCATCACCTCCGGCACCACTGGGTATTTTCCCAACCCGTCAGAGGTGGCCGTTGCCAATACATGGCATGGCCCCTACCGGGTGCTGGGCAACCCCCACCCCAACGACCCCAGCCACACTTCCTATCACAGCCAGGTGTCCTCGGTGTTCAAGGTGCCGGGAAAAAAGGATTTGTACATCGCTCTGGCAGACCGCTGGCTTCCCAAGCAGCTGTTCTTAGACTACGAGGATTACGCGGACAGCTTCGAGGCCATGTTCGACCCTGCCTGCGGCAAAAGAGCGGACTGGGAGCCGGCCTTGGGAAAGGTTCGGGAGTATGAGGCCCGCACCGGGGATCAGGTGGGCTTCAGCCCAGAATGCCACGACAACACCTCCATCTCCGACTATGTCTGGCTACCGATCCGCTTTGACGGCGATATGGCCTATCTGGACTGGCGGGATCAGTGGAGCCTGGACGAATACAAATAAACGGAGGACATCATGATGAAGCCTTATGAGAACCCGGCCCTTTCCCCAGAGGAGAGGGCCACAGATTTGCTGTCCCGAATGAGCCTGGAGGAAAAATGGGGCCAGGTGGGCTGCTATTTTTACAGTCATGGTGAGTTGGAAGCTGATGCCATCCACGGTGTGGGGCAGGTCTCCACCCTGGAATTCCGGGCTCTGGACACACCCGAGGACGCGGCGCGGATGCAGCGCGAGGTGCAGGAGCAGATTATGGCCCACAGCGAGCACCATATTCCAGCTGTCTTTCACATGGAAGGGCTGAACGGGGCGCTGGTGCAGGATGCAGTCAGCTTTCCGGAGGCCATCGGGCGGGCGTCCTCCTTTGACCCGGAGCTGGAGGAGCGCATTGCCGGAGTGGTCAGCCGTCAGGAGTTGACCCTGGGCATCACCCAGATTTTCGCCCCTGTATTGGACATCAACCGGGATCCCCGCATGGGGCGGCTGAGCGAAACCTATGGGGAGGATCCTACCCTGGCGGCGGCCATGGGCACGGCATACACCCGGGGCATCCAGGGGGCCAGCGTAGAAGGACGCAGGGCGGACGCCACGGCCAAGCACTTTTTGGGATTCCACAACTCCCTGGGGGGGATTCACGGCGCGGATTGCCAGACCGGCCAGCGTCAGCTCCGGGAAATCTATGCCAAGCCCTTCCAGGCGGCTATCACTGGGGCGAACCTGCGGGGGGTCATGCCCTGCTACAACACCATCAATGGCAAACCCGCTTCCGCCAGTCATGAACTGCTGACAGATTTACTGCGGGATGAACTGGGCTTTGACGGCGTGGCAGTGTCCGACTATTCCGCTGTCTCCAACATCCACACCACCCAGCATCTCTATGAGTCCATGGAGGACGCAGGGCTGGCCAGTATGTCCGCCGGGATGGATGTGGAGCTGCCCAACCGGGCCTGTTTCACTGAATACCTGATGGAGCGCTTCCGGGAGGGGAGCGCCCCCATGGAGATTCTCGACCGGTCGGTGTACCGTGTGCTGTGCGCCAAGTTCCGCATGGGTCTGTTTGACCACCCCTTCGCCATGCAGAAAGGTCTGCGGGAGGTCTATCATCAGCCGGGGGACGGGGAGCTGACCCTGCAAAGCGCGCTGGAATCCCTGATCCTGCTGAAAAATGAGGATAATGCCCTGCCCATCAGTAGCAGTGTCAAGAAAATTGCCGTCATCGGCCCCCACGCCAAAAACGCCCGCCACTTCTTCGGCGGCTATACCCACTTGAGCATGGTGGAGGCCATCCACGCCGCCGCCAACTCCCTGGCTGGGGTGGACGCCGCAAACAGCGGCAGCAAGCCCATGGTCTGCGTCCCCGGCACCCAGGTGCAATGGGACGAGACGGAGGAATTTGACAACGTTTTGCGCAAGCTGAAGCCGGATTGCAAAAATCTGCTGGAGGAGCTGCAAAACCGTCTGCCCAATACGGAAATTACATACGCCTACGGCTACCCCATCGCCGGAAACGATACATCCCACTTTGCCCAGGCATTGGAGACGGTGAAGGATGCCGACCTGGTGCTGCTCACTCTGGGCGGCAAAAATGGGTCCGGCTCCATTGCCACCATGGGCGAGGGGGTGGACGGTACAGACATCAACCTCCCCTTCTGCCAGGAGGAATTCATCCGTCAGGCCGCAGCGTTGGGCAAGCCCATGGTGGGCCTGCACTTCGATGGGCGGCCCATCTCCAGCGACGGGGCGGATGAGCACCTTTCTGCCATCCTGGAGTGCTGGAACCCCGCCGAGCGGGGCGCGGAGGCCATCGTAAAGGTACTGCTGGGCGAAGTCAGCCCCTCGGGCAAGCTGCCGGTGTCGGTGGCCTACCATGCCGGACAGATCCCCGTGTTCTATAACCACCCCAACGGCTCAGCATGGCACCAGGGGGAGAGCATCGGCTTCCAGAACTACGTGGATCTGACCCATATGCCCCGCTATCCCTTCGGCTTCGGGTTGAGCTACACCGATTTCACCTACGAGAACTGCTCCCTGGACAAAAAAAGCACGGTCCCAGATGATCCGGTCATCGTCCGCGCCACCATCCGCAACACTGGGAACCGGGCGGGTACAGAAATCGTCCAGCTCTACCTGCGGGATCGCTTTGCCAGCATGGCGCGGCCCGAGCGGGAGCTGGCCGGATTTGCCCGGGTGTCCCTCCTGCCCGGGGAGGAGAAGGAGGTGGTCTTCACCATCCATCCCACCCAAACGGCCTTCCTGGATGAGGATATGAACTGGCGAGTGGAACAGGGCGTGATTGATGTACTGATAGGGGGTTCCTCTCAGGATATCCGCTGGCAGGGGGAATTTAACATCACAGAAACCAGCTTGATCAACGGACGGGAGCGGAAATTCTATGACAATCACAAAATGTAAGGTCAACCACCTCATAAATCCCCTTGGATATCACATGGACAGGACGGTGTTCTCCTGGACGGTGGAGGGCGCGGCAGGTAAGCGGCAGACCGCCGCCCGGATCGTGGTGCGCCGGGGGAAAGAAACTGTAAGCGACACGGGCTGGGCAGAACTGGACAGCCTTGCCGTGCCGGTAGATGTGGCGCTGCTCCCCCGGACGCGCTATCACTGGACGGTATCCGTCCGCACCGACGAGGGGGAGGAGCAGACCAGCGGGGAGAACTGGTTCGAAACGGGAAAGCTGGACGAACCTTGGGCGGCGCAGTGGATTGGCTGTGACGAGGGGGAACCCCGGCACCCGGTGTTTTTCAAAGAAATTGTCCCCGCCGGGAAGGTGGCTAACGCGCGTCTGTACATCTGCGGCCTGGGGCTGTATGAGGCGGCATGGAACGGCGTAAAAATCGGCGGCGAGTATCTGACGCCCTATTGCAACGATTACAACAGCTGGACCCAGTACCAAACCTTTGACATAACGGAGCGGCTGCAAGCTCCAGGCATACTGTCCGTTACCCTGGGCAACGGCTGGTACAAGGGCCGGTTCGGCTGGGACGACACGGTGACAAAGCCCTACTACGGTGACCGCTGGCGGCTGCTGGCCGAGCTGCGGCTGGCCTACGCCGATGGCACGGAGGAGGTTGTCGGTACCAATGAGAGTTGGCAGGTCACCCGCTCCAACATCACCTTCTCCAACATCTACGACGGGGAGCACCGGGACGACACTCTGCCCTCCAGCCCGCCCATCCCAGCGGAGACGGCGGACACGCCCAAGGGGGCGCTCACTGCGCGGTACAGCACCCCAGTCACCGTTCAGGAGGAGCTGCCAGTGAAGGAGGTCATCCGCACCCCCGCCGGGGAAACTGTGCTGGATCTGGGGCAGAACATGGCTGGTTCCTTCCGCCTGCGGGTGGATATACCCGAGGGCCGCGATGTCCGGCTCCAGTTCGGCGAGGTGCTCCAGGGCGGGAACTTTCATCGGGACAACCTGCGCTCTGCCAAGGCCGAGTATACATATCGCTCTGATGGGCTGCCCCATGTGCTCCAGCCCCAATTTACCTACTACGGCTACCGTTATGTGAAGGTGGAGGGCATCCCAAACCTGTGCCCAGAAGATTTCACGGCGCTGGTACTGCACTCTGAGCTTCCGAAGGCCGGGACGCTGACCACTGGCAACGAGCTGGTCAACCGTCTGATTTCCAACGTGGAATGGGGGCTGCGGGGCAATTTCCTTGACGTACCCACCGACTGCCCCCAGCGGGATGAGCGGATGGGCTGGACGGGGGACGCCCAGGTATTCGCCCCCACCGCCTGTTACCTGCGGGAGTGCGGGCCGTTTTACGCCAAATACCTTCACGACCTGGCTCAGGAACAGCGGGCACGGGACGGCGAAGTGCCGGACGTGATCCCCTCCTTCGGCTATGAAGGCTGCTCCGCCGCCTGGGGGGACGCAGCCTGCGTCATTCCTTGGACGGTGTACCAGTTTTCCGGCGATCCTTCCGTGCTGACGGATCAGTATGAGAGCATGCGGGGCTGGGTGGATTACATCAGAGAAGTGGATGGTTATGACCATGGCTGGCGGCGGCACATCCACTATGGGGACTGGCTGGCGCTGGACGCGGCGGATCCTGAAGAGTGCCGGGGCGGCACTGATGTGGGCTATGTGGCGGACGCCATGTATTACCGCTGTGCCCGACTTGCCGCGCAAGCAGCGCGGGTGCTGGGGAACAAAGAGGACGCGGAACGTTATGAGATTCTGGCGGAGGAGATTCTGCGGGATATCCGTCAGGACTATTTTACCCCCGATGGGCAGTGTACCGTCCCCACCCAGACAGGGCTGGTATTGGCGGTAGCCCTGGGCCTGGGGCCGAATGCAGGGCAATCCAAATGCACGCTGGTTCAACGCATGGAGGCAGATAGACAGTTAAAAACCGGCTTTGTGGGCACCCCTCTGCTCTGCCCTGCCCTCACCGCTGCTGGACGGGACGATATTGCCTTTGACCTGCTGTTAAATGAGGACTACCCCGGATGGCTCTATGAGGTGAAGCTGGGCGCCACCACTGTTTGGGAGCGTTGGAACAGCCTGCTGCCCGACGGCTCCATCTCAAGCACGGGAATGAACAGTCTCAACCACTATGCCTACGGCTCCATTTTAGAGTGGCTGTGCAGGGACGTGGCAGGACTGGCGCCGGCTTCACCTGGATTCCGCCGGGCAAAGATAGCGCCCCATGTCTGCGCGGAGCTGGGCAGCACAGAATTCACCTACCACTCCGCCGCTGGAGAATACGCTGTCTGCTGGGAGCTTGTGGGCAAAGACAATATCCATATCGAGATCAAGATCCCCTTTGGCTGTGAGGCGGAGGTAACACTGCCCAGTGCGCCGGGGGAGTTTGCCGGGATGAAGGTGTTGTCTGCGGGGCACTACGAATTTGATTACAAGGAGAATTTCAATGAGAATTGAAAAGCTGGTTCTAAGTGAAACACGAAATGTCAGCTTGACCGCGTATCTCCTGGACGTCGGCGGCGAGTACGGCTATGTGACCCGCCGCCCCGCCATGCTGATCCTACCGGGCGGCGGATATCAGTGGTGCTCTGATCGGGAGGCCGATCCGGTTGCGTTCCCGTTCCTACAGGCTGGCTTCCAGGTATTTATCCTGCGCTATTCCCTCAACAGGGATGCCGTTTGGCCGAGGCCACTGGAGGATTACGAATGGGCTATGGAGACCATCCGCGCCAATGCGGACAGATGGGATCTATATCGCGATAGGGTGGCTGTAATCGGTTTCTCCGCTGGCGGGCACCTTGCATCCTGCGCGGCGTCTATGGCTAAGAATCGGCCCAACGCTGTGATTTTGGGTTATCCAGTTGCGCTGGGAAGCTGCGCCCGGGAATACTGTTCCACCGCGCCTGACGCCGTTGCCGCCGTAAGCCGCGATACGCCGCCCTGCTTCCTGTTTGCCACCCGGAATGACCCGGTGGTACCTGTTGGAAACACGCTTGCCATGGCGGAAGCGCTGGACAAAGCAGGGGTGGCGTTTGAGTGCCACATTTACGCTTACGGCCCGCATGGCTGTTCTACGGGGGACAGTTCCATCCAAATCCCTGATGGCAGTTTGTGCCGCCGTGCGCAGAACTGGGTTCAAGATTGTGTTGACTGGCTGCGGGATGTGCTGGGTGATTTCGGCCCGGACGGCATGACCTGCCCCCTCTGCGGCCCATGCACCAGTTCATAGAAGGGGCGATATGCCATGCTGAAGCCTGCTATTCTGTTTCAAAACCACATGGTACTGCAGCGGGACAAAGAGATTCCAGTCTGGGGAACCGCAACGCCCAGGGCGTTGGTGACCGTATCAATGCAGGGGCAGACCGCTGAAATAAGGGCGGACAGCAGCGGGGCGTGGTTTTTGCGCACCGGCCCGTTCAAAATGTCTTTCTGTGAGGAGCTGAACATCGCCTCCGGGGCTGAATACGTAATACTCCGCGACGTGGCTGTCGGAGAGGTCTGGCTGGCCGGCGGCCAGTCCAACATGGAGTTCCATATGCGGTATGACGCCGATATGGCAGAGGAACAGCCACGCTGCGAAAACAAGCTGATCCGCTTTTTCGACTACCCGAAGGTGTCTTACGTGGGGCAGATCAAGGAAGCGGATTACAGGGCAAACTATGGATTTTGGCGGCTGTGTACGCCGGAACAGCTGGAACGGTTTTCGGCAGTCGGATATTACTTTGCCAAAGACCTCCAAAACAGATATGATGTTCCGATTGGCATCATCGGCTGTAATTGGGGCGGAACCCCCGCCTGCGCCTGGATGACGTGGGAGGCCATCCTGGAAGGGGGTGGCCAGGCCTATCTGGAGGAATATGATCAAGCAATACGCGGGCTTGACCTGGCCGCCTATGAGGAACGATTCCAAATGGAACGCGGGGCATGGCGCACCGATCTGCTGGCAGACCCTATCCACGACATGATGATGTTCGGTCTCTCCATGGAGGACATCGGCGCGAAGCTGGCGGAGCTGGGGATCGTCCCAGCCGTATATGCCCCGGTCATAGGGCCGAAATACGAACGCAGGCCCTGCGGGCTTTATGATGCCATGCTGCGTCCCATCGCTCCCTATGGCATCCGGGGTGTGATTTGGTATCAGGGGGAAACAGATGGCGACAACCATCCCGAGGTATATGCGACCTTGCTCCCGGCGCTGATCCGGTGCTGGCGGACGCTGTGGGGAGAGGAGCTTCCCTTCCTGTTTGTCCAACTCGCGCCTTTGGGCCAGTGGATGGATTGTAACGGGGCGCCCTACGCCATCATCCGTAGCGCACAGCAGCATGCGGCGGATACTATTCCCAACACTGGAATGGCGGTCATTACGGACGTGGGAATGGAGCATGATATCCACCCAAAGAAAAAGCAGCCCGTGGGCCGTCGGCTGGCCCTGTTGGCCATGGCGAAGGTGTACGGGGAGGAACTGCTGTGTGAAGCCCCCACACTGGTCGATGTGGATGCGGAGGAGGGACAGATTATCCTGACCTTTGACAACGCGGGCGAGGGGCTGTACCTTGCCGACACCGCCCCCTATGGGCAGAAGCTGGACGGGGGAAAGCTGAGCGGTCTCCAAGTCGTCCAGGGCGGTTTGGAGCTGGACATGGCAGCTTTGACAGCCCAGGCCGGGGGCAATCGTGTAGTCATTTCCGGTGCCGCAATTCGCAGGGGCGCGGAGACCCAGGTGAAGCTGGCCCAGACAGGCTGGTATCAGGTGAACCTCTATAACAGCGCAGGTATTCCCTCACGGCCCGCTGTCTGGCCAGCCCCCCCTTGTTAGACTGAATTTTGGCAAATAAACACATTTCAAAAAATGATGGGAGGAATCATTATGGCATTGCTGCTGGGCATAGACCTTGGCACATCGGGTACCAAAACGGTACTCTTTGACACGGCAGGCGTACCTGTAGCCAGTCACACGGTGGAATACCCCCTCTATCAGCCCCGCAACGGCTGGGCGGAGCAGGACCCCCACGACTGGTGGCGGGCGGTGCAGGAGACGGTGCGGGCCGTACTGGCCAAAAGCGGGGCGGCCTCCGCTGCCATCCGGGGCGTGGGCATTTCCGGGCAGATGCACGGCCTGGTGATGTTGGACGCCCAGGGTCACGTCCAGCGAAACGCCATTTTGTGGTGCGACGGACGCACCCAAAAGCAGTGCGATGAGATTACCGCAAAGCTGGGCATGGAGAAGCTGCTGAACATTGCCGCCAACCCGGCCCTGCCCGGCTTTACCGCCGGGAAAATCCTGTGGGTGCGGGAGAACGAGCCGGAAATTTATGAGAAATGCCGCCATATCCTGCTGCCCAAGGACTACATCCGTTATAAGCTCACTGGGGAGTTTGCCACCGAGGTGTCCGACGCCTCCGGCATGAACCTGTTAGACGTACCCCGCCGGACATGGAGCGGCGAAATTCTGTCCGCTTTAGGTATCGACCCCGCCCTGCTGGGGCGGATGTACGAGTCCTGCGAGGTAACGGGGACGGTGACCCATACCGCCGCCCAGGCCACTGGGCTGGCCCCCGGCACCCCGGTGGTGGGCGGGGCCGGCGACAACGCGGCCGCCGCCATCGGCACCGGCGTGGTGGAGACGGGAAAAGCCTTCACCACCTTAGGCACCTCCGGCGTCATCTTCGCCCACGCGGACGGAGTGACCATCGACCCCCAGGGACGGGTACATACTTTTTGCTCCGCCGTCCCCGGCAAGTGGACGGTGATGAGCTGCACTTTGGCGGCGGGGCTGTCCTTACAGTGGTTCCGCAACCAGTTCTGCGCCGCCGAGCGTGAGGCCGCCGCCTGCATGGGTGCCGACCCCTACGAGCTGATGACCGCCGAGGCGCAGCGCAGCCCTGTCGGGGCCAACCGGCTAATCTACCTGCCCTATCTGATGGGGGAGCGCTCCCCGTTGCTGGATTCCAACGCCCGGGGGGCGTTCATCGGCCTGTCCGCCATCCACACCAGGGGCGACCTAATCCGCGCCGTGATGGAGGGGGTGTCCTACTCCCAGCGGCAGTGCTTAGACGTGTTCCGGGAGATGGGGGTGGATGTGTCCGACATGGCTGCCTGCGGCGGGGGCGGACGCAGCCCCTTCTGGCGGCAGATGCTGGCGGATGTGTACGGCTGCCCCGTTAAAACCATCGCCTCCACAGAGGGCCCTGCGCTGGGCGCGGCCATCCTGGCGGGGGTGGGCGCTGGCGTGTATGCCAGCGTGCCCGAGGGCTGCGCCGCAGCGGTGCGGGTGGGCGAGGCCCAGCGGCCTGACGCAGAGCGCTCCGCCGCCTACGAGCCGTATTACCAGCTCTACCGGGGATTGTATCCCGCTCTGAGGGACAGCTTCCACCGGCTGGCTGAGATTTGAGGAGGACGCCATGGAGATTAAAAGCGTATTCGATACGGAATTTGCCCGATACGGACAGATTCACGAGGGCTACGAGCTGGACGGCCTGTTGGATGCCATGAAGGCCATCCCCCTGCCGGAGAGTGGCACCGCCTACCAGCCCGCCATCCCAGAACTGGAGGCCCTGCCCATCTTTGAGCGGTTTGGCGCCAATGCCTACGGCGGGATGCCTGTCCAACTGGGGATGTGCTGGGGCCGCAACACCAAGCTGAACTGCTTGGAGTACCACCGGGACAGCGAGTTCAACGTGGGAACCGGTGACTTCATCCTTCTGCTGGCCAAGCAGGACGAGATCGTAGACGGCGTACTGGATACGTCTAAAGTCAAGGCGTTCCGCGTCCCCGCCGGGGTGCTGGTGGAGGTGTACGCCACCACGCTGCATTACGCCCCCTGCCATGTGGACGAGGCGAAAGGCTTCCGGGTGGCGGTAGCCCTGCCCCGGGACACCAACGGCCCCCGGCCCGAGGTCGAGCCGGTCACAGTTGAGGACAGACTTCTGTGGGCACGGAACAAGTGGCTGCTGGCTCACTTGGACAGCGCCGAGGCGAAACAGGGCGCCGCTGTACGGCTCACAGGTTCCAACATTGATGTTGGGCAAGCAAGTTTTATGAAGCAAGGGGGGTGATCGCGCTGAATAGCAAAGCAGACTATTGCCTTGCCATCGACATTGGCGCGTCGTCGGGCCGTCATATCGTGGGCTGGCTGGAGGGCGGCGAAATCCAAACAAAAGAGGTCTACCGCTTCCCCAACGGGGTGACAGAGTGGGACGGCCATCTCACTTGGGACATGGCCGCCCTGCTGGGCCACGTAAAGGCAGGCATCAACCGGGCGCTGGACGAGTTCGGGGCGCTGGTCAGCCTATCTATCGACACCTGGGGGTGCGATTATGTGCTCCTGCGGGGAGACGAGGAGGTGTGGCCCTGTTACGCGTACCGGGACGGGCGCACGAAGGCGGTGACCGGCGCGGTGCACGAAAGGGTACCATTCAATGAACTGTACCGCCGCACCGGCTGCCAGTTCCAGCCCTTCAACACCGTCTACCAGCTCTATGACGACCTGCAAAAAGGGCGGCTGGAGGGGGCCACGGATTTTCTCATGATCCCCGAGTATTTGATGTGGAAGCTCACCGGGGTGAAGACCAAGGAGTACACCAACGCCACCACCACAGGACTGGTGAACGCAAAAACCGGGGAATTTGACCTGGAGCTGGGGGAAAAGCTGGGCCTGCCCAAAAAGCTGTTCCCCAAACTGAGCCAGCCGGGGACGGTGATCGGCGCGTACCAGGGAACCAGGGTTGTTCTTTGCGCCACTCATGACACCGCCTCCGCCGTGGAGGGCATCCCCATGGAGGGGGAGCAGCTTTATATTTCATCGGGCACATGGTCGCTGCTGGGGGTGAAATCCCCTGTTCCTCTCACCGACGAAGGCAGCCGGGCCGCCAACTATTCCAACGAGGGTGGCGTAGGCTATATCCGCTATCAGAAGAACATCATGGGGATGTGGATCATTAACCGCCTGCGGGACGAGCTGTGCCCCGGCAAACCGTTCCCCAACATCGTGGCGGAGGCGGAGACCAGCGCTTTTGACGGCGTGGTGGATGCCAACGCCCAGTGTTTCCTGGCCCCTGAGCGTATGAAGGACGCTTTTGACACGGCTCTGTCCGCAAAGTCCGAAACCGAGGGGGACTATTTTCGCTGTGCTTACCATTCTTTGGCGCTGAGTTACAGGGACGCCATCCGGGAGTTGGAGGCCAACACAGGCAAGAGTTATGAAAAACTGTACATCGTGGGCGGCGGGGCAAAAAACACGCTCCTCAATGAGCTGACGGCCCAAGCCACAGGCAAGGAGGTCGTCGCCCTGCCCATTGAGGCCACCGCCCTGGGAAACCTAAAAATTCAAATGGGACTCAGGCAATGAAAACCATGCGGTGAACCACACCGTGTAAATTCAAAAATCGAAAAGGAGATCATCACTATGGCAAACCGTATCGTTCTGAACACCATTTCCTACCACGGCAAAGGCGCCCTGGAAAATATCGTTCCCGAACTCACTGCTCGGGGCTTTACCAAGGCCTTTGTGGCCACCGACCCTGACCTGCTGAAATTCGGCGTCACCGGCAAGGTCACGGCCCTGCTGGACGGGGCTAAGTTCCCCTATGAGGTGTACAGCGACATCAAAGCCAACCCCACCATTGAGAACGTCCAGTCCGGCGTGGCCGCCTTCCAGACCAGCGGCGCGGACTGCATCGTCGCCGTGGGCGGCGGCTCCGCCATGGACACCGCCAAGGCCATCGGCATCATCATCAACAACCCGGAGTTTGCCGACGTGCGTTCCCTGGAGGGGGTGGCCCCCACCAAGAAGCACGCCGTGTTCACCATCGCCGTCCCCACCACCGCCGGCACCGCCGCCGAGGTTACCATCAACTATGTCATCACCGACGTGGAGAAAAAGCGCAAGTTCGTCTGCGTAGACACCAATGACATCCCCGAGATCGCCGTGGTGGATCCGGATATGATGGCCTCCATGCCCAAATCCCTCACCGCCGCCACCGGCATGGACGCCCTGACCCACGCTATTGAGGGCTATATCACCAAGGGCGCCTGCGCCATCAGCGATATGTTCCACTTAGAGGCCATCCGGCTCATCTCCAACCACCTGCGGGGCGCGGTGGCCAACACCGATGAGGGCCGGGAGGGTATGGCCCTGGGCCAGTATATCGCCGGTATGGGCTTTTCCAACGTGGGGCTGGGCATCGTCCACTCCATGGCCCACGGTCTGTCCGCCCTGTATGACACCCCCCACGGTGTAGCCTGCGCCATCATCCTGCCCACTGGGCTGGAATATAACGCCCCTGTGGCAGGCAAGCGCTACCGCGCTGTGGGCCGCGCCATGGGCGTGGAGGGCATCGACGCCATGAGTGACGAGGATGCCGCCCAGGCCACCATCGCGGCGGTGAAGCAGCTGTCCGCCGATGTGGGCATCCCCGCCGACCTGAAGGGCATTTTGAAGGAGGAGGACGTGCAGTTCCTGTCCGAGTCCGCCTTCGCCGATGCCTGCTGCCCCGGCAACCCCCGGGACACCAGCGTGGAGGAGATCACCGCGCTGTACTATGGGCTGATGTAACGGAGGAAACGCAATGAGTTATCAGGAAGCAAAGGCCAAGTATGCCGCTTTCGGCGTAGACGCCGATGCCGCCATTGAGCGGCTGAAAACCATTCCCGTGTCCCTGCACTGCTGGCAGGGGGACGATGTGCGGGGCTTCGACACCGACCCCAGCGCCCCCCTCACCGGCGGCATCCAGACCACGGGGAACTACCCCGGCCGGGCCAGGACACCGGAGGAGCTGATGGCCGACTTAGACGTGGTGCTCAAGCTGTGCCCCGGGATGAAGAAGCTGAACCTCCACGCCAGCTACGCCATTTTTGAGGACGGCCAGTGGGCCGACCGGGACAAGCTGGAGCCGAAGCATTTCGCACCCTGGGTGAAATTCTGCAAGGAGCGGGGGCTGGGTGCGGATTTCAACCCCACCTTTTTCTCCCACCCCAAGTGCGACCCGCTGACCCTATCCTCCCCCAACGGGGAGACCCGGCGCTTCTGGATCGACCATGGCAAAGCCTGCATCCGCATCAGCCAGTACCTGGCCCAGGAGCTGGGCCAGCCCTGCGTGATGAACATCTGGACGGGGGACGGCTTCAAGGACATCCCCGGCGACCGCATGGGCCCCCGCGAGCGATACCGGGACTCCATCGATGAGATTTTGTCCGAGTCCTACGACTTCAAGCTGGTGAAGCCCTGCATCGAGTCCAAGGTGTTCGGCATCGGCGTGGAGGCGTACACAGTGGGCAGCGCCGAGTTTGCCCTGAGCTACGCCGCTTTCAACAAGGACAAGTGCATCCCCTTGATGGACAACGGCCACTACCACCCCACCGAGGTGGTGAGCGACAAAATTCCGGCGCTTCTGGCTTTCTTCCCGGAGATCGCCCTCCATGTCACTCGGCCCATCCGCTGGGACAGCGACCATGTGGTGCTGTTTGACGACGAAACCCGGGAAATCTGCCGGGAGATTATCCGTTGCGGCCCGGAGCGGGTGAACATCGCCCTGGACTACTTCGACGCCTCCATCAACCGGGTGTCCGCATGGACGGTGGGCTTCCGCAATCTGCAAAAGGCCCTGCTGTCCGCCCTGCTCCAGCCCAATGCCGAGCTGAAGCGGCTCCAGGACGGGGACAGCTGGACGAAGCTGATGGTGCTCCAGGAGGAGCTGAAAACCGCCCCCTTCGGGGAGGTCTGGGACGAGTACTGCCGCCAATGCGGCGTGCCCGCCGACGGAGAGTGGTTCGGCACGGTGGAACAATATGAGGCTGACGTGCTCAGCAAGAGAGGTTGAGGGACATGAAAAATATGTTAGAAGCGCCCTTTTTGATTGAAATGGTGCGCACCGCCGCCAATATGTACGCCCACGGCTGGGACGAGCGCAACGGCGGCAACATCAGCGTCCTGCTGGACGAGGCGGACGTGGCCGAATACGTGGACGTGAACGCCGTCAGCCGGGCCATCCCCACCGGGTTTGAGGCCCCGGCGCTGGACGGGAAGTATTTCCTGGTCACCGGCACCGGCAAGTATTTCAAGAACGTGCAGTATGATCCCGCCCGCAACCTGGGCCTGGTGCGGCTCACCGACGGCGGCAAAAACGCCCAGCTGCTCTGGGGCTTCACCGACGGCGGCAAATTCACCTCCGAGTTCCCCGCCCACATGATGAGCCACGCCGCCCGACTGGCAGTGGATCCGGCCAACCGCGTTGTCATGCACTGCCACCCTGCCAACCTGCTGGCCATGACCTACGTTCACGATTTGAACAGCCGCGCCTTTACCCGGACGCTTTGGCAGATGTGTACCGAGTGTATCGTGGTGTTCCCGGACGGGGTGAACGTACTGCCCTGGATGCTGTGCGGCACCAACGAAATCGGCCAGGCCACGGCGGAGCAGATGAACACCGCCCGGCTGGTGGTGTGGGCCCAGCACGGCATCTACGGCGCGGGGACGGACTTAGACGAAACCTTCGGCCTCATTGAGACGGCGGAGAAGGCGGCGGAAATCTACATGAAGATCGCCCATCTGCCCCAGCTGAACACCATCACCGATGAGCAGATGCGGCAGCTGGAGGCCCATTTCGGCGTCAAAGCCCGGGAGGGCTATTTAGGATAGGAGGAAAACCGCTATGAATAACATTCCAGAAGTAAAATTGGGCCTCATTGCCGTCAGCCGGGACTGTTTCCCCATCGCTCTGAGCGAGAAGCGCCGCGCCGCCATTGCCACCGCTTACAAGGGCGGCGACCTGTATGAGTGCCCCGTTACGGTGGAGAACGAGCAGGATATGCTCAAGGCCGTGGCCGATGTAAAGGCGCGAGACTGCAACGCCCTGGTGGTGTTCTTAGGCAACTTCGGCCCCGAGACCCCGGAGACGCTGATTGCCAAGAATTTTGACGGCCCCTGTATGTTTGTGGCCGCCGCCGAGGGGGACGGCGACTTGATCAACGGGCGCGGCGACGCCTACTGCGGGATGCTCAACTGCTCCTACAACCTGGGGATGCGGCATTTGAAGGGCTACATCCCCGAGTACCCGGTGGGTACGGCGCAGGACATCGCCTCCATGATTACCGAGTTCGTGCCCATCGCTCGGGCGGTCATCGGCGTGAAAAACCTGAAGATCATCACCTTCGGCCCCCGTCCCCAGGACTTCTTTGCCTGCAACGCCCCCATCAAGGGCCTGTATGAGATCGGCGTGGAAATTGAGGAGAACTCCGAGCTGGACCTGCTGGTGAGCTACAAGGAGCACGCCAATGACCCCCGTATTCCCGAGGTCTGCGCCGATATGAAAACGGAAATGGGCGAGGGGCGCTACTACGATGACCTTCTGGCCCGGATGGCCCAGTTTGAGCTGACCCTGCTGGACTGGGCGGAGAACCACAAGGGTTCCCGGAAGTATGTGGCCTTCGCCGACAAGTGCTGGCCTGCCTTCCCCAGCCAATTTGGGTTCGAGCCGTGCTACGTCAACTCCCGTCTGGCATCCAGGGGCATCCCCGTGGCCTGCGAGGTGGACATCTACGGCGCGCTGTCCGAGTACATCGGGGCCTGCGTCAGCGGCGACGCCGTCACCCTGCTGGACATCAACAACTCCGTCCCCGCCCAGATGTGGGAGGAGCAGATTCGCGGCAAGTACGATTATCAGCTCACCGACACCTTCATGGGCTTCCACTGCGGCAACACCCCCGCCTGCAAGCTGTGCGCCGACCGGGCGGTGAAATACCAGCTCATTCAGCACCGCCTGCTGGAGCCCCAGGACAGCGACCCCGACTTCACCCGCGGCACCCTGGAGGCGGACATTGCGCCCTCTGACATCACCTTCTACCGCCTCCAGTGCGACAGCGAGGGCAATCTGCGCTCCTACATCGCCCAGGGCGAGGTGCTGCCCGTCAAGACCGGCAGTTTCGGCGGCATCGGCGTGTTCGCCATCCACGAGATGGGCCGCTTCTACCGCCACGTGCTGATCCAGAAACGTTACCCGCACCATGGCGCGGTGACCTTCGGCCACTACGGCAAGGCGCTGTTCGAGGTATTCAAGTTCCTGGGTGTGCAGGATATCGTCTGGAATCAGCCCAAATCCCTGCCCTATCCCACCGAGAATCCCTGGGGTTGACCGCCATGGAAAAGCTTTGTCTTGGCATCGAATTGGGCTCCACCCGGATCAAGGCGGTGGCCATCGGCGAGGGCTTCGCCCCCGTGTCCTCCGGGGGCTACACTTGGGCCAGCAGCTATGAAAACGGCGTGTGGACGTACTCGCTGGACGAGGTTTGGACGGGGCTGAAAGCGGCGCTGTCCGGGGTGGAGCACCGGGAGAACGTGTGCGCCATGGGGGTGTCCGCCATGATGCACGGCTACCTGGCCTTCGATGCGGACTGGAACCTGCTCACCCCCTTCCGCACCTGGCAGAACACCATCACCGGGCAGGCAGCGGCGGAACTCACCGCCCTGTTCGGCTTCAACATCCCCCAGCGGTGGAGCATTGCCCACCTTTATCAAGCAATTTTGAATGAGGAAGATCACGTCCCCCGGATTGCCCACATCACCACCCTGGCAGGATATGTTCACTATATGCTCACCGGGGTGAACGCCATCGGCGTGGGCGAAGCCTCCGGGATGTTCCCCATCGACAGCCAGACGCTGGACTATGACGGGGAAATGATGCGGAAATTCAATGAGCTGGTGAAATCCCGCGATCTGCCCTGGAAGCTGGCGGACATCCTGCCCAGGGTGCTCCCGGCTGGCGCGGATGCGGGCTGTCTCACCGGGCAGGGCGCGGCCCTGCTGGACGGTCTGCTCTCCCCCGGTATCCCCTTTGCCCCCGCCGAGGGCGATGCGGGCACCGGCATGACAGCCACCAACGCCGTAGCCCCCCGCACCGGCAACGTGTCGGCGGGCACCTCCATTTTCTCCATGGTGGTGCTGGAAAAGCCGCTGAGCCGCGTCTATGAAGAAATCGACCTGGTCACCACCCCCACCGGCGCACCGGTTGCCATGGTTCACTGCAACAACTGCACCAACGACACCAACGCCTGGGTGGACATGCTGCGGGAGGCGGCGGAACTGTTCGGGGCCGAGCCCAGTACCAGTGAGCTGTTTACGCGGCTCTACAAAAAAAGCATGGAAGGCGCCCCGGACTGTGGCGGCATCACCGTCTGCAACTACATGGCGGGGGAGGGCGTCACCCACATGGACGAGGGCCGGCCCCTGGTGGTACGCCGCTCGGACAGCAAATTTACGCTGGCTAATTTCTTACGGGCCCAGCTTTACTCCACCATGGCAACACTGAAGATCGGTATGGATATCCTGACTACGGAAGGGGTAGCTATTGACTCGCTCACCGGCCACGGAGGGCTGTTCAAAACCCCATTAGTGGGACAGAAGTATATGGCCGCCGCCTGCAATGCCCCCGTTGCCTGTATGGACACCGCCGGAGAGGGCGGACCCTACGGCATGGCCCTGCTGGCGGCATATCGGGTGTGGAAATCCGAAAACGAGACGCTGGAGGAATACTTAAATAATCGTGTGTTCGCGAGCGTGTCCGGCTCCACCGTCCAGCCGGACGGGGAGACGGCGGAGGGCTTCAACGCCTATATGGAGCGGTATAAGGCCCTGCTCCAAGTGGAACAAAAAGCGGTGGAGGTGCTGTAATGCTGGAAGAATTGAAGCAAAGGGTGCTGGAAGCCAACCTTTTACTGCCGAAGTATAACCTGGTCACCTTCACCTGGGGCAACGTGTCCGGCATTGACCGGGAGCGCGGTCTCATGGTCATCAAACCCAGCGGCGTGGAGTACGAGGGCATGACCGTCGATGATATGGTGGTGGTCTCCGTGGACACCGGGGAGTGGGTGGAGGGCAAATGGAAGCCCTCCAGCGACACCAAAACCCATATTGAACTGTACAAGGCGTTCCCTGGGGTGGGCGGCATTGTCCACACCCACAGCCCCCATGCGGTGGCCTGGGCCCAGGCCGGGGAGGATATTCCCTGCTTCGGCACCACCCATGCGGATTACTTTTACGGTTCTATCCCCTGCGCCCGCCATCTGACCCAGGCGGAGTTAGAGGAGGATTACGAGCGCAACACAGGCACGGTGATTGTGGAGGCCTTCCGGGAGCGGTGCATTGAGCCCACCGCCGTCCCCGGCGTGATCTGCGCCAGCCACGGGCCCTTCACATGGGGGAAAGACCCAGCCCAGGCAGTGCATCATGCGGTGGTGCTGGAGGAGGTGGCCAAAATGGCCATCCTCACCCGGCAGGTCAGGCCGTCCGCCAGTCCAGCCCCCCAGCGCATCCAGGACAAGCACTATTTCCGCAAGCATGGGCCGGGGGCTTACTATTGGCAAGGTTGAAAAGGAGTCCTATATGACAAAATTCGAAGAAAAGCAGTTCCAAATCACCGCCTGCAAGGTCCGCATGGGCGTGCTCACCGCCACCCACGGGGCCAAGGCGGGCCACCCCGGCGGCAGCCTGTCCGCCGCCGATGTGTTCACCTACCTGTACTTCAAAGAACTGAACATCGACCCAAAGCAGCCGAAAAAGGCGGATCGTGACCGGTTTGTTCTCTCCAAGGGCCACACCGCGCCGGGGCTGTACTCCGCCCTGGCCCACCGGGGCTTCTTCCCGGTGGACGATCTGCCCACCCTGCGCCGCATCGATAGCTATTTGCAGGGCCATCCCAACATGAATACCGTCCCCGGTGTGGATATGTCCACCGGATCGCTGGGCCAGGGCATCTCTTGTGCCTGCGGCATGGCGCTGGGCGTGAAGCATCAGAACAGCCCCGCCCGGGTGTACACCCTGCTGGGGGACGGTGAGATGCAGGAGGGCCAGGTGTGGGAGGCCCTGATGTTCGCTGCCCATTACAAGCTGGACAACCTCTGCGTCATCGTAGACCACAACGGCCTGCAGATCGACGGTTCCAACGAAAAGGTGATGGGATTAGGCTCTATCCCGGATAAGCTACGCTCTTTTGGACTGGACGTGTTCCAAATCAGCGGCCATGACTTTCAAGCTATGGAAGGAGCCTTTGAGGTCGCTCGGCAAACGAAAGGCAAACCCTGTGCTATCGTGATGGAAACCACCAAGGGCAAGGGGGTCAGCTATATGGAGGGCCAAGTGAGTTGGCACGGCAAGGCTCCCAACGATGAAGAATACGCCCAGGGAATGGCGGAGTTGAACGCCCAACTGAAAGAATTGGAGGCGGGTTAAAATGGCAGAGGCAAAGAGAATCGCCACCCGCCAGAGCTACGGCGAGGCGCTGAAGGAACTGGGTGAGCAGCACCCTGACGTGGTGGTGCTGGACGCTGATTTAGCCAACGCCACCAAGACGGAGATCTTCAAGAAAGCATTCCCCGACCGCCACTTTGACTGCGGCATTGCGGAGAGCGACATGATGTGCGTGGCGGCGGGGCTGTCCACCACGGGGCTGGTGCCCTTCGCGTCCAGCTTTGCCATGTTCGCGGCGGGCCGGGCCTTCGAGCAGGTGCGCAACTCCATCGGCTATCCCCATCTGAATGTGAAAATCGGGGCCACCCACGGCGGCATTTCGGTGGGCGAGGATGGCGCGTCCCACCAGTGCTGCGAGGACTTCGCGCTGATGCGTTCCATCCCTGGCATGGTGGTGATGTCCCCGGCGGATGACATGGAGGCCAAGGCCATGGTACGCGCCGCCTATGAGCACCAGGGTCCGGTCTATATGCGGTTCAGCCGCTACGGCGCCCCGGTGATCCACGACCCGGACAGCTTTACCTTCGAGATCGGCAAGGGCGAGATGCTGCGGGAGGGTACGGATGTGGCCATCATTGCCAACGGCCTGCTGGTGGCGGAGGCGCTGGACGCCGCCACCATCCTGGCAGAGCAGGGCATTTCCGCCCGGGTCATCAACATGGCCACAGTCAAGCCATTGGATGAAGATCTGGTGCTGAAAGCAGCCCGAGAGTGCGGCAGGATCGTTACCTGCGAGGAGCACTCCGTCATCGGCGGCCTGGGCGAGGCGGTGTGCGCGGTGATTGCAAAGCATGGCCTGCCCTGTCCCGTGGAACGGGTGGGCGTCAATGATGAATTCGGTCACTCCGGCCCTGCCGGGGCGCTATTGGAACAATTTGGGCTGTGCGCGGGGCATATTGCGGAAACAGCGCACAGCTTATTTAACTAATGGCATGGGTAAACCGTGTAGGAGGAAACGCTTCTATGAAAATGACATGGCGCTGGTACGGAGAGGGCAACGACCAGATCAAGCTGTCCGACATCAAGCAGATTCCCGGCGTGGAGGGCATCGTCTGGGCGCTGCATGACAAGATGCCCGGCGAAGTCTGGCAGCCCGAGGAGATCGCGGCGGTGAATAAGCAACTGGACGAGTACGGCTTCAACATGGACGTGGTGGAGAGCGTCAACGTCCATGACGACATCAAGATTGGTCTGCCCACCCGGGACGCACTGATTGAAAACTACAAGCAGACCATCCGCAACCTGGCCCCCTTTGGGGTGAAGGTGATCTGCTATAACTTCATGCCCGTGTTCGACTGGACCCGCACCGACCTGTTCCACCCTGTGGGGGACGGCTCCACCGCCCTGTACTACGAGGCCAGCAAGATCCACGAGGACCCCAAGGAGATGGCGGATTACGTCATGTCCTTCACAGAGAAATATAACATGACCTTCCCCGGCTGGGAGCCGGAACGGATGGCCAAGTTAGACGAGCTGTTTGAGAAGTATAAGTCCGTTACCAAGGAGAAGCTGTGGGACAACCTAAAGTATTTCCTGGAGGCCATCATGCCCACCTGCCGGGAGTGCGATATTAAAATGGCCATCCACATGGACGATCTCCCCTGGGACATCTTCGGCCTGCCCCGGCTGCTGGTGGACGCGGCGTCCATCGACCGCTTCCTCAGCATGGTGGACGATCCCTGCAACTGCCTCACCCTCTGCTCCGGCAGTTTGAACGCCAACGCGGACAACAACGTGGCGGAGATTGTGCGCAAGCACTGCGACAGAATCGCCTTCGCCCACATCCGAAACGTGAAGCACTTCCCCAACGGCGACTTCTCCGAGGCCAGCCACCGGGACTGTGACGGCGACACGGGCATCCTGGACATCCTCAAGGCCTACCACGACTGCGGGTTCGACGGCTACATCCGGCCCGACCACGGCCGGCACCTTTGGACGGAGGGCCCTGGTACTGTCCGGCCCGGCTACGGGCTGTACGACCGGGCGCTGGGCATCATGTATATGCTGGGTGTCTGGGACATGCTGGATAAACTTGATAAAAGGAGCAGGACATGATGGATTTACCCTTAAAGATTGACTTTACCGGCAAGGTGGTGGTGGTCACCGGCGCGGGTGGGGTGCTGTGCGGCACCATGGCCAAGGCCTTTGCCCAGGCGGGGGCCAAGGTGGCGGCCCTTGACTTGAACGAGGAGGCCGTGAAGAAGCTGGCCGACGAGTGCAAGGCCGAGGGCTTCATCTGCGAGGGCTACAAGGCCAATGTGCTGGAGCCGGAGGCCCTGGCCGCCGTCCATGAGCAGGTGCTGAAAGATCTGGGCCCCTGCGACATTCTGGTGAACGGCGCGGGCGGCAACAATCCCCGTGCCACCACCGACAATGAGTACCAGCACGAAGCCCAGGACGGCCAAAAGACTTTCTTCGACCTGGACGCGGGCGGCGTGGACTTCGTTTTCAAGCTGAACTTCCAGGGCACCCTGCTGCCCACCCAGGTGTTTGCCAAGGACATGGTGGAGCGTAAGAACGGCTGCATCCTCAACGTGAGTTCCATGAACGCCTATATCCCGCTGACCAAGATCCCCGCCTACTCTGGCGCCAAGGCGGCGGTGAGCAACTTCACCCAGTGGCTGGCCACCCACTTTGCCGGCACCGGTATCCGCTGCAACGCCATCGCCCCAGGCTTCCTGGTGTCCAACCAGAACCGGAAGCTGCTGTTTAACGACGACGGCACCCCCACCACCCGCTCCGCCAAGATTTTGAACGGCACCCCCATGGGCCGCTATGTGGAGAGCGAGGAGCTGCTGGGCGGCGTGTTCTTCCTGTGCGACGACAAGGCCGCCTCCGCCATCACCGGCGTGGTGCTGCCCATCGACGCGGGCTTCGCCGCCTATTCTGGCGTGTAATTTTCCCGCTTATAAAATCTTGCAAATACAAAAGTGACATCACGAAAAGATGAAAAAGACCTTGATGCTGGTTTCCGAAAAATCAAAACATCTCACAGAAGTATATAACGTGTTGTGCCGCGCCCAAATGGATGTGGTACACATAGACAACATATGTGAAGCAAAGGCAGGACTGGCAATGCACAGTCCTGCCTTTGTTTTACTTGATTTTGACATAATAGGGGCAGCTTTCCTGTTGGATGAGATTGCTTTCGGGCAATTTAGTCCCCGGCCTTACATTATAATTGCTGCAACATATGCGGACGGGAATGACCGTGCCGCCATGCTTAAGCGTGGTGCAGACCACTGTGTGGACAGCCCCATCAACACACGCGAAGTATTGGCAGTGATATACTCCGTACTGCGCCGCAACAGGCAGGCACATACAATAGAGCATAAAGAGCTGGTTATCAATACGTCCCGCCGGACAGTGACCATGCGTGGAGATCCGGTCGCCTTAACACGCAAGGAATATGAAGTCCTCTGCGCCCTCGCGCATCACGCTGGATCGATCCTGACAAAAGAGGAAATATATCGTGCGGTGTGGAAAGACAGCTATGACCCCAAAAGCACGAATGTATCCGATCAAATATCGTCGCTCAGAAGCAAGCTGGGTCTCAGCAGTAAAGATTCTGCCTATATCCAAACGATCATCGGCATTGGATATAAGTTTGGCGGATCCATGCACTGAGCGATTTATCTTTATCATTTTATGTCGATTTGTGTCGAGTGAATCCTAACCAAATCCTAACCGTATTCACATTTTGTTTCCATTTTAGTGGTAATATCTTACTGTAAGTATTTGCCTGGTTGGCCATGCCCGAGGAGAAAGAGTATGAAAGCTGCTGACCGTTATTTATCAGGTAGAGAACACCCGCCGCCTTAATGATATTGCACCTTGCCATGTGCGCAAATTGAAAATGGCCATATGTCAGCTGTGGCGGAATGGACTTGACAACCGCCATGGCTTATCGAGACTGTCAAGAGAAGGATTTGTAAAAATGACTGCCGATACCAAAACATATGTCGTTGGCCTATTGGAGTCGTATCAAAAGCGTTCAAAGCAAATTGACCTTTTGCACTACGAATTGTCCCACCCGGCTCGCGTCTCAGAAAATGAAATGATCGGGGCTTTGGCCCTTGCCCATGGTGAGGAGGGTGGCCGTCCAGGCGGTCACGCCTCCGACAAAACCCTATACATCGCGCTTAACTATCAGGATCGCACCGATGAAGCAAACCAAATTGGCGCTGATGAAGTAGTGGAGCAGCTTGTGGCGCTGGAAAAAGAGCAGGAGCGTTTGAAATATTACGTCTCGCTCTTAAAAGCGCGGCACAAAAAAGTCATCCAAATGTTTTATTTTGATGAAATGACCCCAGACGAAGTAGCGGAAACCCTTCAAGTGACAGTCAGGTACGCCCATTCCATCAAATCGAATGCAATCAATGAGCTTGTGTCAATGTACGAGTATGTGGACGGACTGCGCTAAGGAAGTTCCGATTCTGTTCCCTTTTTGTTCCCTCATTCTTCAGTAAAAAAGCACTTTTTCAGCATTGCAATTTCCATTTACTCTGTGTTATGATTAAACTGTCAAAAAAGAGATGCTCTCCGGGAGTTCCCTGGAGGGCATCTCTCTTTCAGTCGCAAGATAGGAGGTGTTGGCATGATGCGGGCAAGAACGATCCACGAGGCGGCGACGTACTTCCGCGAGGCGGATCCTGATACCTGTTTAAGCGAAACGGCTATCCGAAGGCTCATCCGCTCAGGAACTGTGCCGAGCACTCGTGTAGGGAGAAAGTATCTCGTTACCGTCGAGGCTCTGGAGGCGTACCTCTCAGGCGCGATCCAGTCCCCGGTCAAAATGCAAACGGTGAAAACATGGAAAATTGAATGATTTTTCGGCGTGAGGAAATAAAAATAAACTTTTATAACCCCTTGTGATTTGCAAATATTCCCCCTATAATGAAGGTACTGTATTGCAAGGCGTTACTGAAAGGAGAACGCCAAATGCCAAAGACAGCAGCGAAGAAGAAATACAATTACTTAACCAAAGCACTCCAGCTCCCGGACGGCAGCCGCAAGTACATCCGGGCCAAAACCCAGGCAGAGTTAGATGAAAAGGTGTTAAAGGCACAGATCCTGGTCAACTCCGGCGTGGACATTTGCAGCGAGGAAACCTTCGGCCATTTTGCTCAAATGTGGTACGACCTCTACAAGAAGCCCAACCTGCGTGAGAACAGCCTCAACGCGATCAAGTACGTTTTGAACCAACACATCCTGCCGTTCATTGGTGGATACCGCCTGCGGGATATCACCCCCATGCAGATTCAGGCCATTATGGCCTCGCTGTCCAACAAGAGCAATTCCCTCCAATCCAAGGTTCTGATCCATTTGCGCAGCATCTTCAAGGCCGCGCAGGAAAACGGATTGGTGGCGAAATCTCCCGTGAGCAGTATGCTGAAGCCGGGCGGCAAGAAAACCGCCGAGAAGGTGGCTCTCGTACCCCAGGAGACCCGTCTCTTGGTGGAAAGGGTAAGCAATCCCAGGGCCTACACCTTTCTGCTGATTGCGCTCCATACGGGGATGCGTAGAGGAGAGATTTTGGGCCTCATGTGGGAGGACATCGACTTTGAGCAGAGGATCGTCCACGTCAGACACAACGCCATCTTGGGCAAGGGAGAGACCTCCATCCACGATACGCTGAAGACTGATGCAGGACGGCGGGATATTCCCTTGACCGATGAGCTGGAAGTATGGCTGCCGAAGTACAAGAAGCGCAGCCACTCCAAGTTTGTGCTGGCCATGCAGAACGGCAAGCCGCTCACCCAGTCCGCCTACAAGAGTATGTGGAAGCTGGTAGAGCGGGAGTTGCCCGAGACCCATGTGACGGCCCACGTCCTCCGCCACACCTATGTCACCCGGCTGTTTGAGGCGGGGCTGGACATCAAGGAGATCCAGTACCTGGCGGGCCACAGCACCGTGGACATGACCCTCCGGGTATACACCCATTACGACCGGCGCTCCCGGGAAGGGAAGACCGCCGAGAAAGTGAGAGAAGCTATGCGGGAAAACGCATGACACAAGGGGTCAAAAAAATTTGCAACAGATTTGCAACAACACGCCCCAAAATGGCCCGAAAATATCCTAAAATATGGGAAATAAGGCGGTTCAAAATTGCCCTGAACAGCAAAGCAAAAACCCCTCAAACCGTTCTGTTACTGTTCACAGGGACACAAGTTGAACCTACCCCTATATTTGGTGAGCGGGCGGCGGAAGCTGCCCGCTCACCTCGTTTTTCTGTCCCTACGCCAGCAGTTTCAAGCAGTCCTCCATGGAGGGCAGGGTTGCCATCTGCGGCTGGCGCTCACCCGGCTCCATCGGGCTGTCCAGGTTCCCAATGTCCCGGTAGATGATCCGGACGCTCTGCGCCGCACTGCGGGAATATTTCACGCTGCGCTCCCCAATCTCGATGCGCTGGATGAACAGTCGAGCCAGCTCCGGCGTCAGCTCGTCGATGGTGGTGAACCGCTTGGCCTTCTCAATGAACGCTTCCACGTTGGCGGCGGACGCTTTCAGCTTCTCCAGCCTGTCCTCCTTTTCCGGGATGGCCTCTTGCAGCATCTTCTGCTCGGCGTTATAATCGGCGGAGAGCATCTGGAACTGCCCGGCGGTGATCCGTTGGAGGACGTGATCCTCATAGAGCCGCTTGAACAGCATAGACAGCTCCCCATCCCGCTTCCGCATGGCGTCCAGCTCCTTCTGGAGCGTATTCATCTCCCGGCGCAGTTCCTTGCTGTTCTTCTGGTTGATGTACGCCGCGAACTGCCGCTCCTTCATCCTGGCAAAGTGGGTCACCCGCCGGAGGTCATCCAGCACGATCTTGCACAGCTCATCCTCCCGGATATGGTGTGCGGAACACGCAGCCTTGCCCCGTTTCCCGTAGGTGTAGCACGTGTAATAATACCTCGCCTTTTCCATCGTGCTGGCCCGGTGGAGCACCATGGGCTTGCCGCAGTCCTCACAGAAGGCCAACCCAGAGAAGATATTCGGCTCATCCATCTGTTTCGGGACGCGCTTCTTGTGCTGGCGCACGTCCTGCACGATGTCCCACTGCTCCTGGGTGACCAGCGCCGGGTGGGTGTTCTCCACTGTGATCTGCTCACGCTCCGGTCGGCGGATCAGCTTCTTGTTTTTGTAGGAAAGCGAAGTGGATCGCAGTCCCACCGTATGCCCCAGGTAGACCCGGTTGTCCAGGATGCCCGTCACGCTGCTGCCGCTCCAATCATAGGGCCGGGTGGTGTCCACATGGTTGTGGGACTTCCCCTCTTTTTGGTAGGCGTAGTTGGCGGGCGTCAGGATCTGCTCGTCCGTCAGGATGCGGGCGATTTGGTTGGGGCCTTTGCCGCTGGCGCACAGGTCGAAGATGCGCTGCACCACAGGCGCGGTTTCCTCGTTGGGGACGATCTCCTTGCTGTCCGCCGCTTTCCTGCGGTAGCCGTAGGGCGGCCTGCCGCCGAGACGCTCACCGCGCTCCGCCTGGAGCTTTTTCACCGCCCGAACCTTTTTGCTGGTATCCTTGGCGTGCAGCTCATTTGCCCAGTTTCGGATGGGATTGAAGTCGGTGCTGCTCTCCACCAGGGAGTCCACTCCATCATTGATGGCGATGAAGCGGACGCCCTTCGTGGGCAGATAGAGTTCTGTCAGCTGGCCCACCTGCAAATACTCGCGGCCCAGGCGGGACATATCCTTGACGATCAACGTGTCCACCTCGTCCGCTTCGATCATCTCAATGACCTTTTTCCAGGAAGGCCGCTCGAAGTTCGTCCCGCTGTAACCATCGTCCGCCAGGAATATGGCGTTTTCAAAACCATTATCAGCAGCGTATTTCTCCAACAGCAGGCGCTGGTTTATGATCGAATTCGAATCGCCCATCCGGGCGTCCTCTTGACTGAGCCGTCCGTAGAGAATCGTATATTTTTGGCTTGCCATTTTACTGTTTTCCTCCTTTCTGTCAGCAAGCCGGTACGGTAATACACACTATACCGCACCGGCCCGCCGAAGTCTACTGAAACATCATCCGGCGCGGGTATCTTTTTTCAACTCGGCGTCGATGAGTTCCAGCATTTTGTCTGTGGGTGTGGCGGTGGGGTGGCCGGGGAACACGGAGGAGACGTGGAAGCACTTCCCTCCAATGAGCATCTTCCGTTCGAGGACAAAACCTCCCTCGCACTCTGACGTGGCGGTGTCGCGGAAGATCGTGTTCACTCCATCGCCCTCCTGCCGCAGCACGGCGTTCTCCGGGCGGTAACCGCCCAGCATCCCGGTTGTCATGTATTCCTGCAACTCGGTCATAAAACTCCTTTCTCCCTGGTTCACAGGGTTGGCCCAAAATCATATCCCTGACTGCCGCTGAACTTCTGGCCCATGGCCAGCTTCTTCAGCGCTTCACGCCGCCGTTGCTTGCTGTCCGTCCAGGTGGGCGGCGCGGGGAGCTGCCACTCCGCGTCACGCTCCAGGTCGGCCAGCACCTGGAACCACCCCGCCGCCAGCTCACCCAGCCAGCCCTCGTCCGGCTCCAGCGTAGCGGGACGGAAGCCTGTGGCCTGACGGTAGACGAACAGCAACTCCAGGTTTTCCTTGAGGAAAGTTTCATCGTGGAGGCTGCTGTCCCGGCATTTGCGCCCGTTGGGACAGGTGAACGTGATGTGCTTCCGGTTCGGCTCCCATCTCACCTCGTAGCCCTCCACCTCCATGTTCTCAATGAAACTCTCCCGGTCATCTGCGTACTCCAGCGCCTCGTTGATAGCCTGGATCAGATCCAGCTTCCAGCTGTCGCCGCGCAGGCCCGCCTGGTACTCGCCGGGCGTCATCCGTTTCTTCTTCGCGTGGGACACGGGAGGCGGCAGTATGCTCAGCTTGTGGGCGGCACAGATCTTATCGTTGACCCTTCGGTGCTCAATCAAATCGCTGCGGCTCTGGTGGAGCTTACGACCATCCCGGCAGCTGACGCTGTTCACCACGAAGTGGTTGTGGAGGTGGCCTGTGTCAACGTGGGTGGCAATCAGCACCTCGAAGTCTGGGAACTGCTGCTGCGCGAATTCCAGACCGATGGCGTTGACCTCCTGCGGCGTGATGTTGTCCTCGTCGGAGAAGGACTGGACGAAGTGGTAGTACTGCGTGCCGTCCGTTTTGCGGAACCGCTGCTTGGTCATCTGCATCTCGATGAGCGCAGACTGTGGGACGCAGTTGTATCCGGATACCAGCCTGTCATCGTCCCAGCGCGTTTTCTTTTCCTGCTCCACATACTCGACCACCCCGCGCAGGGCCTTGCCGCTCTGCGTCTTGCTGCGGATCGCGGTGAAGGTTGCCATCAGCGCACCTCCCGAACCAGTGCGCCCAGCGTGTCACACAGCCGGGTGTACTCGCTGAGCAGATCGTCGCCGCGCAGGACGGTGAGCCGTCCCATGTTTGCCAGCGTGGTCAGTTGGTTGAGATTGCGGCCTTGGGCTTTCATCTCAGAGAGCAGATCGTCCAGACCATCCACCCGGACGATGTCCTTCCCGAGCGCGCAGGTGGTGAGGTAATCGGTAACGGTCATGCCAGCGGCCCTGGCCCGCTGTTGGATGGATTTTTTGTCCGCCTGGGTCATCCTGGCGGTGATGATTTCGGTTTTCTTTTTCTGCATTGATCTCCTTTCTCCCCCTTTAGGGGGCAGGGGGAGCCGGGGCAGGGCCCCGGCGAGTGCGGGCGGCGTATAGCCGGACGCGATGCTTGCCCCACCCAAGAGGGTGGGCTTCCGCCCCAACGGGGCGCCTCTGCGATGCCCTAACTGGACGCTCCCACCAACGGCCCACAAAAGCCGAACACCGCGCCTGGGCCGCTCTGCGGGTACATTCTCGCTCTGCACCGCAAGAGCGGACACAGCGCCGCACACGGGCCAACGTGGGGCATCACAGGCGGTGCGGTCACTGGGCGGAAGGGTCGACAGGGACGATATTTCCGGCCCCAGCGCAATCGGCACTATCGGCACGGCGGAGTTCTATGAGCCGCTTCCCGTTGCTCCTGCGTACAACCGCCGTGATCCCAATTCCACTTAGGGCTGCAACGCTTTGCAGAATTTTGCGGGACACATTTTTCGGCGTGACGCCCTCCGAGCCGTCAGGGTCGATGCGCTGTGCCAGCTCGGTGGGAGTGCCGATAAATCCAGCGCTGCCGCACAGCAATTCAGAGAGGAGAAAAATGATGCGGTCACCCAACAGCTCTGGCTGCTGGTAACTGTCTGCCGTCACCTCCCACACGTTGTCGGCGTTGCGGCGCAATTCCAACTCCCTGTACTCGATGTCGCGCCCGATGCAGGACAGCCGTGCCCTGCCGCTGCCCCGCTGCTCCTCCACCAGCGTGAAGCTGGCATCCACCGCGCCGCTGATGGCGGTGGTGCCGGAGATGCGGTTGAACACGTCGTCCGCTTTTTCTTTCCGCAGGTGGTGAATGAGCAGGATGGCGATGCCGTGGGCGTCGGCCAGCTTCTTCAGCGCGGACAGGTCGCGGTAGTCGTTGGCGTAGGTGTTGTCGTAGGTGGTTCCCCGGATCATCTGGAGCGTGTCGATGATGACCAGCGATGTGCCCGGATGCTCCGCCAGGAATTGCCGCAGCTGTTCCTCCAGCCCATCCCCCAGGATGCGGCTCTCGGTGCAGAAGTACACGTTGGGCGGCGCGTCCTCCGTCACATCGAACAGCCGGTTCTGGATGCGCAGCTGGGAGTCCTCCAGGCAGAGGTAGAGCGTCGTGCCCTGCTTCACCGGCAGGCCCCAGACGGGTTCCCCTTTCGCCACGGTGACGGCCAGCCACAGCGCCAGCCAAGATTTGCCCACCTTGGGCGATCCCGCCAGGATGTGTAGACCCTGGGAGATCAGCGTGTCCACCACAAAGTTCAGCGGCTGGAGCGGCTTGCTCATCAGCGTCTCGCCGTCGATGGTGGGCAGGCGGTTTGGTCTTGCGTTGTTCATTTTAAAAACCTCCTTTTCTGATTGGGGCTTTGAACTTCTGCCCCTGTATGGTACAATACAGAAAAAGAATGCCAGTTGAAATAAACAAGTGTTATCCGGGAAAACCGGAAATAACGCTTGCAGACAGGGAGGGCGCTTATGAAAACCGATTGCGGAGTGTATGTGACCATCGCACCCGATGGGACGCTAAAAAGAGACCTCGCCGCAGTACGCGGCAAGATCCCTTTGGAGGATACCACTGTGGAGGATGAGATCATCACATTCTCCGAACTTGATTTTGGCCCATACGCCGAGGTGGTTGACCTCGTCATCACCTCCGCCGCGTTCATCCCCCACCAGGGTCGTTTAGAGGATGCGGACATGAATGTGTTCCAGTTCATCCAGGACACCACCATCGACCTGGTAACCACGATGGAGCAGGACGCCCCGATGTTCGGGACTTTGACCCGCGCAATGATTGAGGACTGCATCCCGGAGGATGATGGGACGGGGCTTTACGTTTACACCACTACCGCGCAGATCATCTCCATCCTGACCTCGGTGATGTATCTCCAGTTCGAGGTCAACGATATCCTGAGCGACCTGCGCCACGGTATCCCTATCGACTTCGAGGGCAGATATGACTATCTGCGTATGCAGGAGCTCACCCAGGTTTTTGAGCCGGACAGCGGTGGGCTGGTCTCCCGCTATTATTTCCGCTCCATATCGGACTACTACTATTTTCTGCTGGTGCATTTCATCTCCGGCAAACCAAACGTGGTGCTGTGCGAGTGCTGCGGGCGGTATTTCATCCCGCAGACAAAACGGAAGACGCTCTACTGTGACCGGGAACTCAAAAACGGCAAGTCCTGCAAGGCGCTTGCCCCCGCGCTGAAGCACAAGTTGGACGCCAGCCGCAAAAAGGTCATTGAGGAATTTGACCGGGCCAAGCAGCGGATGTACAAGCGGTACGAGAGGACGGAAACCTTTGGGGAGAAACCCGCCAACAAGAATTTGAGCTATAACGAATACTACCAGTGGTTAAAGCGGGCAACCGATGCCAGGGATCGGTACTTGGCTGGGACGCTAAGTGAGATGGACGCACTAAAAATTATTGATGTGAAATAGTGAATTGCATACGATGGAAAACCAAGTATTTTAATTTGTGCAAGGAGCAGGATGCTTATGGAACGAAGCACAGAGCAATTCATTGAAAATTTATATCGCAAAAATTATCACAGGCTCTACGTTCATGCCTGCTCGATATTGGGGCAGAGTTCGGAAGCGGAAGCTGCGGTACAGGAAGCGTTTTTAGCGGCCTGTAAAAAGCCGGATAAGTTTATCCGCAGCGAGAGCCATATTGGTTGGCTGAAAAGAGCGGTGGAGAACGAAGCATTACATATTTTGCGGGAGCAAAAGTATTCTGCGGCGCTTTTTATGTCGATAGAGGAGCTTTCTCCTGGCCAGGAACCAGCAGCTTTGGAGGATAGCAGTTTTGAACTGGTCGAGCTTTGCCAGAGAGCCATTTCCAAAGAAGATTTTGACTTCTTCATCAGAATTTCCAAGCACGAATCGACATTCCAGGAAGAAGCCGAACGGCAGGGCGTAAGACTGGCAACTTGCTATAAAAGATTTGAGCGGATTCGAAAAAGGCTGCAGCAAGCATTGGATGATTATTACAAAAAGTAGCCTTTCAAATTGGTGAAACTGCTGAACTTGAAAATTTTTCTGGAGCGGTGTCGAAAAACGGGCCGCTCGTGGAGTATAGGTTATAAGGGGGACAAAATCATGGACGAGTTAAAAAGGCTCGACAATAATCAGTATGCCTACTTGCGCCAGCTCTCCATTGAAAGGCTTCTGGAACTATTGAATGTTGCACCTGTTCCCGCAAGCTGTCCGGAGGACGAAGCGTATGTAGATGCGCTGGAGGAGGCGATCATTGAGAAAGAAAATGAAAATCCCACAGGATTCTTCCCCGATGTAGACCAGCAATGGGAGCAGTTCGTAACCCAATATCTGCCCGAGATAGAAGAAACCGCGCTTGAACCTGAGCGCATGGAGCACGCCGATTTAGCACAAACCAAACAGCAGCCCCTTGAAGTCCCCCCAAAGCGTGCTGTGACCTTCCGCCGGGTCTGGCGCACGGCCCTGATTGCCGCCGCCGCGGTTGCCTGTATGCTTGCCGTTATGGTGACGGCCCAGGCTGCGGGCGTGGATGTGTTCGGCGCAATGGCCCGGTGGACGGAAGATGTATTCAGCTTTGGGCAGATCCCGCCTGACAGTGAGGTGTCCGACAACATGAACGGTGAAGCTGCTGGGCCGGAGTTTTCCTCCTTGCAGGCGGCGTTTGATGCCTACGGCATGACGGAGGTACACGAACCCACATGGCTCCCAGATGGGTATGTTTTAGGAGAACTTGATGTAACGTACCTGGACGATCCGTTCCAGCAAACCTTTGCGGTATCCTACACGGACAACGAGGGGTATGTAAGCATCAATGTCATGAGCTATGAGGATGAACCTGCCACACAGGTGCAGAAAACTGGCGACCCAGTGGAATCGGTGGTAAAGGACGGGATTACTTTCTACTTGATCCAAAACACAGACAATTGTGCTATTGCCTGGTATACGGATCAGTATGAGTATTATCTTAGGGAATCGCTGATTAAAGCGCCCAAAAGCCAAGTATACCGTCAAAAAAGATAG
>ERZ779626.105-NODE-105-length-56898-cov-25.638689_pt1 | contig 56898 bp, 52 predicted proteins | sample MGYA00514209_ERZ779626 | MGnify/ENA primary metagenome ERZ779626 (study PRJEB29562, sample SAMEA4376713) | mouse gut metagenome | isolation source: Cecum | study: EMG produced TPA metagenomics assembly of the A DSS colitis mouse model was used to assess the...
GACAGCAAGTTCATAATAAATGATGTCGTTTGGAAACCTTCGTGAAACAACCCTGACATCTGCGAAAAATTCTCTTGACAGATTCCATCTCAGTGTTTATGATAGTTTTAAGCTGAAATATGAATTGAATAGAGACATAATTAAATAAAGATATAATTGAATAAAGACATAAAACTGATGACCAAGAGGAGTACATGTTTTGGGAGACTCACAGAGAGCTGCAGATGGTGGGATTGCGGCAGTCAAAGAGATGTGGAATGGACTTGGGAAGGTGGGAGCAAAGAGCCGACAGAGGCTTGAGTAATGCCCAACGGGATTTCCGCCCGTTATCAAGGGAAAGCGCATGATGGTGCGTGTGGAGAGAGGGTGTATTTTATATGCCAAGTTAGGTGGTACCGCAGAAGTTGAGAGCTTTTGTCCTAGTAGAGATATTAGGACAGGAGCTTTTTTTGTGCACGCGAGGATCCGGCGCGCAGATGAGCGGAAGTCACATAATGCAAAAAGTGGTAAAAATGATAACGGCGACAACAAATAAGAAAGGAAGAATGAAAATGGAAGAAAAGAAAGGCAGATATGGTGCGTACGGCGGACAATATATACCGGAGACGTTGATCCCGGCAGTGCAGGAGTTAGAGCAGGCGTATGAGAAATACAAGAATGAGCCCGGATTTCAGGCGGAATTAAAGGAACTGATGGAAAAATATGCAGGGCGCCCGTCCCTTTTGTATTATGCGGAAAAAATGACAAAAGATCTGGGCGGTGCAAAGATTTATTTGAAGAGGGAAGACCTGAACCACACAGGATCCCACAAGATCAACAATGTATTAGGACAGGTGCTTCTGGCAAAGAAGATGGGCAAGACGCGTGTCATCGCGGAGACCGGAGCCGGGCAGCACGGTGTGGCGACTGCCACGGCAGCGGCATTGATGGGGATGGAATGTGAGATCTTTATGGGGAAAGAGGACACGGACAGACAGGTGCTCAACTGCTACAGAATGGAACTTTTGGGTGCGAAAGTGCACTCGGTGACTTCGGGAACGATGACGCTGAAAGATGCTGTCAACGAGACCATGCGCGAGTGGGCTTCGCGAATGGATGACACTTTGTATGTGCTCGGTTCTGTCATGGGACCGCACCCTTTTCCGATGATCGTGAGGGACTTCCAGAAAGTGATCGGGCAGGAGATCAGGGAACAGCTCATGGCGGCGGAGGGAAAGCTTCCCGACGCGGTGATCGCCTGTGTGGGCGGCGGCAGCAATGCGATGGGTTCTTTCTATGAATTTATCCCTGACACGAGCGTCAGATTGATCGGCTGTGAGGCGGCGGGGCTTGGTGTCGATCATCCCAGGAATGCAGCGACTGTCGCCAATGGGACTGTCGGTATTTTTCATGGTATGAAGTCCCTGTTCTGCCAGGACGAGTACGGGCAGATCGCACCAGTGTACTCGATATCGGCAGGACTGGATTATCCTGGCATCGGACCAGAACATGCAAATCTCAATGAGACAGGGCGTGCGCTGTACGTGCCGGTCACGGACGAGGAGGCTGTGGAGGCGTTTGAGTATCTGTCGCGCACAGAGGGCATTATCCCGGCTATAGAGAGTGCACATGCAGTTGCATATACCAAAAAGATCGCGCCGGATCTCGGCAAAGACCAGGTTATCGTTGTCACGATCTCAGGGCGCGGGGACAAGGACGTGGCGGCGATCGCGCGGTACAGGGGCGTGAAGATATTTGATTAGGGGCAGGTGTTCTGTGCCGAGAAAAGATTGAAAATATTGGAGAGATGAGGAGAAAATGAAATGAGTAGAATCAGCAAAGCATTTGAGGATCAAAAAGCATTTATCGCGTTTGTGACAGGGGGGGATCCGGATCTGGATACGACAGAGAAGCTGATCCCACAGATGGCAGCAGCAGGGGCGGATCTGATCGAGATCGGGATTCCGTTTTCAGATCCGATCGCTGAGGGCGTTGTCATACAGGCAGCAGATGAGCGGGCACTCAGGGCAGGGACGACGACAGACAAACTGTTTGACATGGTGGCACGTGTGCGGTCGAAGGTTGATGTTCCCCTGGTATTTATGACATATGTCAATCCAGTGTACACCTATGGAACGGAGAAATTTGCACAGAAGTGTGCAGAGTGCGGAATTGACGGGATTGTTATCCCTGATGTTCCGTTTGAGGAGCAAGAAGAGGTGAGCGGAGCCTGTGAGGCGGCAGGCATCGAGCTGATCTCCATGATCGCGCCGACATCACATGACCGCATCGATATGATCGCAAGACAGGCAAAGGGTTTTCTCTACTGTATGTCACCACTTGGTAGAACAAATGTTTACAATGGGGCTGCGGCAGCCGTCAAAGAGATGGTAGACCGAGTGAAGACAGTATCAGATATTCCGTGCGCGATCAGTTCTGGGATCTCTACGCCGGAGCAGGCGCATGAGATGGCGGCAGTGTCGGACGGCGCGATCGTGGGCAGTGCGATCGTCAAGATCGTCGCACACTATGGCAAGGACTGCGTCGATCCGGTGTGCAGTTATATCAAGGATATGAAGGCTGCTGTGTTGGCGGCATAACAACAGCAGATGTTGTCAAAATGCCGGGGAGGCGTATCAGCAGCGGAACCCTCTTGTCATCGGAAATTGCGGTCAAAGAGATGAAAACCACATCTTAAGAAAGATTTTTCAGATAGAATTCAGCCAGGGACAGCGCGTTGGAAACATGCTCCTCCGGATATTGCGTGCAGAGGGACAGAAACAGGCGCTGGTTCTGCGCCTGAGGCGACTCCTCCTCCCCAAAGAGCAGATAGTCGATACTGACATGGAACGCATGTGAGATCTGCGCCAGCACATCGATGCTGGCGGTTCTTTTTCCGGTCTCGATCAGAGCCAGATACGATGTCGATATGTATATTTGTGAGGAAAATTGTTCCTGTGTGCAATTCAGCGAAGTGCGCAGTTCTTTGATCCTGCGGCCAAGCTTCTTTAAGTCGATCAGATATTCGTCCATAAAATCCCCCATACTTCTATTTAAGCAATATTCTTTTAGCCATCAAATATATCATATCAATATTTCTACAAACTATTATTTCTGAGAGAAACAAAATTATTAACTAATAGTAATAATGGTGATAAAATAAGAGATTGTTAAGGAACTGCTGTCAAAACTCCTTCTCGCTGGGTGAGCAGTTCCGAAGACACTGACGGCAGGAGGAGTCTGTGAATGGCGGATTCCGATAGTTTGTTAACACAAGTATAGGAGGATACGATCATGAAGATGAAGAAAACAGTTGCGGCAATACTTGCAGCGACAATGGTAATGTCAACAGGGATAACTGTCTGTGCGGCTGGTTCAGGCTCCGCAGCACCGATCGGCGTGGAGAAGACAGAAGGTTCGTCAGGCAGCAGTACGACAACAACAACGTCTGCTGCGAAGTCTTCCGGCGCAGAGATTTCTGTGGCGGGCTCCAATGTTAAGACATCCGTATCAGGTGTATATGCGGCAGAAAAGGTTCAGGGCGTGGCAGTCATGAACTCGCTGGCAGAAGTCAGGAGCAAATTGAACCTGTCGGGGAGCCAGACACCTTACGTGATGATCTTTGATACCGATACCAAAAAGAGCAGCAAAGCCATGGACAGCATCAATGCAGCAGTAACTGCCCTGGGAGGCGGTGAGATCGCAGCTACATTAAATATCAATCTCGGCGCAAAGGAGAAGGGCAGGTTTGTCAGTCTGTCAGACGGCTCTGTCGGTATGGTGGTCGGATTGCCCAAAGGGGTAGACACAACGAAATCTATCAGTATAATCTGTGTGCGTCCTGGCGGCAAAACGACGATATTAGAGGATACTGACACAAATCCAAAGACAGTCACATTTGAGCTGCAGGCTGGATTGGGAACATATGCGATAGTAGCGCAATAAATGATGCAGTCACCGGAATCATCCGGTGGCTGTAATAGTACAGGGAGATGTTATACTATTTTGTGGAAAAGCATTTGTTGAAACGGATCAGACAGAGCAGATATGCAGCAGTGTATTATACGGTACTCTTTAGCCTTTTTCACTTCAGCATTTTTAAGCTCTATGGATTTTCCATATTTCCGGATGAGTTTGGATATTGGGCATATGCGGCAAAGGCGGCGGGATATGACTGGTCGGAGGTTGTCTCGCTGTGTTCATTTTATTCATGTGGATACAGCTTTTTCCTGTTTCCCATATTTCGGTTCTGCAACGACGCCGTGACAGCTTATCGCACTGCAGTCGCGCTCAATTTCATATTGGTCGGCGCGGCATATTGGATTTTGTGCAGGATAGGGAGTCTGTTCATGCACGAACAGGGAGAAGATAGTCAGATCAGATCAGCGATCGCCATGTTTTATCCGGCAGTTATATTATATGCACAGACAACGATGGCGGAGACACTGCTCATGACGGGGTATCTGTTCGTATTGATGCTGTTTGAAAGATATCTGAGAAAACCAGGCTGTCTGGCAATGATACTGATCCTTGCAGTCAACTCTTATATGTACCTGGTGCATATGCGCACGATCGGCATCTTTGCTGTATGTGCGGGGCTGATGTTTCTGGCGGAAGTTCGCAATGACAGGGATTACAGGAAACTGTTATTCATGATCATAATGACACTCGTGTCATTATTTGCGGCAGTGCTTTTCAAGAAATGGATGTCAGCCAGTCTATATCAGAATGTGGACCAGGAGCTCTATGCAGTCAATACATACGGAGGGCAGTTTGAAAAAATAAGGTATATTTTTTCGAAGGATGGTATCGCCGCGTTTGTGGCAGGACTATGCGGTAAAGTGCTGTATATGGGCATAGCGACGTATGGCACTGCATACTGGGGCATCTGTTTTCTGGTGAAAAAGTGCTGTGAAGGGATCCACTGCAAAAAAGGCAGTGCGGGACTCGTGGAAGCGTTCATATTGCTGACGGTTCTGTCGCAGATCGTTATCAGCACCGTCTATAATGTCATTCCGGACAGCTATGACAGTATTACATTTGGAAGATACCACGATCATATCATGCCTGTTCTGATCATGTCAGGAATCACTGGGATCACATGCCGGTCAGGCAGGAAAAAGGGGTATCTGCTTATCACGGGGCTTTCTTTTGCGGTGTTTACTGCGGTCGTATTGGACTATGCGGGAGGATTGAAAAGGGTATTTCATGATCGGGATGTGCCTCGTTGAGCCGGGAACGCTCAATACAGTCAGATTTTATATGATCTCCTGTCTGACAGGTATCCTGTGCATGTGCTTTTTTAGTTTTATCCTGTTTTTGTATAAAAGGTCCGGCAGCAGATCGGTCTTGTGCATGCTTGCCGCGCTGCAGCTGCTGGCGGTACTGCGGCTTGGTAATCAGTATATCTACCCGTTTAACAGGCTTGCGCGTCAGGATATCGGACTTGCGCAAAAGATGGAAAAGCTGATCGAAAGCAAGGGACCAGGGCGCCAGATCACATATGTAGATTATAATGATATATCCGCGATCGGACTGATGCAGTTTGCGCTGAGGGACAAAACAATCAAGGTTGTCTCAGAGGAACAGTGCATTTCGGGTGAGGCGGTCGACGGGGAGACTTTAGTGTTATTGGGAGCTGGAGATCCCATATGGGAGGAGCTTCAGAAAAAGTATGGAAATGAGATTTTCGGCGGTCACTTTGTACTGCTGTATAACGACGAGGAGACATGGAAATGAACAGAAAGATAGTGAGCCTGCTGGCATTGCTGATCATGGCAGTAAGCCTTGGGATGACGGTCAGGGCAGGCGAGCAGGTGCTGATGGAGACAGTGAAAGAGACAGATATATACGAGAAGGCGGATACGGGCAGCAGCGTGCTGGCTACACTGGAACAAGGGCAGCCTGTCATCTGCTGTGAGGTGTCAGGTTCCGACGGATGGTTATGAGATCACATATCAGGGGACAAAGGGATATGCACTCCGCAGTGATTTTGAGCTGTACGGAGATATGGATGGGATCGACGAAGGATTCAGGGACATCCAGGAGGAGAATCTGGAGCAGTTTGAGCAGATACAGGAAGAACAGCTGGAGAGAAAGAGTGAGTCGTTCTGGGGCGGAGTCATGGTAGTACTGATCGCACTGATGTTTGCTGTCGGCATTTTTACTGTGTTGCGTAAAATGAAGAAGGGAAATATGGATGCGCAATGAGGGAAAAATATGACAAGATCATTATCGGCGCAGGGCTTTATGGGCTGTACGCGACATTGCACTGCGGTGCGAAAAAGCAGAGAGTGATCGTCCTAGAATGCGATCCGGAACCGTTTCGGAGGGCGACTTATATTAATCAGGCAAGAGTGCATCAGGGATATCACTATCCGCGTTCCATATCGACAGCAATGAAATCAGCAGGTTATTTTGAGCGCTTTCATAAAGATTTTGCGTTCTGCATAAACAGGGAGTTTGAGAAGATCTATGCGACTTCTGCGAAGTACTCATGGTCTGACGGGAGACAGTTCAAAAAGTTCTGCAGGGCAGCGGGTATTCCGTGCGAGGAAGTGTACCCGGAGGACTATTTCAGGGAAGGTATGTGCGACGATGCGTTTATAACAAGGGAATATACATATGACGCGATGCTGTTGAAAGCGTATTATCTGGACAAGCTGTCACAGTTGACCAATGTGAGACTGCTATTTGACCAAAATATAGCGGCGATCGAAAATGATGGCACGGACTACATCTGCAGGATGTCGTCCGGTCAGGAATACGCAGCGCCCTATGTGCTGAATGCAGCCTATGCGGGAACAAATCAGGTTTTGGATCTGGCGGGTTTTGAGAGATTCAGGATCAAATACGAACTGTGTGAGATCATTTTGTGCGATGCGGACGACAGGTTGAAAAAATGCGGTATCACGGTGATGGACGGTCCGTTTTTCTCGATCATGCCGTTTGGAAAGACAGGGCTTCACTCGCTGACGTCGGTTACTTTCACGCCGCACACGACAAGCTATGAGGAGCTTCCGGTTTTTGCGTGTCAGGAAGCGAGCAATGGATTCTGCAGCAGGCATCATTTGGGCAATTGCAATGACTGTACTGCAAAGCCGGACAGCGCCTATGCATATATGGAGAAGCTGGCGAAAAAATATCTGAGGGACGATTTTGGGTTTGCATACAGGTCCTCGCTGTTTTCGATGAAACCGATCCTGATGAGCTCGGAAGTGGACGATTCGCGGCCGACAGTGATTCGCGTGTACACGAGAAAGCCCGCTTTTGTAGGCGTTTTGTCCGGTAAGATCAACACGGTATATGATTTAGATGAGGTACTCGACGATGAGGGATAAACTAAAGGATAAAGAAAAGAATTTTGTTTCGGGGACAGTGTATTTATATAATTCCGGTGAGGAGATCGAGCACTTTGCCAAACTGCTGATACAGACATTTGAGGACAATTTTGAACATTCGGAGATTATATTTGTGAATGACTGTTCGACGGACGACAGTGCTGAGATCGTAAAAAAGCTCAGCAGTCTGGCAGTCACGACAAGTCTGTCACTGCTGAATATGAGTTATTTCCAGGGGCGGGAGACTGCGATGAATGCAGGGCTGGATATGACGATCGGGGATTTTGTCTTTGAGTTTGACAGTACATTTGTTGATTACACAGACCAGGAGATCATGGACATCTACGATCAGGCGCTGTCGGGATTTGATATTGTCATTTTGATGAAAGAGCATGCTTTTTACTATACTTTGACCGCATGAAGTTTATTTTTATTTTGTCCTTTTTGATATGTGAGCTAAGTCATTGCCTATTGTCAAATGCGAAAGAGAAACGTTATGAACAAGTGCTGCTCTTTCTGGTTACGATCCTGGTGTGCGGCTTAAATTTTGATACCTACAAGAAAAATGAGTCTTATATATGGGAGACTGATTATCGGAACGATAATCTTATTCTGGCAGAGTACATTAGCGAAAACTATAGTGATTCTATACTGGCAACCGAAAGCCGAGGTGCAGTAAGAGGATATATTAATACTTTGTTTGACAGAGGGATATATGAAGGAACAGGGCAGTATGAGTTAGATGCGATGGCGGTATCTAAAGGCAAAAGATATTCGGTCATGATTGATCTGGAAAGTGAGATGCGCTTGAAAACTGGTGTCTCTTCAAAATAGACAAAGTAGTTATATGTGATACTGAGACTGACAGGATAACAGAGATCAGCGTGCTGGACGGTGATATAAAGTCTGTCGAAAAGCAGTATTGTTATACTAAAGAATACCGACTGGCAGATATTACAGATGAAAATTGGACATATGGATGTTCAAATTCAGAAGACCTGCTTTTGTTCTACAGGGAAGACGATCTGCTGGTGGAATGCCTGACAAATGAAAGCGTTGTGTGTGGTGGAGAAATGTACCAGATAGAGTCCGTGGACTTCGACGATGACTGGATCAGGGTTTCAATTGACCATAACGCTGACATATGTAGATATCCTTCAAAGCTCCGGTTTGTAAAGGTTAAAAATAAAGAGACAGAATAATTCATATATTTTTTACTTTTATGCGCTTGTTATGTGGTCCGATTTACAGTATAATAAACAGTGAGATAGTATATTAACTGTGAAAATGAAATAAGAAAGGGTGTTGTAAATGGGATTAAAAAGTGACGAGAGTATAAAGGAGTTTACGCATAAATATTCAAAAGTATGTGTAGACAACAACGCCATCGATCCAGATTTGTTTGATGAATACGGCGTAAAGAGAGGTTTGCGCGACAAGAACGGAAAGGGAGTGCTTTCCGGGCTTACCAATATTTCACTGATAAAATCGTCAGAAGAGAAAGATGGGAAAAGTGTCCCTTGTGACGGGCAGCTTTATTATAGGGGTTATAATATTTATGATCTGGTAAGAGGTTTTCAGGGCGATGATCGGTTCGGCTTTGATGAGTGCGCATATCTGTTGTTGTTTGGAAGTCTTCCAAATACGAATCAGCTGATGGAATTTAAGAAGACATTGGGATACAGTATGACCCTTCCCACAAATTTCGTTAGAGATGTCATCATGAAGGCGCCGAGCCATGATATCATGAATTCGCTTACAAAGAGTGTGCTGACACTCGCATCATACGATGACAGTGTCACGGATATGTCGCTGGACAATGTGCTCAGGCAGAGTCTGATGCTGATCAGTGTATTTCCGATGCTCTCCGTATATGGTTATCATGCATACAATCACTATGAGTGTGACGACAGTCTGTACATACATAGACCAGACCCAAGACTTTCCACGGCGGAGAATCTGCTCAGGATGCTCAGACCGGATATGTCTTACACACCGACGGAGGCGAAGGTTCTGGATGCGGCACTTGTCCTCCACATGGAGCATGGCGGAGGGAACAACTCTACATTTACGACCAGGGTGGTTACTAGTGCCGGGTCGGATACCTACTCTGTCATCGCGGCTGCACTGTCATCGCTGAAAGGTCCAAAGCATGGCGGAGCTAACATTAAAGTCGTGCAGATGATGGAGGATCTGCGGAGAAATGTGGACGACACGACGGACGAAGATCAGGTACGGCAGTATCTGTACAAGCTTCTCGGCAAAGAGGCGTTTGACCGGAGTGGTCTCATCTATGGTATGGGACATGCCGTATATTCCATCTCCGACCCCAGAGCAAAGGTATTCAAATCTTTTGTGGAGAAGCTTGCCAACGAAAAGAAGCACCACAAAGAGTTCGAACTGTACTCGATGATCGAGCGGCTGGCGCCGGAGGTTATCGCCGAGAAGTGCAGGATCTATAAAGGTGTCAGCGCCAACGTGGACTTTTATAGCGGATTTGTGTACAGTATGCTTGATATTCCGATGGAGCTGTTCACGCCGATCTTTGCGATCGCACGCATTGTCGGCTGGAGTGCACACCGCATGGAAGAGTTGATCAATGTCGACAAGATCATCAGACCTGCGTACAAGAGCATCGCGGTCCTGAGACCGTATGAGACGCTGAAAGACAGGTCGATACCAAAACTGGATGGTCAGGACCAAAAGGTATATAAACTTCCTATGAACTAACAGGAAAAAAATTCTAAAAAGTTATTGCATTTTGTAAAGTGTAGTGTTAGAATGGATATAAGTTAAATGATGCTGGATGATAAAGAGTGGGCTTGCGAGTCCACTCTTTCTATATGCATGTGGTGGGTAGCTGACTAGGTATTGGAACGGAATATTTAATGCATATATTTTATTGCGGGGTGAATGAATGGCAAAAAAGGATTCGTATGAAGAGCGCGCAGAGGCACTGCTTGCGCCGATCGTGGCGGCAAACAGCTGCGAGATTTATGATGTTGAGTATGTGAAGGAAGGGAGCGACTGGTATCTCAGGGCGTACATTGATAAACCAGAGGGTGTGAGCATTGTTGACTGTGAGCATGTCAGCCGGGCTTTTTCAGAGAAGCTGGACGAGGAAGATTTTATACCGGATGCGTATATATTGGAAGTATCGAGCCCAGGACTTGGCAGGGCGCTCAAGAAAGACAGACACTTGGAGAAGAGTCTCGGCGAGGAAGTGGAGGTTAAGACCTACAAGCCGATCGAGCGGCAGAAGGAGTTTGTCGGTATGCTCAAAGCATTTGACCGGGATACTGTCACGATAGAAACAGAAAATGATTCAGAGACAAAGGATATGGTCTTTGCCAGATCCGACATAGCGATCATCAGATTAACACTGGATTTCTAGGAATTGTCCCCCCAAGGACAGTTTCTTACTTTAGGAGGGTAAAGGAAAAATGAATAAGGAATTAATGGAAGCACTTAATAATCTTGAGAAGGAGAAGGAGATCAGCAAGGAGACTCTCTTTGAGGCGATTGAAAATTCCCTTCTGACAGCCTGCAAGAATCATTTTGGAAAGGCAGATAATATCACTGTTCAGATCGATAGAGAAACCGGTGATTTTATGGTATATGCCACAAAGGATATCGTGGCAACTTACGATGAAGTTGAGGATGATGTCACACAGATCTGCATTGATGATGCAATTCAGCTTTCAAAAAATGCGGTGATCGGTGATACGATCAATATAGAGATCAAATCGAAGGAGTTCGGACGCATCGCGACACAGAACGCAAAAAATGTGATCCTGCAGAAGATCCGCGAGGAGGAGCGGAGTGTCGTCTATAACCAGTTCTTTGAGAAGGAGAAAGATGTAGTTACAGGTATCGTACAGCGCTATATCGGCAGGAATATCAGTATCAATCTCGGCAAGGCGGATGCAGTGCTCAACGAGGCGGAGCAGGTAAGAGGCGAGGAGTTTAAACCGACAGAGCGCATTAAGGTGTATATCCTTGAAGTAAAGAACACGCCGAAAGGGCCGAGGATCCTCGTCAGCAGAACACACCCTGAACTCGTAAAAAGGCTCTTTGAGGCGGAAGTGACTGAGATCAAAGATGGAACGGTTGAGATCATGAGCATTGCCAGGGAGGCAGGAAGCCGTACCAAGCTTGCAGTGAGAACAAACAATCCCAATGTCGATGCGGTCGGAGCCTGTGTTGGTATCAATGGCGCCAGGGTAAATGCGATCGTCGAGGAACTTCGCGGTGAGAAGATCGATATCGTCAATTGGGACGAAAATCCTGGAAACTTTATACAGAATGCACTCTCTCCGGCGAAGATCGTAGCAGTGTTCGCAGATCCGGACGAGAAGACGGCAAAAGTTGTCGTACCGGATTACCAGCTCTCTCTTGCCATCGGTAAAGAAGGACAAAATGCGAGACTGGCGGCAAGACTTACGGGATATAAGATCGACATTAAGTCTGAGACGCAGGCAAAAGACGCAGAAGGATTCCGCTATGAGGATTATATGTTCGACGAGGACGGAGATGTTTATTACGAGGAAGAGTACGAGGAGGGTGAATATGATGACTCAGAATACGCTGCATCCGAAGATACGGGATATGAGGAAGACGCATCCGAAGAAAGCGGATATGATGCTTCTGAGGTAGAGGCAGAAGATGCTTTATATGAGGAGGAGACAGAGGGGTAAATGGCAAAAAAGATTCCGTTGAGACAGTGTATCGGCTGTGGTGAGATGAAGAGCAAGAAGGAAATGATACGGGTCCTGCGCACAGAGGAGCAAGGCATCATTCTGGATACGACAGGTAGAAAGAATGGCAGGGGCGCATACATATGCCCGAATCCGGACTGCATGAGGAGCGCCAGAAAGTCAAGAGGACTTGACCGGGCGTTTAAGATGGCGGTACCTGATGAAATATATGACAGTCTGACAAAGGAGATAGAGTTATTTGAATAGTGTCAAATCAAAATTTCACAATCCTGATCCGAGTGCCGGTCAAGGTGCGCGAAAGGAAGTAAATGTGAATAAGGTATATTCCATGCTTGGGCTTGCGATGAAAGCAGGCAAGGTGGCAAGCGGAGAATTTGCAACTGACAAGAGTGTCAAAAGTGGCAAGGCATGGCTTGTCATTGTGTCAGAGGATGCATCGGATAATACCAGAAAAATGTTTTCCAATATGTGTGAGTTTTACGAAGTACCAAGATATTTTTTCGGAACAAAAGAGGAACTTGGGCATGCGATCGGTAAGGCTATGCGTTCATCTCTTGCAATTACAGATGAAAACTTCGCAAAATCAATCAGGAAGCAACTGGAACAGTCTGTTAAGAGTGAGGGTGAGGAGGAGTAAAATGGCGAAAATGAAAGTGTATGAACTGGCACAGGAAATCGGCGTAAAGAGCGCAGAGGTCCTTGCATTATTAAAAAATAAAGGTATAGAGGTAAAAAGCCACATGAGTGTATTAGAAGACGGACAGGTAGAAGATGTAAGGAAGACGATGAAAGTGCCTGCTAAGTCAGAAGAGGCACCTAAGACGACGGAAAAGAGTGAGCCATCAAAGGCTGCGGCATCAGGAGAGACAAAGGCGCCTGCCAAGACTGGAGAGGGAGTCGTAAAGAAGAAAAAGAGCATTATCTTTGTGAGCAATCCCCACAATTCCAAAATGCCAGGAGGAGCACAGATCCCAAGAAAACCTGTGCGTTCGGAAAAAAAGGCAGCGCCGCAGGCAAAGGCGGAAAGCGCAGAGGTCAAAAAGCCTGTACCGCAGGCAAAAGCAGAGAATGCAGAGACCGCAAAACCGGTATCTGCTGCAAAGGTGGATGCTGTTGTTGAAAAGCCGGTGCAAAAAACAGCAGAAACCGCAAATGCAGTTGAAGTCAAAACAGAACAGCCCAAAAATGAGGAGGTTGTAAAGACGCAGCCTGCTGTCAAGGCAGACACAGCGGCCAGGGTGGAAGAACCGGCAAAGACGGCTGCTGCCAAGACGGAGGAAGCAAAGCCTGTCCAGAAGGGTGATTACCGGGATGGCAACAGGAGCGATGGACAGCGCCGGAACAATAACAGCAATAACGGGAACAACAGAAGTGACGGACAGCGCCGCGACAATAATGGCAGAGGTGACGGACAGCGCCGTGACGGTCAGAGAAACTTTGATAACAACAGAGGTGACGGACAGCGCCGTGACGGTCAGAGAAACTTTGATAACAACAGAGGTGACGGACAGCGCCAGGGAGGAAGACCCGGACAGGGCTTTGGCGGCGGTCGCGACAATGATCGAGGACGTGACAACAGAGGTGGTTTTGGCAACAAAAATGCTGGCAAGGGCAGCGGATTTGTGCCGGAGAGTCCGATCAAGGATGCCGAGAAACATAGAGACGAGGAAAAACGCCGTATCAGTCAGGAGAAGGATAAGAGAAACCGCAAGGATCTGATCTATGAAGAGGAAAGCGACAACATCAAGAACATTAAGGGTAAGAATAAGCCTGGTAAGTTCATCAAGCCCGAGAAGAAGGCGGTTGAAGCAGTTGAGGAGCAGATCAAAGTGATCACGCTCCCGGAGACACTCACGATCAAAGAGCTTGCGGACAAGATGAAGATACAGCCCTCAGCGATCGTCAAGAAGCTCTTTTTGCAGGGGCAGATCGTGACTGTCAACCAGGAGATCCCATATGAGACCGCAGAGAATATTGCGATCGAGTACGACATTATCTGTGAGCAGGAAGTAAAGGTGGACGTGATCGAAGAGCTTCTGAAAGAGCAGGACGAAAATCAGGAGGATATGGTTTCAAGATCCCCTGTCATCTGTGTAATGGGGCATGTAGACCATGGTAAGACATCACTGCTCGATGCGATCAGAAAGACAAATGTGACTGACAAAGAGGCGGGCGGTATCACGCAGCACATCGGTGCATATACAGTCAATGTCAATGAGCAGAAGATAACATTTCTCGATACGCCGGGACATGAGGCTTTTACGGCAATGCGTATGCGTGGAGCAAACTCGACAGATATCGCGATCCTCGTGGTGGCTGCAGATGACGGTGTCATGCCGCAGACAGTGGAGGCGATCAGCCATGCGAAAGCGGCAGGTATCGAGATCATAGTCGCCGTCAATAAGATCGATAAGCCAGGGGCAAATATAGAGCGCGTGAAGCAGGAACTTACTGAGTATGGCTTGATCGCGGAGGACTGGGGTGGAAGTACCGTATTTGTACCGGTTTCTGCAAAGAGTGGAGAAGGGATCGAGCAGCTGCTCGAAATGATCCTGCTGACCGCAGAGGTGCTGGAACTCAAAGCCAATCCGAACAGACGTGCGAGAGGACTTGTGATCGAGGCAGAGCTCGATAAGGGACGCGGACCGGTTGCCACGATACTGGTACAGAAGGGTACGTTATATGTCGGTGATTTCGTGTCAGCGGGTGCAGCGAGCGGTAAGGTCCGCGCCATGGTGGACGACAAGGGACGACGCGTGAAAGAAGCAGGTCCTTCCACACCGGTAGAGATACTTGGACTGAGCGATGTGCCAAATGCTGGTGAGATCTTTATTGCGCACGAGAATGACAAAGAGGCAAAATATTATGCAGAAACATTTGTGGCGCAGAATAAAGAGAAGCTTCTTGAGGATACTAAGGCTAAGATGTCCCTTGACGATCTGTTCTCACAGATCCAGGCAGGAAATCTCAAAGAGCTCAACCTGATCATCAAGGCTGATGTGCAGGGCAGCGTGGAGGCGGTAAAGCAAAGTCTCATGAAGCTTTCCAATGAGGAAGTCGTCGTCAAGTGCATTCATGGCGGTGTCGGTGCGATCAATGAGTCAGATGTCAGTCTTGCGTCAGCGTCAAAAGCCATCATCATCGGATTCAATGTGCGCCCTGACACGCAGGCAAAGGCTACGGCAGAACGTGAAGGTGTCGATGTCAGGCTTTACAAAGTCATCTATCAGGCGATCGAAGATATCGAAGCTGCGATGAAGGGGATGCTGGATCCTGTATTTGAGGAGAAGGTGATCGGTCACGCGGAAGTCAGACAGATCTTTAAGGCATCGGCTGTAGGGAATATCGCGGGATCTTATGTTCTTGATGGAATATTCCAGAGAGGATGCAAGATCAGGATCACCCGCGAAGGTGAGCAGATCTATGAGGGTGAGCTTGCCTCACTCAAGAGATTTAAGGACGATGTCAAGGAAGTAAAGACCGGTTTTGAGTGTGGTCTTGTGTTTGAGGGCTTTGACAGCATGCAGGAGCTTGACATCGTGGAGGCATATATCATGGTGGAAGTGCCAAGATAAAAGTGCCAGGATAAAGATGGAGTGGTGAATAAAGTGTGATGCGTGCCAGAGCACGCAAGAGGGATCAATATGAGAAAGAACAGCATTAAAAATACTCGCGTGAACGGGGAGGTTCATCGTGTTCTGGCGGAGGTCATAAGGAGTGAGATCAAAGATCCAAGGATCGATCCCATGACCTCGGTGGTGTCTGTTGAGGTCGCGCCTGATCTGAAGACCTGCAAAGCATGGATCAGTGTACTCGGCGATGAGGATTCGCAGCAAAATACCATTGAGGGACTGCGGAGCGCAGAAGGCTATATCAGAAACCTTCTGGCGAAGAAGATCAATCTGCGGAATACGCCGGAGATTCGGTTTATCCTGGATCAGTCGATCGCTTACGGCGTGACTATGTCCAAGAAGATAGAAGATATCAACCGTGCAGATGATGAGAGACATGTTGATGACAGCAGAAACGATGATGATTTTCAGGAATAAAAATAAAAATATCTGGGAATATTTGACTTCCCAGATATTTTTGTGTATTATGTACACAGGCATACGTTTTCATGCCTGATATATGAGGATTGAAAGAAAAGTTATAGAATAGATTGTAAAGAAAAAGGGATATATTGTAAGGGTAGTGATGATCATGGGAAAGTTTAATTTGTTAGAAGAGTGCAACGGCGCCAAAAATATTTTTATATCAGGACATGTCAGACCGGATGGAGACTGTATAGGTTCCTGTCTGGCGATGTATATGTATCTGAAAAACGCTCTGCCGGAGGCGGAGGTAAAGTTATCTTTGGAGGAGCCTGCGGAGATTTTCAGCTGCATCAAATGTTTTGATGAGATTGATCGTACATATGCGGTGGATGGTAACATCGATCTGTTTATCGCGCTTGACTGTGAGAAGTCAAGGCTTGGGAAAGTAGAAGAAATTTTTGACAATGCAAAAAAGCATATCAATATCGACCATCATGTCAGCAATGAACGGGGCTGTGGGGAGATCAACTATGTGGTTCCCGGGTTCAGTTCGACAGCAGAACTCGTGTACGGTCTCTTTGACAAGCAGTATGTGGATGCGGAGATTGCCAAAGCTGTTTATATAGGGATCGCACATGACACAGGGATATTCAGATACTCAAACACTTCGCCCGAGACGCTGCGGGTTGTGGCAGAGTTGATCGAGTACGGATTTGATTTTCCGGCGATCATTGATGAGACGTTTTACGAGAAGACATACGCACAGAATCAGCTCTTAGGCAGGGCACTTCTGGAAAGTATTGTTTTTATGAATGGAAAGTGTATCGTCAGCGCCATTGACAAGAAAACGCTTGATTTTTATAATGCCGCGTCAAAGGATCTGGAGGGGATCGTAAATCAGCTGCGCATAACGAAAGGTGTGGAATGTGCTATCTTTATGTATGAGACGGGGAATCTGGAATACAAGGTAAGTCTTCGCTCCTGCAGATATGTGGACGTTAGCAAGGTCGCCGCATTTTTTGGCGGTGGAGGTCATGTAAGGGCAGCAGGCTGCAACATGAACGGAACATTTTATGACGTAGTGAACAATATTTCAAAACGGATCGAACTGCAGATGATCGAACACGAAGGATCAAAGAAATAGATAAAAGATTGAGAAAGTGTGATACGTTGATCAATGGGATAATGAACATATACAAGGAAGCCGGCTATACGTCGCATGACGTAGTGGCAAAGCTCCGCGGTATAGTGAGACAGAAAAAAATCGGACATACGGGAACGTTGGACCCCGATGCAGTCGGGGTTCTGCCGGTGTGTTTTGGCAGTGCGACAAAGCTCTGTGATATGATGACGGACAAGAGCAAGGAATATGAGGCACTGATGCGCCTTGGTGTAACTACTGACACGCAGGATATGAGTGGTAAGATTCTGACCGAGAATGCAGTCGATGTGTGTGAGTCCGAGGTGGAAAACGTGATCATGGGCTTTGTGGGCGGATATGAACAGATGCCGCCAATGTACTCTGCACTCAAAGTCAATGGAAAAAAGTTGTACGAGCTTGCCAGAGCAGGCAAAGAAGTGGAGAGACAGCCAAGACATGTCGATATCGCGTATATAAAGATCCTGGGGATAGACCTGCCTGAGGTAAGGTTCCAGGTGGGGTGTTCAAAGGGGACTTATATCAGGACATTGTGTGCAGATATCGGAGAAAAGCTCAGGTGTGGGGCAGCGATGGCAGGACTGATACGCACAAGGGTTGGAAACTTTAAAATAGAAGATTCCATCAAGCTTTCCAAGGTGGAGGAACTGATACAGCTGGGGACATACAGGGATCATGTGATTACGCCCGACAGTATTTTTTTGGAGTATGAGGGGGCAGCTGTAAAGTCTGAGGCTGAGAATGCCCTATTAAATGGAAATAAGCTTTATCCGCGGCAGCTCGATTTTGACAGCTGCACATTTTTTGCGGATGGGGATATGCTTCGTGTCTATAATAGAAAGAGGGAATTCAGGGCGGTGTATACCTTTGTAAAAAATGAGGGAGTGTTCAAGCCTTTCAAGATGTTTTTGGAATGATCGCCTGGAGTGGATAGGAAATGATAGTGATAGAGAATACAACGGAATTTCATATAGAGGAGGAAACGGCGGCTGCCATCGGCAAGTTTGACGGGTTCCACAGGGGTCATCAGAAGCTTTTGGGACAATTGCGACAACAGCAGGAAAAGGGACTGAAATCCGTGGTGTTTACGTTCGTGCCATCGCCTGCTGCATTTTTTAGCAGGGAACCGATCCGGGAGCTTTCCACTTTGGAAGAGAAGCGGCGCATCTTTGAAAATGCGGGTGTTGATTATCTGGTTGAATATCCATTTTATCAGGAAATAGCAGATATGGAGCCAACAACTTTTATCAGAGAAGTTCTTGTCGATCGGCTACATGCAAAATGCGTGGTCGCCGGGGAGGATGTCTCTTATGGAAAACGTGGGGCAGGTGATTATCTGCTGCTGCGGGAGAAGGCTCCGGATTATGGATACGAAGTTATTTTGATCGATAAGGTATTGTATGAGGGCAAGGAAGTCAGCTCCACCTATGTCCGTGAGGAAGTGGGAAAAGGGAACATGGAGCTGGCGGCAGAACTGTTAGGGACACCTTATTGCGTGAGTGGAGAAATTGTACATGGAAGGAAGCTGGGGCGTACGATCGGTATGCCGACAGTGAACCTGGTGCCCCCGCGGGACAAGCTGCTTCCGCCAAAGGGCGTGTATTATTCTTATGTGTATCTCCACAGCAGGACAGGTGATATGCCATATGATGGAAAAAGGTTTGCGGCAATCACCAATATCGGGACAAAGCCGACAGTGGATCAGCGTTCTGTCATGGGGGTAGAGACGTATCTCTATGATTTTGACAGCGATGTGTACGGAGAACATATGGATGTTTACTTGTTGCAGTACAAACGTTCAGAGATGCGTTTTGACGGGGTAGAAGCATTGCGGGCACAGATGAAAGCAGATATCGCAGCCGGCAGGACCTATCATGGATCATAGTTTTATGCGTAACAGTTCAGCCTTCGGCTTCCTGTTACAAGCATCAAGCCATGCAAAAACCGCTTCGCGGTTGGCTTGATGCATCTAGGCCACGATGCTTTCTCACGGACTTCGCAGCATAGTGCGAAGTCCTGGGCTGAACTGTTATTTTTATGCATACTCTTTTTGGAGTATTCATTGACATGGATCGGAATAAACTTTAAACTGAAAAGGGATCACAAAGCGAAATTGTAAAATACAGAAAGTGAGGAAAGAAGGATGTCAATATTTAATCGGATTTCGGATATACTAAAAGCAAACATCAATGACCTGTTGGACAGGGCAGAAGATCCGGAAAAAATGGTAAAGCAGATCATAGCGGACATGGAGGAACAGGTCAGAGATGCGACAGAGGCGCTCGGGCAGGCTATGGCAAGTGAGAAACAGGCATATGCGCAGCTTGAGAAGGCAAAAGCAAACTCCAAGGAGTGGGAAGACAAAGCGAAAGTGGCTTTGAAGGCTGGAAACGAAGAACTTGCAAAAAAAGCCCTTGCGTCAAAAGTTGAAGTCGATAAAAACATACAGTCGTTTCAGGCTTCCTATGATCAGATCGCCGCGCAGACAAGTGAGCTTCACTCCAGGGTCGAGATACTCAGGCAGAAGCTTGAGGAGGCAAGGCAGAGGCAGAATATGCTCATTGCAAGGGCTAAGATGGCGGATGCAACCGAGAGCATAGCGACAGCAGTCACCGATACGGACCCCAACAGTGCATTGTCAAAGCTGGAGAAGATGGAGCGCAAGGTAGAGGGCAAAGAAGCTCGTGCGGAGGCGCTTGCATCAATGACGGGAGAGACAGTGTTTGCCAAAGACGAGTTCGCAGAGCTTGAAAAAAATCAAGCCGTGGATGCTGAGCTGCAGAGGCTGATGAAGGAAATGAATGGCGGAATCTAAATATTGAGAAACAGGATGGAAACCTATATGCCGGAGCAGGAAAAATTAAACTTTCATTCAATATCATTAGATGACAGGAACTGGATCAATGAGAAACTATTTGAGGATGATCTGTGTGCTTGTGAGTACACTTTTGCAAATAATTTTGTCTGGGCAAAGGTGTATGATGTAGAGGTTGGACGTGCGTACGGATGTGGTGTGATCCGATATAGGGAACAAGAGCATTTTCAGTATTCTTTTCCCTTTGGGGCGGGAGATAAGCAGCTCATGATCAGACATCTGAAAAAAATATGTGCAGTGCAGGGTCATGAGCTGAATATTTATCCCGTCACACAGGAGAATCGGTCAAAACTGATCGAATGGTTTCCGGGAGAGTTTGAGATCAGTGCGGACAGAGATGGTTTTGACTATATTTACACAGTAGAAAAGCTCTCTTCGTTAAAGGGAAAAAAGCTTCATGGCAAGCGAAACCATATTGCCCGGTTTATGGATGAGGGAGACTGGCAGTATGTATCAATGACCGAGGAGCATATTCCGGAGTGCCGCAGGATGGCAAAGGAATGGGTGTCACTGCGCGCTGAAAAGTGGAATGATGAAATGGAGCAGGAGATCAGTGTTTTGGAGGAGGCGTTCTCCAATTTCACAGAGCTTGGATTATGCGGCGGTGTTTTGTATAAGGGTGGTGAGCTTGTCGCATTTACGATCGGGGAACCATTGAATAAAGATACTTTTGTGGTTCATTTTGAAAAGGCATTTCCCGATCTGCAGGGTGCATATCCGATGATCAATCAACAGTTTGTCCTGCATGAAGCACAGGGATTTGCCTATGTGAATCGCGAGGAAGATACAGGAGATCCGGGATTAAGAAAAGCCAAGATGTCGTATTATCCAGATATTTTATTAAGAAAATACAAAGCCGTCGAAAGCCGTGTTGTATACGCAAATGAGACCGAGTGGGATTCCATCATGGAAATATGGAACAAATGTTTTGGAGACGACAGGGCGTATATAGAGCTTTACCTGAAAAACCGTTTTGAGAATGAAAATATGTATGTGATCTATGAGGATGGCAGACCCGTGTCGATGGCAAGCCTGCTGCCAGTGCAGGTTACGATGGGCGGTAAGAAGGAAAATGCCAGATATGTCTATGCTGTGGCTACGCTGCCGGAATATAGAAACAGGGGTTACGCTTCGGAAATCATAAAACATGCTGCACAAAGATGCGGGGAACCGTTGATCTTGCAGCCGGCGGACAGGGATCTGCAGGGGTATTATGAGAAACAGGGATTTTCGGATGCTTTTTGTGAGAGCCCGTGCTGGATCTATGCCGGAAAATGTACTTGTACAGCCGGATCTCATATTGTACAGTCGGGGGAAAGCGAGCTGAGGGCTGCAGAGGAGATGCCTGTGGAGGACAAGCTGGATCTGCTTGGCTGCTGGCTGGTCTCTGACGCGGAAGCGAAAACGTATAAAGCTGTAAGGGATCAGTTTTTTGAGAGTGAAGGATATGTGGAGTGGGATGAGAAGGCAATCGCCTACGCCATAAGAGAGAACCAGTTCTGCAACGGAAGAACGCTTTTGCTGACAAAAGATATTGAGGCAGAGGCTCCTCCAAAGGCAGTGATGATGTACCGGATCGAGAGGGATGTCCTTCATATCATAGAAACGACACTTAATGATGATGCGCTGCACGATGTTCTTCCGGAACTCCTTGAATATACAGGTACAACATGGGCATATGAGAGGAATATGGGCGGAATGGTGCTGCTGCCGGATCGATTAAAAGACTGGGACTGCAGGGCAGGGTATCTCGGATTGACACTGGGCTGACGAGAAGAATAAAATATATCAATTAAAATGATTAATTTTAATGATTGCAATCTATCTCAAATAATGCTACTATAGAACTACAAGCTGGAAAACAGAAAAGGCAATGAAAAGAAGTAGTAGCGATATGGAACATTTCAGAGAGCTGTCGTTGGCTGCGAGACAGTATGGGAAGTACGGCGAACTCATCTTGGAGCTGTGTGTCTGAACCGCTCAGGTCAGGGATCAGTAGGACACAACGGAACACCCACCGTTATAAGGGAAAGGCATGATCGTGCTGATGAGGGCATGTTTTCGTACGGGGCTGATACGGGGACATGAAGTAGAGTGGTACCGCGAAAGAAATGGAAATGAGGTCTTTCGTCTCTGCAATAGCAAAGTTGCAGGGCGAAGGATTTTTTTGTTGATGCGGATGATGCCACGGGGAACGGGATAGGTAAAACGACTCAAAAGGGAGGATATAAGACATGATGAATGCAAGTAAGTATGAAAGATCATATTTTTTACCGCCGGTCTGTACATATGACTGGGTGAAGAAGGACGCGATCACTACGCCGCCGATCTGGTGTTCTGTCGACCTGAGAGACGGCAATCAGGCACTGATCGAGCCGATGAGTCTGGAGGAAAAATTACAATTTTTTGAGATGCTTGTGGATGTTGGATTTAAGGAGATCGAGGTCGGATTCCCTGCAGCGTCGGAGACGGAGTATGCATTTATGCGCGCTTTGATAGATAGGGACATGATACCTGATGACGTGACAGTGCAGGTGCTGACACAGGCGAGAGAGCACATTATCAAGAAGACCTTTGAGGCAGTCAAAGGGGCGCCGCATGCTGTGATCCACCTCTATAACTCAACTTCGGTAGCACAGCGTGAGCAGGTCTTTAAGAAGAGCAGAGAAGAGATCAAGAAAATAGCGACGGACGGTGCAGAACTGCTGAAAAAACTTGCGTCAGAGACAGACGGGAATTTCTCGTTTGAGTACAGTCCTGAGAGTTTTCACGGCACAGAGGTTGACTATGCAGTTGAGGTGTGCAATGCGGTACTTGATATCTGGCAGCCAACAGCTGACAAAAAGGCGATCATCAATATTCCGACTACAGTGGAGAATGCCATGCCGCACGTGTTTGCCACACAGGTAGAGTATATCCATAAGAATCTGAAATACCGGGATGCGGTGGTCCTCTCTGTCCACCCGCACAATGACCGTGGATGTGGTGTGTGTGATGCAGAGCTCAGTGTTCTCGCAGGTGCGGACCGCGTGGAGGGAACGCTTTTTGGAAACGGTGAGCGGACAGGTAACGTGGATCTGATCACAGTGGCAATGAACATGTTTTCTCATGGTGTTGACCCGAAACTTGATTTTTCCAATATGCCTGAGATCCGTGAAAAATATGAGCTTTTTACGCGCATGAGGGTACATGAGAGACAGCCGTATTCAGGAGATCTTGTATTTACAGCCTTTTCGGGGTCTCATCAGGATGCGATCGCAAAAGGAATGCAGTGGCGTGAGGAGAAAAATACAGACAAGTGGACGGTGCCGTATCTTCCGGTTGACCCGAAGGATGTAGGCAGGAATTATGACGCTGATGTGATCCGCATCAACAGTCAGTCAGGAAAAGGCGGCGTAAATTATATTCTCAAACAGAATTATGGAATCTCTCTGCCTTACGCGATGCGCGAGGAGGTGGGATATCTCGTAAAAGATGTCTCTGACCAGGAACACAAAGTGCTCTCACCACAGTGGGTTTACGATATTTTCTGTGAAAATTATGTGGACAACACACCGCTGTTCCAGATCAATGAATGTCATTTTAAGCAGATCGATGGTATTATGGCAGAGGCGGTCATTACATGCGGCGACAAAAAGATCACTGTAGATGCAAACGGAAACGGGCGTCTTGATGCTGTGAGCAATACGATCAAACAGTATTTTGGTATCAGTTATCAGTTGTCGGACTACGAGGAGCATGCGCTCACAAAGGGGTCTTCGTCAAAGGCGATCGCCTACGTGTGTGTTACATGCAATGGTGAGAAATTCTGGGGTGTGGGCATGGATGACGATATTATCAAGGCATCGATCCACGCACTCTGCGTCAGCGTCAACAAACTTCCGCAGATCCAGGAGAATGCGGCGTGTCAGGATGAACGCATGATGGAGATCATGAATTATATCCAGGCAAATTACCAGGCGACGGCACTCAGTGATGTCGCAGAGCACTTTCACCTGTCAGAGCCCTATCTGAGTAAATATATCCATGAAAAGTCAGGAAAGACCTTTGGGGATATATTGATAAACATACGTTTAAAGAAAGCAAAGACACTTCTTCGAAATGGAAATATGACTGTTGAGAATGTGGCAATGGCGGTCGGATATCCGAATGTGGAGCATTTTAACCGCATTTTCAAGAAGAAGATGGGAATGACGCCAATACAGTACAGAAAAGGCGGCGGTAATAATCGATAACACGGAGAAACGCACAGATGCGAAAAGAAATAAGAGATATATTAGCACAGTATACTGATGAGAGGTACAAAGAATTTTCGGCAGGACTGATCCCCGGGGCAAAGCCCCTTATGGGGGTCAGGCTGCCGCAGCTGAGACGTATTGCCAAAAGTATCGTAAATGATAAGCATTATAAGCAAAAGTGGCAGGACGAGACCGCAGGATATGATGGAGAGTATGAGGATATCTATTTTGAGGAGACAATGCTGCGCGGAATGATGATCGGGTATGGGACAGCGAAAATAGGAGTTTCATGTGAGGAAGGGCTTTCGCGATTAAAATCATTTGTTCCTTATATTGATAACTGGTCTGTGTGTGACAGTTTTTGCAGTTCTTTTTCTTTTGCAAACAGGTATCGGGAGGAAGTGTGGGAGTTCATACAGCCCTATTTATATTCGGATAAGGAATATGATGTCAGGGTGGCATTGATCCTGCTGCTGTGCCAGATCCTGAAATATGATTCCGACAATAAGAAAATTGAAAGAAACAGAAAAGTCAAGATGTGTGATATCAATGATAGTTTTCCAAATCAGGAGCTTTCGATCTATACAAAAGCGCGATATCCCTATCTGAAGAAGATACTTGCGGCATTGAACAGACCATTTGAACAGGGATATTATGCACAGATGGCGGCGGCATGGCTTATGGCGGAAACTTTTGTCTGTTTTCCATATGAGAGTACACAGATGCTTGTCAAAGAATGCCAGATAGACATATGGACATACAATAAAGCGCTGCAAAAGATACGAGAATCTCTGATTCCGGATCAGGATGTGAAGGACTACATGAAAAGCTTGAAAAAGTGATGACAAATCCTTGATTTCGTGATAAAATCTTTATGTGGACAGGTAAGGAACTGTAGAAAAATAACTGACGCATCTTGACTTGTCTATTTCTCCGATTATGCATAGCAAAAAGCCTCGCCGTAGCCCGCTACGCCTATGTTTTTTGCTATACATCCTCGAAGAAATATCCTGCGCAAGTTGCATCGGTTATTTTCCTACAGTTCCTAAAAGAGATAATTTGGAGGAGCTGCATGAGTAATTTTAAGGAAAGTCTGTATCAAAAGAAAAGTTTTATATATCAGATCGGAGAGGAGTATTATGCGATCGGTGCAAACACGTTTGCGAAGGTGACAGATTCTCCGGAGGTGGACAATATAGAACTTTTACACAATGCCCTGAAAAAGGGAAATGACAGACAGATTGCAAAATACCTCGAAAAGATCATGCGCAGCGCCAATTCTTACCGCGCGGATGCAAGGGAACACTACAAGCTTCAGGATAAACTATTCAAATTTATTGAACAGGTCGAAGCGGGTAATGAAGCAGATTTCAAATCCCTTCAGGAGCAGGTGTTTCAATTTGATGACCTGTGTGAAAAATATCAGCAGCAGATATGATCAAGATCAATTTTATTCAATTTCATTTCTATTGTAGACAAATCAAAATAATTGTGTTATGATTACAGACGTGATGAAGTTCATATCCAGCACCCGTAGTCTAATGGATAGAACGGAGGCCTCCGACGCCTTTAATGCAGGTTCGATTCCTGCCGGGTGCATTTCCAGAAATGGGTTTGGCAGTGATGGATAGGAGTAGAAATGGACAACAAGAATAAAAGAAAAACAAGCAAACAAAATCCAAAACAAGATGCGAATACGAATACAGAAGTGCTGAATACAGAAGAGGAAAAAGTCAGTCATGACAAAACAGTCCAGGAGAATAAAAAGGGAGATACAGACGATAAAAAAGCAGTGAAGCAGCAAAAGAATGAGAAGACAGACGCCAAGAAGACTGCTGCACCGCAGAAGAAGGAAGAGACAAGTTCTAAAAGTGAGGCGGAATCAGACGATGCCAAGAGCATCGAACCAAAGAAGGAGAATGACTCAAAGGATAACAATAAGAAGAATCAGGTAAGCATCAAAAAGGAGGACTCCTCCAATAGAACCGCTAACGGTGATCTGTCATCAGAACAAATGAAAGGAAACGCAATGAACGCCGCAAAGATTTTATTACCTGTTGCGGCGTGTGCGATTATCATAGCTGTGATCATTTCATATATGGGATCCCAGAAAAAGGTTGATACAGTAGTGTTAAATGATGAGGATCAGACGAGTGAGGCCGGGGTCACAACATTGAGTGATGAGCCATTAGCGCAAAATGCTTATACCAATGTCAACGAATTGATGCAGGCTTTCTGTACTGCCATGGCAGACGGTGACATGGATATAGTAAAGGCGATCAAGGATTACAATACAGATAAGGAAATCATTACATACAAGGAAAAAAGCGAATTTATAGAAAGATATGACAACATTAACTGTTACACCAAGCCGGGCGTAGAAGAAAATTCTTATTTTGTTTATGTCACATACGATGTCAAATTTAAGGATATCGAGACGAAGGCTCCGGGGTTAAATGCTTTTTATGTCTACACATCAGAGGATGGAAGCTTAAAGATTGACGGTGATACGGAGGAGAGTATCAAGGCGGCGTTTAAACTTGTCACAAGTCAGGATGATGTGGTCGATCTGTACAATAAGATCAATGTCAGCTATAATGAAGCAACTACATCAGATGAGACGCTCAGTCAATTCATGGAAGAGCTTCCGGCAACGATCAAAACATCTGTGGGCACAGCATTGGCGCAGCTTGAGAGTGGGGAAACACCACAGACAGAAACTGACCCCAATGAGACACAGTCAACAGATACAGCAAGCGAAGTTGAAGAGCTGCCTCAAAATCAGGTGGTAAACCAGATCGTGCGGACAACAGATACTGTCAACGTGCGTTCTTCAGACAGCGAGGAAGCGGATAAGATCGGCAAAGCTCAGGCAGGAACGGAACTCCAGCGTGTCGAGGAGCGGGTTAATGGATGGAGCAAAGTCATTTTTGAGGATAGGGAGGCCTATATCAAAAGTGATTATCTTGAGATAGTGACGACTGGGGAAGTCGGATCGACACCGGAGACTGCTGGCACGATCACGGCGACAACGAATGTCAATGTCAGGAGTGAGGCAAGCCAGGAAGCTGAAAAAATTGGTTCTGCGCAGGCAGGAGTTTCGTACAATCTGCTGGAGGATCAAGGAGAATGGTACAAGATTGACTATAATGGTACGACTGGTTTTGTCAAAGCAGAATTTTTTATAAGATAATTGTCTGTTTGGCTTGAAAATGGATACTGATATCGTCTATAATAGAATAGTGTAATAAATGCAAACCCATGTAGCTTTATGCTGCATGGGCTTTCATTTATACCGTTTTACAAAGTTGGAGGGCATTACAAAGATAGCCATACGGTCTGAAAAGTGCAGGATCCGTATAAAGAGAATTTCCAGAAGAACTGTAAGATTCTGAATGGATTAGTTACGAAAGGTATGGGATGATCTATGTTTAAACAAAAGCGTATCGGTATTATGGGAACCGGAAATATTGCAGGGATCATGGCGGGCACAGTCAAAAAAATGAAAAATGTGAAGTGCCATGGCGTGGCGTCAAGAAGCGAGGAAAGAGCGCAGGAATTTGCAAATAAGTTTGGAATAAAGGTAGCGTATACTTCCTATGAGGAAATGCTGCTTGATGATAAGATCGATCTGATCTACATTGCTACACCACACTCAGAGCACTACGCCAATATGAAACTGTGTATAGAGAATGGCAAAAATGTATTGTGCGAAAAAGCTTTTACGGCAAATGCAAAGCAGGCAGAGGACATACTGGCGCTGGCAAAGGAGAAGAACGTGTTTGTGACGGAGGCTATGTGGGTGCGGTATATGCCTATGCTTACTACGATCAAGGGGATCTTAAATTCTGGGATCATCGGGGAGCCGACAATGTTGACGGCGAATCTCGGCTACCCGGTTTTCAATAAGAAAAGGCTGACGGATCCTGCACTTGCGGGGGGCGCATTGCTTGATCTTGGTGTATATACACTGAATTTTGCGGCTATGATGTTTGGCAAAGACGTCGAGAAGATGGAGTCTTCCTATGTACTTACAGATACCGGAGTAGACGCGTCGGAGAGTATTACAGTCACATACAAGGACGGCAGAATGGCAGTTTTAAACTGTACAATGAACGGGCTGAGTGACAGGAGAGGCGTGATCTATGGTCCCAAAGGATATATTGAGATCGAGAATATTAATAATTTTGCGTCAGTGACAGTGTATGATGCGAGTTATAAGGCAGTAAAATCAGTCAAGGCACCCAAGCAGATCACAGGTTATGAATACGAGGTGTACTCATGCATGGAGGCGATCGAGAAGGGTGAGAAGGAGTGTTGGGAGATGCCGCACGATGAGACACTGCGGATCATGAGACAGATGGATCATCTGCGTGCACAGTGGGGAGTTGTTTTTCCTTTTGAGAAGGAAGAGACAGACCTGCAGGATAAGGTAGAGGTTTTGACGGGTGAAGTCGAAGATACCATTCTAGATGACACCGCTTTACAGGCATAGACTGTTAAAATGTGGTAATACTATAGCTATCAGAGATTTTATGCAAAAGGAGATAGCTATGAAGAAAGATGATCGGGAAATCTTGAAAGAAGTTCAGAAAAATACGGATATGGCAATTTATGCGATCAATACCATATCAGAAAAAGTGTACGATGAGGAATTGCGTCACGAGCTTTCCAAAGAGAAGCTTTTGTATTCTGTGATACAGAATAAAGCAACTGACAGACTGCAGAGTGCGCGGGCAGAGGGATACCATAGCAGTGCCATGCAGGAGCTGCTGTTGAAAGGAGGCCTGCAGATCAATACACTCACAAACAGCAGTACCAGCAGGATCGCAGAGCTTATGATCCAGGGCAGGAGCAGAGGTATCACAAATATGTGGAAATCGATCAATCGCCATCAGGATTCGGGGAACACCTCGATGGAAGTAGCAAAGGAACTGATGGATTTTGAGGAGAAGTCGATCAATAGACTAAAGAAGTTTTTATAAACAATTTGTGGGAGAAAGAGGACACAGTGATATGACCAGATTAAATAAGTACCTGGCGGAGTGTGGAATATGTTCGAGGCGTGAGGCAGATAAATTGATCGATCAGGGCAGGGTTATAGTAAATGGTCAAAAGGCTGTGAGCGGTATGCAGGTATGCGGTCGGGACCGCGTCGAAGTGAACGGCAGACAGGTGAAGCCGGTTTCATCAAAGGTTGTTCTGGCATACAATAAGCCGATTGGAGTCACCTGCACAGAAAAAGATAGATATGCAGAGAAAACGATTGTAGATTCGGTAAAATACCCCGTAAGGCTTACCTATGCGGGGCGCCTTGACAAAGATTCGGACGGGTTGATCATTCTGACAAACGACGGAGAATTGATAGAGCGCATGATGCGGGGAGCAAATCGTCATGAAAAAGAGTACATCGTCAAAGTGGACAGGGAATATACAGATGATTTTCTGGAGAAAATGTCCCGGGGTGTGTATTTAAGAGAGCTTGATGAGACGACACGTCCATGTTTTGTGGAACGTGTTGGCAAATATACGTTTCGGATCATTTTGACACAGGGGCTCAACAGGCAGATCAGAAGAATGTGTGAGCGCTTTGGATATAAGGTAAAAAGTCTTACGCGGATCCGAGTGATGAATATTGAATTATCTGGATTAAAGACTGGAGCATATCGGGAATTAAAAGGACAAGAGCTCACAACGCTCTACCGTCTGTGCGGCATGTCAGAGAAAAATTAAGGAAAATATGGAGGTAGATATGGCAGAAAACAGTGAGAAATTACATAGAATGAAGGAGCTTGTGGCGAGATTGAGAGAGGCTTCCAAAGCGTATTATGCTCAGGACAAGGAGATCATGAGTAATTTTGAGTATGATAAACTGTACGATGAGTTGTCGGATCTTGAACAGGAAACCGGTATGGTTCTGACAGGCAGCCCCACGATCAATGTCGGGTATGAGGCTGTCGACGAGCTGCCCAAAGAAGCGCATGAAAGTCCGATGCTGTCTCTCGGGAAGACCAAAGAGCGTGAGGAGCTTATAGACTGGCTCGGAGATAAAGAGGGAGTGCTCAGCTGGAAGCTGGACGGACTTACGATCGTGCTGACTTATCAGGGCGGGGAACTGCTCAAGGCAGTCACCCGCGGAAACGGTGAAGTTGGAGAGGTGATCACGAACAATGCGAAAGTGTTCAAGAACATTCCGCTGCGCATCAGATATCAGGGTGAACTGATACTCAGAGGTGAGGCGGTCATAACATACCAGGACTTTGAGGAGATCAACAGCCACATTGAAGATGTGGATGCAAAGTACAAAAATCCGCGAAATCTCTGTTCGGGTTCTGTCAGACAGCTCAACAATCAGATCACAGCGGAGAGAAACGTGCGGTTTTATGCATTTGCGCTGGTGAAAGCAGACAAAGTTGACTTCGACAATTCAAGAGAAAAACAGTTTGAATTTTTGCAGGAACAGGGATTTGACGTAGTTCAATATCTGAAAGTAGATGCGGAGAATATCATCGATGCAGTCGCAGATTATGAGACGCGCGTTCAGACTTATGAGGTGCCGTCGGACGGACTTGTGCTGACGTATGATGATATAGCATATGGACGATCACTGGGGCGGACTGCGAAGTACCCGCGGGATTCCATTGCTTTTAAATGGGCGGACGAGATAAGGGAGACGACATTGAAGGAGATCGAGTGGAGTGCGAGCCGCACCGGGCTGATCAATCCCGTCGCGATCTTTGAGCCTGTAGAGCTGGAAGGGACGACAGTGAGCAGGGCATCCGTCCACAATATCAGTATACTCAAAGGCCTCAAGCTGGGGATCGGTGACAGGATAACGGTCTATAAGGCGAACATGATCATTCCGCAGATCGCGGAGAATCTTACAGGAAGTGATGATCTGGAGATACCGGATACCTGTCCGGTGTGCGGAGGGAAGACAGAGCTGCGTGCCGTTAACGAGGTTCAGTCACTTTACTGTACGAACCCGGACTGCGATGCCAAGAAAATCAAGTCATTTACCTTATTTGTCAGCCGTGATGCCATGAATATCGATGGATTGTCGGAAGCCACGCTAGAGAAATTTATCGGAAAAGGTTTTCTTCATCAATATCAGGATATGTTTCACCTCGACAGACACAAGTCGGAGATTGTGGAGATGGAAGGTTTTGGGGAGAGATCTTACAAAAAGCTTATAGACGGAATCGAGAAAGCAAGAAATGTGGAGCTTCCCAATCTGATATACAGCCTTGGCATTGCCAATATCGGACTTGCCAATGCGAAGGTGATCTGTAAATATTTTAGATATGACATTGACGTCATGCGCCATGCTGCGGTGGAGGAACTCAGTGAGATCGACGGGATCGGGGAAGTTATCGCAAAGGCTTTTGTGGACTATTTTTCCGATGAGAAAAACGATGAAATATTTGAGAATCTTCTGAAAGAGGTTCATATTATCATCGAAGAGATAGATGAGTCAGAGCAGACACTCGATGGAAAAACCTTTGTTGTGACAGGCAGTCTGAACCACTTTGGCAGTAGAAATGAGCTGAAAGATCTGATCGAGAAAAAAGGTGGGAAAGTAGCCGGAAGTGTGTCCGCAAAGACTGTCTGCCTGATCAATAATGATGCCGAATCAAATTCGTCCAAAAATAAGAAGGCGAAGGAACTCAGTGTCCCGATTCTCACAGAAGAACAGTTTATGACAGAATATCTCGGGATGGAACCGTAAAAATAAAACAGACAGGAGTGCATAAAAATGCCTATAAAAGTACAAAGTGACTTGCCAGCAAAGGAGATACTGGAAAATGAAAACATATTTGTGATGGATGAGAACCGTGCGATGCATCAGGATATCAGACCACTTCAGGTCTGCATATTGAATCTGATGCCTGTGAAGCAGGATACGGAGCTGCAGCTTTTGCGCGCATTGTCCAACACGCCGCTGCAGGTCGATGTCACTTTTCTGATGGTGGCCAGCCATGTATCACTCAACACGTCGGCAAATCATTTGAATCGTTTCTATACAACGTTTGAGCAGATCAGGGACAAACGCTTTGACGGTATGATCATTACCGGTGCGCCGGTAGAGGATATTGCTTTTGAGGAGGTCGATTACTGGCAGGAGGTGTGTGCGATCATGGATTGGGCGGAGGAGCATGCGACCTCCACACTGCACATATGCTGGGGTGCCCAGGCTGGATTTTATCATTATTATGGTATTCAGAAGCGCATGCTTTCCGAGAAATTATTTGGGATTTACTCCCACAAGGTGCAGAATAGAAAAGTGCCTTTGGTGCGGGGGTTTGACGATTATTTTCTCGCGCCGCACAGCCGCCATACAGAGACATCAGCTGTCGATATACACAAATGTGACAAGATCACAGTGCTTGCAGAATCCAGTGAGGCAGGTGTCTTTCTCGCGTATGCCGAAAATGGCAGGAAAGTGTTTGTGAACGGACATCCCGAATACGACAGATATACACTTGATGCAGAGTATAAGAGGGACCTGGAAAAAGGACTGCCGATACATATTCCGAGAAATTATTATCCCGATGATGATCCGTCGCAGAAACCAAACCTGCAATGGCGTGCGCACTGTAATAATCTTTATACAAACTGGCTCAATTACTATGTGTACCAGGCGACGCCGTACGAGTGGTAGGGAAAGTAAAATAAATGTAAAAATTTTCTAACGATACGTGCAATAATATGTTATAATGAATATATTATAGCACATTCACTGTAAGCGTAGATCATTTACAGTATAGGGATGCCACTGGTGTACCAATTATAGAACGATTATGGCAAAGGAGAAGATTTCATGAGCAATCAATTAGTATGGCAGGATCGGTATAATCTAGGTGTAGAGGTTATTGACAAAGAACATAAGAAGTTATTTAGTATTCTCAATAAACTGTTTGACTTTGGAAAGCAGGAAGAAAAAAGTCAATGGGTTTGTCAGGAAGCGATAAAGTACTTTAGAGATCATGCCGTTCAGCATTTCGCAGACGAAGAGGCTTATATGTTATCCATCAATTATGAAGGGTTTGAGATGCATAGGCGCATTCACAGAAACTTTCGTGATAGAACGCTTCCGGCGCTTGAGCGGGAGTTGGAGCTGACAAAATACTCAGAAGAATCAATCAACCATTTCCTCAGTGTGTGTGCAGGATGGCTGATCGGTCACTCTTTGATTGAGGACTATGCGATTGTAAAAGGACAAAAAATAGAGCAATGGGAAAATCTCCAGCCCGAGGAAGAGCAGGCTGTGATGGGGCAGACGATTACAGGACTGCTGCATAGTATGTTTCAGCTGGATTCGAGATTGATCAGTGACTGTTATGCTGGGGAGAAGTTTGTAGATGGCATTTATTTTCGCTTGATCTATAGTACAAAGGATAAAAAGCGGTGGGAGTTTTTCTTGGTATTTGAGGAAAAGCTGATCGTCAGTACGATTGGCAGTGTCATGGATACGAAATCTGAAGCGGTAAACGTTATGTTGATGAATGCAGCAAGATATGTTGCAAGGCAGCTTGTGGAGCGTGTTAAGGGATATTTCCCATCTTCCGAAAATTTTGAGATAAAGGAAGAACAGCTCCTGACGTATGAGCAGTTTCAGAAGGTGTTTGAGAAGCAAAAACCACAGTTCAGTCTGTTGTTTGATACCGGGAAGGGATATTTTGCATACTGCGTTACCGCAACAGATCTGCTTCAAAATGAAGGCGGCGTTTCCATCATTACAGAGAATGCCATGGCTGAGGTGGAGAAGTATCTGAACCAGAACGAGGTAGAGAAAAAGGTCATACACCACAAAAAGAAAGTGCTTGTGGTAGATGATTCAGATTTTATGTTAAAGACGATGCAGGATTTGTTGAGCAGTGACTATGAAGTGATCGTTGCCAAATCAGGTTTGTCTGCGATCAGGGGGATTACGCTTGACAGACCGGACTTGATCTTGTTGGATTATGAGATGCCTGTTTGCAATGGCAGTCAGGTTTTGGAAATGATACGTGGCGAGGAGGAGTTTAGAGATATTCCGGTGATCTTCCTGACCAGCAGGGTTGACAGGGAGAGTGTCAAAAAGGTGATCGAATTAAAACCAGAAGGTTACTTGTCAAAATCATTATCGCCTTCCGATGTGAAGAGAGAAGTGGATCATTTCTTTGAAAAAGCTGCCAGAAGAAATGCTAAAAAATAGAAAATGATGTATATTTTTCCTTTCTTGTCCATATAATTTATTACATAACAATAATGATTCAATAATGCAAAGATATGAGTCGTTAAATTGCAGAATAAGGAGAACAAATATGGCAAGAGGAGTTAAAAAATCAATTCAGGAGAAAATCGCACAGAAGGAAGAACTTATTGACGCACTTTCTACCAGGATCAAAAAGGAGAGAGACGAGCTCAATGAACTTTTGGAGATGCAGAAAATGGAAGAACTCAATGAACTTCGGGTAGTTGTTGAGAAGTCCGGTATGGAGATTTCTGATATTATCCAGATGGCGCAGATGCAGGCTGCTCAATAGGGCAGATGCATTATAGCACACGAAAAATAGTGGATAAAAAAATATTTGAGAAAAAGTCCAAACATAATTGCGTACATAGCCTGAAAAGGGTATAATGGAAAGCAGGGTGAATGGACTTTTTTCAATTTTTATCTTAATTATATATCTAATTGAAGAAAAGATTCAAATATACTTTAATGACGGAAAGGAAAAAGTGAATATGGTAAACATACGCGAATTATATCACAATTATAAGGATTATGCAGATCAGGAGGTAACGATCGGCGGCTGGCTCAGGAGTAAGAGGGATTCTAAAACATTTGGATTTCTGGTAATCAATGATGGTACATTTTTTGAGCCGCTTCAAGTTGTATACAGTGACAAACTGGACAATTTCACAGGGATTTCTAAGTTGAATGTAGGAGCCGCAGTGATCGCAACCGGCATTGTGACGCTGACACCCGAGGCGAAGCAGCCTTTTGAGATACAGGCAACAAAGATTGAGATCGAGGGGGATTCAACACCTGATTATCCATTACAAAAAAAGAGGCACAGTTTTGAGTATCTCAGGACGATCTCGCATTTGAGACCGCGCACCAATACATTTCAGGCAGTATTCCGGGTACGCTCGCTCTGTGCTTATGCGATTCATAAGTTTTTCCAGGAGAGGGATTTTGTGTATGTTCACACACCGTTGATTACAGGAAGTGACTGTGAGGGCGCTGGAGAGATGTTCCAGGTTACGACGCTGGATCTGAAAAATCTGCCCATGGTAGACGGCGAGGTGGATTTTAGCAAGGACTTCTTCAGTAAGCCGACCAATCTTACAGTCAGTGGTCAGTTAAACGGGGAGACTTATGCGATGGCATTTAAGAACATATATACGTTTGGACCGACTTTCCGTGCTGAGAATTCCAATACGACACGCCATGCGGCAGAGTTTTGGATGATCGAGCCCGAGATCGCTTTTGCGGACCTGGGGGATGATATGATGCTGGCTGAAAGTATGCTCAAATATATCATCAACTATGTTTTGGAGAATGCGCAGGAGGAGATGGCATTTTTTAATCAATTTGTAGATAAAGGACTGATCGAGAGGCTGCAGCACGTGGCAAACTCAGAATTCGGACATATCACATACACAGATGCCATCACAGAACTCGAGAAGCACAATGATGAGTTTGAGTACAAAGTTTCATGGGGATGTGACCTGCAGACAGAACACGAGCGCTATCTGACCGAAAAACTTTTTGGTAGACCTGTGTTTGTGACAGACTACCCGAAGGAGATCAAGGCATTTTATATGAAGCTCAATGAAGATGGCAGAACTGTTGCCGCAATGGACTGTCTGGTGCCTGGCATCGGGGAGATCATCGGCGGAAGTCAGAGGGAGGACAAGCTTACCGTTCTCGAGCAGAGAATGAGGGAGTGCAGTCTGAAGCCGGAAGAGTATGATTTTTATCTTGATCTCAGACGCTATGGAAGTGCCAGACATGCAGGGTTTGGACTGGGCTTCGAACGCTGTGTGATGTACCTGACAGGTATGGGAAATATCAGGGACGTGATACCGTTTCCACGAACAGTCAACAATTGTGAACTGTAAGGCATTGATTTGCTGCTTAAATATAAAACAGGGCGTAAGCCCTGTTTTATATTTAAGCAGATTTGTTCTTTGCGTGATTCTTTCTTCTGTTTTTGGAGTGTTTTTTCTGGGAAGCTTTCTTCTTTGTCTCCTGTTCCAGAGCATTCCTTTCTGCCTCGGCTTCCAGCGCTTTTGTCAGGTTCTTCTGCGCTGTCGACAACATCAGCTTGATGCGGTTGAGTTGGTTGACCTCAGAAGCGCCTGGATCGTAGTCAATGGCAACGATGTTTGCTTCTGGGTGGCGTTTTCTGAGCTCCTTGATGACGCCCTTGCCGACAACATGGTTTGGCAGGCAGCCAAAAGGCTGTGTACAGACAATGTTGGGCGTATCCGTGTTGATCAGCTCAAGCATCTCACCCGTGAGGAACCAGCCTTCGCCGGTTTGATTGCCGATCGATACGATCTCCTGGGCATGTTTTGCTGTCTCATAGATATCTGCAGGCGGAATAAAGTGCCTGCTTGCCGCGAAAGCTTCGCTCATAGGTTTTCGCAACATCTGGATCAATTTGATTCCGATCCGGCTGATATCAGCGGATCTCTTGCTGGTGCCAAGGTTTTCAGCCTTGTACAGTTGATTGTAGAAGCAGTAGAACATAAAATCCATCAGATCAGGGACGACTGCCTCTGCGCCTTCGTGTTCCAGAAGTTCTACAAGCTGGTTGTTTGCAGCAGGTGAGAATTTCACCAAAATCTCACCGACTATGCCGACGCGCGGCTTTTTGATATCGAGCACAGGAATCGCATCAAATTCTGCGATCATCTCGCGGCACATCTTTTTGTAGGTGTTGAAAGACATAAATTTGCGTCCAAGAAAATCACAGCATTTTTTGATCCATTTCTGATGAACTTCCTCCACAGAGCCTGGAACGGCTTCATATGGACGCATTCGGTACACGCAGCGCATAAATATGTCGCCAAAGTTTACAGCGTACACGGCACGGAGCAGGAGCATTGGCGTGAGCTTGAATCCTGGGTTGCTCTCCAACTTTGACAGATTGATCGAGATAACCGGGATGTGCTGATAGCCGGCCTTTTCCAGAGCGCGGCGGATAAAACCAATATAGTTTGTGGCGCGGCATCCGCCTCCGGTCTGTGACATGACCACTGCAAGATGGTCAGTGTCGTATTTGCCTGAGAGTACTGCCTCCATGATCTGGCCGACCACCAGGAGGGACGGATAGCAGGCGTCATTGTTGACATATTTGAGACCCATATCGATACTGCCTCTGTTGTCATTGTTCAGTACGACCAGATTGTAGCCGCATCTTCTGAAAGTTGGCTCAAGGAGGTCAAAGTGGATCGGTGACATCTGTGGACATAGTATCGTATAGTTTTTGCGCATTTCTTTTGTAAAGAGCACCCTGTTCATGCGGCTTGAATGGATCGCCCGTCCCTGATGGCGCTGTTCACGCACGCGGATCGCGGATAACAGTGAGCGGATCCGAATGCGCGCTGCACCCAGATTGTTTACCTCGTCAATCTTCAGACAGGTATAAATCTTGCCCGAACCAGTCAAAATATCATTGACCTGATCGGTCGTAACAGCGTCAAGTCCACAGCCGAACGAGTTGAGCTGTATCAGATCTAGATCATCACGCGTCTTGACATAGCTTGCGGCGGCATACAGCCTCGAGTGGTACATCCACTGGTCCGATACGATCAGTGGGCGCTCCGGCTTTGCAAGGTGGGAAACGGAATCTTCAGTGAGCACAGCGATGCCATAAGAGTTTATCAGCTCAGGAATACCGTGATTGATTTCTGGGTCAATGTGGTATGGGCGTCCTGCGAGCACGATGCCGCGGGTATGATTTTTTTCAAGGTAGTCAATAACTTCCTCGCCCTTTTTGCACATATCTTTTCGCACATTGTCGAGCTCCTGCCAGGCGGCATCAACAGCTTCTTTCAGCTCGTCAGAAGGAAGCTCAGGGAACTCTTTCTCCAATGACTGCAGGATCAGAGCAGGTTCGCGGAAGGACATGAACGGATTTTTGAATGCAACCTCACCACGCCCGATCGCCTCCACATTATTTTTGATATTCTCTGAGTATGATGTGACAATCGGACAATTGTAGTGATTGTTCGCATCATCAAATTCATTCCGCTCATAAAACAGGGCAGGATAGAAGATAAAGTCAACGTTTTGTCTGATCAGCCACTCCACGTGACCATGTGCGAGTTTGGCAGGGTAGCACTCTGATTCGCTCGGTATGGACTCAATCCCCATCTCGTAAATTTTTCTGTTTGAAAGCGGAGAGAGCACAACCTGGTATTTTAACTTTGTAAACAGCGTAAACCAGAATGGATAATTTTCGTACATATTTAACACTCTGGGAATGCCCACACGCCCGCGCACAGCCTCAGCGTCAGGAAGCGGTTCATAGGAGAACATCCGCTTGAGTTTATACGCAAAGAGGTTTGGGATATCGTTGTCGGTCTGGGCTTTTCCGAGTCCGCGCTCACAGCGGTTGCCGGATATGTAGCTTCTGCCATCAGAGAACTTGTTGACGGTCAGGCGGCAGGAGTTTGTGCAGCCCTTGCATTTCACCAGTGATGTGGTGAATGCAAGATCATTGATCTGTTCAATGGTAAGCATGGTCGTGTTGTTTTCCGGTGCAGCCTGGTAGCGTTCCCGCGCGATCAGGGCTGCGCCAAAAGCACCCATTATACCTGCAATATCAGGTCTTATCACCTCGCAGCCGGCAATTTTTTCAAAACTGCGAAGTACTGCGTCATTATAGAACGTGCCGCCCTGCACGACGATATTTTTGCCAAGTTCGCTTGCATCAGGCACTTTGATCACCTTGAACAGGGCATTTTTGATAACAGAGTATGCGAGACCGGCAGAGATATCAGATACCTCAGCACCTTCCTTTTGCGCTTGTTTTACCTTGGAGTTCATAAAAACGGTACAGCGTGTGCCAAGATCGATCGGGTGTTTGGCAAACAGTGCCGCCTGGGCAAAATCCTGTACGCTGTAGTTGAGGGATTTTGCAAAAGTCTCGATAAAAGAACCACACCCCGATGAACATGCCTCATTGAGCTGCACAGAGTCAACCGTCTGGTTCTTGATCTTGATGCACTTCATGTCCTGACCGCCGATATCGATGATACAATCCACGTTGGGGTTAAAAAATGCGGCTGCATAATAGTGTGCCACAGTCTCGACTTCACCCTCGTCGAGCATAAATGCTGCTTTGAAGAGTGCTTCACCGTAACCGGTAGAACAGGAGCGCACGATCGTGGCGTCGCCGGGAAGCAGACGATAGATTTCCTGAAGCGCAGAGATCGCAGTTTTTAGAGGGCTTCCGTTGTTGCTGCTGTAAAACGAGTAGAGCAGTGTTCCGTCCTCCGCGACCACTGCGATCTTTGTGGTGGTGGAGCCGGCGTCAATTCCCAGAAAGCATTTGCCATGATAGTCCCCGAGAGCTGTGCTTTTTACATGGCTGGAGCCATGTCTTGACTGGAAGGCTGCGTATTCATTTTCATTGGAAAACAGCGGTTCCATGCGGGCAACTTCAAACTCCATCTTGATGTCTGAGGAAAGTTTATCGACCATCTCAGACAAGGAGAAGTAAACTTCTTCCTTTGCGTTGAGTGCGGAACCGATCGCAGCGAAAAGATGGGAATTGGCAGTGTCGATAATGTGTTCGTCATCAAGCTTTAAAGTGCGGATAAACGCTGCCTTGAGCTCTGAGAGAAAGTGAAGCGGACCGCCCAGAAATGCCACATGACCGCGGATCGGTTTGCCGCAGGCAAGCCCGCTGATCGTCTGGTTGACAACTGCCTGAAAAATGGAGGCGGAGAGATCTTCTTTCGTGGCGCCTTCATTGATAAGCGGCTGAATGTCTGTCTTTGCAAATACGCCGCAGCGTGCCGCAATGGTGTATAACGACTGATAACTTTTTGCATACTCGTTCAGACCGGAGGCATCAGTCTGGATCAGAGATGCCATCTGGTCGATAAAAGAACCCGTACCACCGGCACAGATACCGTTCATGCGTTGTTCCACATTGCCGCCTTCGAAGTAGATGATCTTGGCATCTTCACCGCCAAGTTCGATCGCGACATCAGTCTTTGGAGCAAGCTCCTGCAGTGAGGTGGACACTGCGATCACTTCCTGCACAAACGGCACACCCAGATGGTTCGCAAGCGTCAGTCCGCCGGAGCCAGTGATCATCGGATGGATAGTCAGGTTTCCAAGCTTTGTGAACGCGTCCTGCAAAAGAGAGGAGAGCGTTTCACGGATATTGGCGTAATGCCTCTGATAGTCAGAGAAGAGCAGATTGTGTGCCGCATCTAGGATCGCTACCTTTACAGTGGTTGAACCGATGTCGATACCTAGTGTATAGATTTTTTTATTTGTATTTTTAGTATTTGTACTCATGAAATAACCATGCCTTTCTATTGGAAATATCCTCATAAAAATATCCAGCAAAGATAATCCACAAAGATAATTCGACTTTTCCAACACATATTTGCTATTATACGACAGCAATTCTAAAAACGCAACAAAACAGATAATTAAAAGTTGCTGAAAACTTTATACTTTTTTGGAAAAATTTTAACGAAAAATTTGTAGGACAAACTCTAAATTGTTATAATGTATGAAAAGACAGGTGGGAATAATACCATAAATCTAAAAAAACTATAATATTTCATTCGGATAAATTTAGATTGGTTTACATTTCCAGAAGTGAATGATATACTGGAATGACAAGTTTATTTTAAAGGTGAAAGGCAGGATGATACAATATGAATTTTCTGAATAAACTGGAGAGGAAGATCGGGAAGTACGCGATACCAAATCTCTCCCTGTATCTGATTTTGGGGTATGTGCTTGGGTATATAATGGAATTTATCAGTCCGTCAGTCAGGGACCTGCTGACATTAAATCCATATCTGATCCTGCACGGGCAGATCTGGAGGCTTGTCACGTGGCTCCTCATTCCGCCGTCAAGCTTTGACCTGTTTACCATTATCATGCTGATGTTCTACTATTCTGTCGGAACGAACCTCGAGCGGACATGGGGGACTTTTTACTACAATGTGTATCTGTTCATGGGTATGATATTTACGATTATAGGAAGCTTTCTGATCATGGGGATCAGTTATGTGCCAGGCTTCAATTCCTTTATGCTGCGGGAAGCTTATGGATCAACGCCGTATTTTCTGCTTGTGGCGCGCAGCTTCAGCACCTATTTTGTCAACATGTCGATCTTTCTGGGATTTGCGGCGACTTTTCCGGAAGTGCAGGTACTGCTGATGTTCATTATTCCCATCAAGGTAAAGTGGATGGGGATTGCGTACGGTGTGCTCCTGATCGTGCAGTTTTTGCAGAGCGATATTATCGGAAAGATCATCATCGGTGCATCACTGCTCAATTTTGTTGTCTTTTTTATGATAACAAGGAGTGGGATCGGCATGCGCATCTCACCGCGGCAGGTGAGAAGGCGCCACGAGTACAACAGAGAGGTCAAAAGAGCGAAGCCAGCCAGTGTGTCAAAACATAAGTGTGCGATCTGTGGCAAGAACAGTGAGGACAATCCCGAGGCAGAGTTTCGATTCTGTTCAAAGTGTAACGGAAATTATGAGTACTGTCAGGATCATCTGTTCACACATACACACGTGAAATAAGGAAGGCTTGTTATTATGGAATTCAATCAGATAAATTTTGTGCAGATCCTTGAAGAGCTGAGGGATACAGCGAGACTTGAGGGCAATATGCTGACCAGTGAGCAGATCAGTGAAGCATTTGACCAGTGGCAGTTAGATGACAAAAAACTGGCGCTGATCCATGATTATTTTCGAAATAATCATATTGGAATCGATGAACAGAGAGATGTGCAGGAAGATCTGTCAGGCGACGATATCAATTTTTTGGAGATGTATCTCGGGGAGTTAAGAGAACTTCCGCCAGTGTCCGGCGGTGAAAAACGGGCGGTGATGATGTCGGCGCTTGCAGGTGACAGTGGCGCGCAGGCGAAACTGGTGGAGATCTCTCTGCCCCAAGTCGTGGAGATCTCTAAACTCTATGCAGGACAGGGTGTGCTTGTCGAGGATCTGATCGGCGAGGGAAATGTCGCGGCAGCAATGGCTGTGACCATGTTGGAATGTGTGGAAAGCATCGACGAGGTGGAAGGTTTTATCGGAAAAAGGGTTATGGATGCCATGGAAGAATTGATCAGTGAGGATTCAGACAACCGCCAGATTGATGAGAGCGTGCTGGGCATGGTCAACGAAGTGAATGACAAGGCAAAGGAACTGTATGACAATCTTCTCAGAAAAGTTACTGTTAAAGAGGTGGCGGATGAGCTTGGCATCACGCAGGAGGAAGTGCAGGAAGCAGTAAAGTTCTCTGCGGATAGCATTGCGTATATTAAACTTTTGGAAAATGAAGAACAGATATAATTGGAGACGGGTATGGAAACACAGCACAACAATGATTTCAAATATGTGATCCAGGACACGGGCTGCGTCTATTTTGGCAGGGAGCTGACCTATGCGGAAATGATGGAATTGGATGATATCCCGTTCAAATTCAAGGCTGTCATCAGTGCTCATATTGCGCGGGATATCGATCTGAACATGAAAATGACAGATCATATCTTGCAGATATCAGAGAAAGAATTTTCGTACCGAATATTTGAGCAGCTGAGATTTACGGTACGAGTCTGTTATATGATACAGAAAAAAGGTTTTGGCGGCAAAATGAAAGAGAAATGGATACATAAAGCGTATTCGTTAAAACAGTTTTGCAGCGGGTATCGTGGACAGGTGAGCAGTGGTCAAATGATGATTGAGGATTTTTCGATTTCGAAGCTGGCATTAATGGCATTGAGTATTTGATCAAATGATGAGCGGGAGGTATATATGAGCAGTAATAGATAAGATATAAAATAGGACGATGGTAATCTTAATTAAAGGAAGGAATATGATTATGAGAAATATTGAGGACTTAAAGACTTATGAGGTAATCGAAAAACGGCAGATCGATGACGTTGGCTCCATGAGCTGGCTTTTGAGACACAAAAAGTCCGGGGCGCGGATCGCACTGCTGAGCAATGACGATGAGAACAAAGTTTTCTACATCGGTTTTCGAACACCTCCTACAGATTCTACGGGCGTACCCCATATCATAGAACATACAGTACTGTGTGGATCGAAACATTTTCCGGTAAAGGATCCTTTTGTGGAGTTGGTAAAAGGTTCGCTGAATACATTTCTAAATGCCATGACATACAGTGACAAGACCGTATATCCCATTGCAAGCTGCAATGAAAAGGATTTTCAGAATCTGATGCATGTATATCTGGATGCAGTATTCTATCCTAATATCTATAAAGAAAAGAAAATTTTCCTCCAGGAGGGCTGGCACTATGAGATGGAGGATGAGGACAGTCCGCTTACGCTCAACGGAGTTGTATACAATGAAATGAAGGGAGCATTCTCATCTCCTGACGAAGTCAATGACAGGGAAGTACTCAATTCGCTCTTTCCAGATACCCCGTATGGCGTGGAATCGGGAGGAGACCCCAAAGTGATCCCGGAGCTTACGTATGAGCAGTTCCTGGCGTTTCACGGGAAATATTATCACCCGTCAAACAGCTATATCTATCTGTATGGAAATATGGATATGGTTAAAAAGCTGGAATGGCTGGACGAGAAGTATCTGAGTCAGTTTGACAAGATTGACGTGGATTCTGCATTGAAAGAGCAGGCGGCGTTTGAAAAACCTGTAGAAATATATAAAGAGTACCCGGTGATGGAGGGAGAATCGTTAGAGGATAACACCTATCTATCATACAACACAGTTGTCGGGACGAGCCTCGACAAGGAATTGTACTATGCGATGGAGATTTTGGAATACGCATTGTGCTCTGCGTCCGCGGCGCCCCTGAAACTTGCGTTGATCCATAAAAACATCGGCACAGAGGTCTATACCGTGTATAACAATGGCATTTATCAGCCGTATTTTTCGATCGTTGCCAAAAATGCAAATGTCTCACAGAAAGAAGAGTTTGTGCGTACCATTGAGAGTGAGCTTGCACGCATCGTAAAAGAAGGCATTGATAAAAAGTCACTGCTCGCAGGTTTGAACTACTATGAGTTCCGATACAGGGAGGCTGATTTTGGCTCTTATCCCAAGGGGCTGATGTATGGTCTGCAGATGTTTGATTCATGGCTTTATGATGACAGGATGCCGTTTGACATGATCGAGGCAATTGATATCTTTAAGAAACTAAAGGAAAAGATCAATACAGATTACTATGAAAAGTTAATAGAGAAATACCTGGTTCAAAACCAGCACAAATCAATTCTTGTAGTGGCACCCAGGGAGGGGCTTACTGCAATGCAGGAGAGACAGCTTGCGGACAAACTTGCCGCATATAAGGCGGGACTTACAGGTGAAGAGATCAGGCAGATCGTGTCGGATACAAAGGAACTGCGGGAGTATCAGGAGATGGAGGACACACCGGAGGATCTGGCAAAGATACCGATGTTAAAGCGTGAGGACATGAAGAAGGAATCGGAGGATTTTGTGAACGAGGTCCGCAGAATCGGAGATACCAATGTTCTTTTTCATGATATCCAGACGAATGGTATCGGTTATATCAGGTTGATCTTTGATGCTGCCAATATACCGGCAGACCTGTTTTCGTATATAGGAATCCTCAAGAATGTGCTGGGGTATGTGGATACAGACAAATACAGTTACGGGGAGCTCTGCAATGAGATCAATATCCATACAGGAGATATGGTGAGCAGTGTCAATACCTATGTCAATGCAAAAAAACTGGACGAATACAAACTTACATTCGAGCTTAAGACAAAAGCCATGTACGATGAACTGCCTGCGGCATTTGAACTGATGACAGAGATCATGACAGCTTCTAAGTTGGATGATGAGGATCGGATTCTTGAGATCCTCGAGGAGTTAAAGTCGATCATGCAGGGAAATATGACTGCGGCAGGACACACGCTTGCTGCGGTGAGAGCGATGTCATATTTCAGTGAGACAGCAGCCGTTTCAGAGCTTGTGAACGGTCTGCCATGTTATCGTATGCTGGAAAAACTCACGGATGACTTTGACGGGAATAAGGACGAGCTGCTTGACAGACTTACAGAGCTCACAAGGTGCATCTTCAGACCGGAAAATCTTTTGGTGGATCTCACAGCTACGGAGGAAGGTTTTGAGAGAATAAAAGAACTCGTCGCGCCGATGAAGTCTAAGCTTTTTACTGAACCGGTGAGGAAAGAACGTTTTGCGATTGTGACAGAGAAGAAAAATGAAGGTTTCTCCACTTCGGCACAGATTCAGTATGTGTGCAGGGCAGGGAATTATATGACAGATACAGACCATGTATATACAGGCGCACTACGGGTGTTAAAAGTGATGCTGCGCTATGATTATCTGTGGGTCAATGTGCGTGTCAAGGGCGGTGCGTATGGCATTATGTGCAACTTTGGCAAGACAGGTGACAGTTATCTAGTTTCCTACAGAGACCCAAATCTCAAAAAAACAGTTGACATATTCGAGAAAACGAGTGATTATTTAAGAGAATTTAGCGCGGACGAGCGGACTATGACCAAGTATATAATCGGAGCAGTCAGTGATATGGACGTGCCTATGACACCGGCAGTCAAGGGAAGCCGGTCTTCGAGTGCCTATCTGACGAACCTCGATTTTGCAGAAGTGCAGAGAGAACGCGATGAAGTGCTGTCATGCAGCCAGGAGAGCATCAGAGAATTGGCGGGCTATCTGGATACGATCATGGCGCGGGATGTCATTTGTGTGGTTGGAAATGGACAGTCGATTGATGAGAATAAAGAAATGTTTATGAAAGTGGAGAATCTTTTTCATTAAGGAGCGGACACACTTGTCCCTGATGGAGGAATATACAATATGAACAAAAAGTACAAGTCGGGTTTTGCGGCACTGATCGGCAGACCAAATGTAGGGAAATCAACACTGATGAACTGTCTGATCGGACAGAAGATCGCCATCACATCAAAAAAGCCGCAGACAACCAGAAACCGCATACAGACAGTGTACACTTCCGATGAGGGACAGATCATCTTTGTGGACACGCCGGGTATCCACAAAGCGAAGAACAAACTTGGCGATTACATGGTAAATGTGGCGGAACACAGTCTGCGGGATGTAGATGTCATCTTGTGGCTGGTAGAGCCGACGGATTATATTGGTGCAGGTGAACAGCACATCATTGAACAGCTGAAGAAAATAAAAGCCCCCATCATATTGGTGATCAATAAGATCGATACTGTGAAAAAGGAACAGCTTCTTGGATATATCGACACTTACCGCAAGGAACTTGATTTTGCAGAGATTGTTCCCGTGTCGGCGCTGAAAAAAGACAACACGGATGTACTCATCACACAGATCATGAAATATTTGCCATATGGACCGGCATATTACGATGAGGACACGATCACAGACCAGCCGACGAGACAGATCGTGGCAGAACTGATCAGGGAGAAGGTTCTTCGCAGTATCGATGAGGAGATCCCGCACGGCGTTGCTGTGACGATCGATGCTATGAAGTACAGGAAGACGATCGTTGATATCGATGCCACGATCATCTGCGAAAGAGATTCGCACAAGGGTATCATTATCGGAAAAGGCGGCGCGATGCTCAAAAAGATCGGTTCTATGGCGCGCCCTGAGATTGAGGAATTGCTGGAGCAGCATGTCAATCTCCAGCTGTGGGTGAAGGTGAAAAAGGATTGGCGTGACAGCGATTTCCTGATCAGGAATTTCGGTTATGATCCAAAAGAAAATGAATCGATACAATGAATAAAATCGTCCCATAAGCACACCCTAGTTATGTAAACGTTGTGAAAAACCATACGAGGAAGTTTTTCACGATGCAAATATCGTGCAGAAGTGCAGTTCATAGTTGTTATTTAGACAGGATTTTGCATGGCTTGATTCATTGCGGTTCGGTAAGGCTGAACTGTGATATTTGGCAGCTGCACGGGATACAGAAAGGGCAGGGACAGTAGATGCACGAGGATGGATGGAGCCGGTTTATACAGACAGGACAGGTACACGATTATCTGGCTTACAAAGGGCATCCTGAGATGGAAGAGGCCGGGAGTAAGGCGGGAGAGATACATGAGTGCGGGAATACAGGATTTCGTGATACTGACAGGGATCATTATCAAGGCAGAACCGATTGGAGAATACGATAGAAGAGTAGTGCTTCTGACGAAAGAGAGAGGAAAGATATCAGCCTTTGCCAAGGGTTCCAGGCGCCCAGGCAACAGGCTGATGGCGCCTACGAATCCTTTTTCCTTTGGTCAGTTTAAACTGTATGCGGGCAGAAATTCCTACAATATGGCGGACGCGGAGATCACGAATTACTTCGAGGAGCTGAGGCAGGATTTTGTGGGGGCGTATTATGGAATGTATTTCCTGGAGATCTGTGATTATTATACAAGAGAAAACAATGATGAGACCGGCATTCTAAAGCTCATCTACCAGTCGCTGCGTGCGCTGGCGTCCCCAAACTTTGAGAATCGGCTTGTAAGGTACATTTTTGAGTTAAAGTCTATCATGCTGAATGGAGAATTTCCGGGATTGAGTGCGGAGGACCGGCTTATGGAGACCACAGCATACACAGTTGATTACATAATGAAAACACCTGTTGAAAAACTTTTTTCATTTCAAGTCAGAACAGAAGTATTGGAAGAATTGGGACTATATAGCAGGCAGATATGCAGAAGAGTGATGGACAGAAATTTTAAAAGTCTTGAAATACTTGAAAATATTGATTAAGTTGTTTATAATAAGACGCATAGTTATGTCTGGTCATCAAAAAAGAGTGAAATGTGCGCGAAATTTGTTGCTGTTTACGCCTGTATGGTGCAAGATCATTCAAGAGACAGCATGTGAACAGTACATCGCATATAAAGATTAAGGTGGAAAAGTTATGAGGATAGGGAAAGTTACAATAATAATGATATGCCTCTGTATACTGGGACTTACTGCGTGTGGGGAAGTGATACAGGAAGAGGGCGGCAATAACAAAGAGGCAACCGATGAAATAGCATCAACAGTTTCGTCTCTTTCGATTGAGAAGAATGGATGTATAACCAGTACTATTGTTGAAAGTTTTGGCGAGAGTTATTATGACGAAGATGGATTAAAGTCTATGATCGAGTCGGACATCAGCCAGTATACATCAGCTCATGAGACCGCGCAGATCAAATTGAAAAATATCAAAGTAAAAGACAGCATGGTGAATGTGCTCATAGAATATGGAGGCTACCAGGATTACGCGGGATTTAACAAAGAAAATTTTTTTGCGGGAACGATCAGGGATGCCAACACAGCAGGATTTGATCTGAATGTCACCCTGAAATCAGTATCGGACAGTACAGAAATATCAAAATCCAAGTTGTTGGAGATGGGAGACAATCATATTGTGATTGCAAATGTGGAGGACACCGATCAGACAGTAAGTGATCAGATCCGTGTCAATTGTTTCGATGAGATCCTGTATATAAGTGATGGTGTTACTACAACGGGAAAGAAGAGTGCGTATGTTGAATTGACAAATGGTTATAGGATTATTGTTTTTAAATAAAATATAAATCAAATGAGGTTAGGAGAACTTGAAATGGAAAAGACATTGGACAAAATTGTAGCGCTATCAAAAAGCAGGGGGTTTGTCTATCCCGGCTCCGAGATTTACGGTGGGCTCGCAAACACGTGGGATTACGGAAATCTTGGTGTTGAGTTGAAGAATAATGTGAAGCGGGCGTGGTGGCAGAAGTTTATCATGGAGAATCCATACAATGTGGGTGTGGACTGTGCGATCCTGATGAATCCCCAGACATGGGTTGCATCAGGGCATCTCGGCGGGTTTTCCGATCCGTTGATGGACTGCAAGGAGTGTCATGAGCGTTTCCGCGCGGACAAGTTGATCGAGGATCACGCCAGTGAACATGATATCACGCTTGAAAAACCGATCGATGCCTTCACGCAGGAAGAGATGAAACAGTTTATCGAGGAGAAGAACATCCCCTGTCCAACCTGTGGCAAGCATAATTTTACAGATATCAGACAGTTCAACCTGATGTTCAAGACATTTCAGGGTGTTACAGAGGACGCCAAAAATACTGTTTACCTCAGACCAGAGACAGCACAGGGCATTTTTGTGAATTTTAAGAATGTACAGAGAACTTCAAGAAAGAAGATTCCTTTTGGTATCGGACAGATCGGAAAATCATTCAGAAATGAGATCACACCGGGCAATTTTACGTTCCGCACAAGAGAATTTGAGCAGATGGAGCTGGAGTTTTTCTGTGAGCCGGGAACCGATCTCGAATGGTTCCAGTATTGGAGAGGTTTCTGCCGAGACTGGCTTTTGAGCCTTGGGATCAAGGAGGAGGAGATGCGGCTGCGTGATCACGCACCAGAAGAGCTTTGTTTTTATTCCAAGGGAACAACAGATATTGAGTTCCTTTTCCCGTCGATCGGGTGGGGAGAGCTCTGGGGCATCGCTGACAGGACAGATTATGATCTTACGCAGCATCAAAACACCTCCGGACAGGATATGTCCTATTTTGATGACGAGAAGAAAGAAAAATACATACCATATGTTATCGAACCGTCACTTGGTGCAGACCGTGTGGTTCTCGCTTTCCTTTGTGCAGCGTACGACGAGGAGGAGATCGGCGAGGGTGATGTGAGAACAGTGCTTCATTTCCATCCGGCGATCGCACCGGTGAAGATCGGTGTACTTCCATTAAGCAAGAAGCTCAATGAAGGTGCAGAGAAGATCTATGCACAGCTGGCAAAGAAATACAACTGTGAGTTTGACGACAGAGGAAATATCGGTAAGAGATACCGCCGCCAGGATGAGATCGGTACGCCGTTCTGTGTTACGTACGATTTCGAGTCTGAGCAGGATAACGCTGTCACTGTCCGTTTCCGTGATTCCATGGAACAGGTGCGGATCAAGATTGACGAGTTGGACGCTTATTTTGCAGATAAGTTTGATTTTTGATGCTTATGGAGGAATGATTGTGAAAAACTATGGAGTAAACGAGCTTCGAAGAATGTTTCTTGAATTTTTTGAGAGCAAAGACCATTTATCGATGAAGAGCTTTTCGTTAGTGCCACATAATGACAACAGTCTGTTGATCATCAATTCTGGCATGGCACCGTTAAAGCCATATTTTACAGGGCAGGAGATACCACCGAGACGCCGTGTGACTACCTGTCAGAAGTGCGTTCGGACAGGTGATATCGAGAATGTAGGGAAGACGGCAAGGCATCTGACTTTTTTTGAGATGCTTGGAAATTTTTCGTTTGGAGACTATTTTAAACACGAAGCGCTCACATGGAGCTGGGAGTTTTTGACCAAAGTAGTCGGACTTGACCCAGATAGACTATACCCGTCTATTTACTGCGAAGATGAGGAGGCATTCAATATTTGGGTAAATGAGATCGGGGTTCCGGCTGAAAAGATCACACGCTTTTATCGGGATCCAGAGACGGGGGAGTGTGACAATTTCTGGGAACATGGTGCAGGTCCGTGCGGACCATGTTCTGAGATCTATTATGACAGAGGCATCAAATATGGCTGCGGTAAGCCCGACTGTAAGGTAGGCTGTGAGTGTGACCGTTTTATTGAGGTCTGGAACAATGTATTTACACAGTTTGACGGCGACGGAAAAGGTCATTATGAAGAACTTGCACAGAAGAATATTGATACTGGTATGGGGCTTGAGCGTCTTGCGGTAGTCGTTCAGGATGTGGATACTGTGTTTGACATCAACACAATGAAAGCAATACGTGACAAGATCTGTGAGACAGCCGGGGTGGTGTACAAGGCGGATGAGAAGAAGGATGTCTCGATCCGATTGATTACAGACCATATCCGCTCCGCGACTTTTATGATCTCAGATGGTATCATGCCGACAAATGAGGGACGCGGCTATGTGCTCAGACGAATTATCCGGCGTGCGGCACGTCATGGAAGAATGCTCGGAATAAAAGGCACATTCATGGCGGACTTTGCTAAGACTGTGATCAATGAATGCAAGGATGGCTATCCGGAGCTTGATGAGAAGAAAGATTTTATCTTTAAAGTGCTGACACAGGAGGAAGAAAAGTTTAACAAGACGATCGATCAGGGGCTTGCGATACTTGCTGACATGGAGGACAAGATGCAGGCGGCAGGGGAGAAGATCCTTTCAGGTGAAAATGTGTTTAAGCTGTATGATACATATGGCTTTCCGGTGGATCTTACCTGTGAGATATTGGAAGAAAAAGGTTTTGCCATTGATCAGGACGGATTTAGTGCAGCCATGGAAGAACAGCGCACTAAGGCGCGCAAAGCACGCAAAGAGACGAACTATATGGGCGCGGATGCGACGGTATATGAGTCGATCGATCCTGCCATCACGACAGTGTTTGTCGGATATGATAAACTGGAGACAACGTCAAAGGTTTCTGTGCTCACGACAGAGGATGAGCTGGTGGAGGCGCTTTCAGACGGTGAGATCGGTACAGTCATCGTTGATGAGACACCGTTTTATGCCACGATGGGTGGTCAGCAGGGCGATAAGGGTGTGATCACGACTGCATCAGGGGAGTTTGCTGTGGAAGATACGATCAAGCTGCTTGGCGGTAAAGTCGGACACATCGGTAAGATGACGCGCGGTATGATCAAAGCAGGCGACGAAGTTACGCTGCATGTGGACAAGACGCTTCGCTCGAAGATCTGCAAGAATCATTCCGCTACCCATTTGCTGCAGAAGGCACTCCGCGAGGTGCTCGGCACACATGTGCAGCAGAAAGGTTCTTATCAGGACGGGGAGCGCACACGTTTTGATTTCAGTCATTTCGAGGCATTAACAGCGGACGAACTTGCAGCTGTTGAGAAGATGGTCAATGAGAAGATCGCTGAGAACATCGCTGTAGATACACAGGTTATGACGATGGATGAGGCGAAAAAGACAGGTGCGATGGCTCTGTTTGATGAGAAATATGGAGAGTCTGTGCGAGTCGTGTCTATGGGAGAGTTCTCGAAAGAATTTTGTGGTGGTACACACGTTAAAAATACGGGTGATATCACAACCTTTAAGATCATCTCCGAGAGTGGGATCGCAGCAGGAGTGCGCCGTATCGAGGCGCTTACGGGGGACAATGTATTTGAGTATTATCACACGATCGAGAGTGAACTTGACGCAGCGGCAAAGGCGGCAAAGACAACCCCGTCAAACCTGACCGAGAAGATCGAACATATGATGGCAGAGATCAGATCCCTGCAGAGCGAGAACGAATCGCTCAAGAGCAAAGCGGCAAAAGAAGCGCTCGGTGACGTTACGGACCAGGTGACAGAGGTGAATGGCGTAAAACTTCTTGCGGCGAGCGTAGACGGAGTGGACATGAATGGTCTGAGGGATCTCGGTGATCAGTTAAAAGCCAGGATCGGTGAAGGTGTCATCGTACTTGCATCCAGCATGGATGGACGAGTGAATCTGGTGGCGATGGCTACAGATGATGCGATGGCGAAGGGCGCGCACGCCGGAAATCTCATCAAAGGAATTGCCGGGCTTGTTGGCGGAGGCGGCGGCGGACGGCCGAACATGGCGCAGGCGGGCGGCAAGAATCCCGCGGGGATCGACAAAGCGATCGCAGAGGCGAAAGTGGTTCTTGAGGGACAGATCCACGGCTAAATATATAGAATATTATTTTGCGTGGCGATATAGTGGCGATATAATAGAGAAGATCATTTTTCTGCTTGGTCGCGCAGGGGTGTGAAAAGAATTTAGCAGTTTTGCTGTACGCACCCCGCGCGGCGAGTAGGCAAGATTTTCCCTGCCTGATAGTGTCAGTACTACAGTTTTGCCAGCGTATGAAGGAATGTTCTTCGTTAGAGGGCTTGATAACGTAAGCGTCGGCACCATGGGATGTGTCGGATTCTATGCAATCTTTGGAATTATCGGCAGTGACCATGACGACTTTGGTGGGGAGATCCCGACATTGGATCTCCTGCAGCAGGTCAAGTCCGTTTTCTGTGCCCAGATGGATGTCCAGAAGCAGGTAATCAGGAATAGTTTTATCCAACAAAGAGCGCAACTGTGCGCCATTCTGCGCCGGTCCGGCACACGAATCCCCTTCCTTTTTCAATATTTTTTGCAGTGTCTTCCGCATAAAGGCGACATCGTCGCACTGTTTTTCCATTTGCTCACGGCGCTCACAGTGACATCAATTTCAACTGCAAGCATCTCCTGGGTGATCTGGTGCTTTCTGCACAGCGTTTGAATCTGTATTCCTATATTCATATCCAAAATCTCCTTTGTTTTTGATGATTATGATTTATACCAGTATAGTTACAGTATAAAAGACTTATGGGAAAATACAATGGAGCAGTATTCATAGAATTTTCCTGTCAGGAAAGTTCTTTACAGTTCCTGACAATAGATATCAAAGATGGAAGTGTAAGAACGCGTAGTGGTTGAGATGCGTCAAGCCATGGTACATGGTTTTGACATAAAATGAGTACACAATTCTGAAAAGGGAGTTTTTATTTTAGCATTTTGTGCAAAACGGTTGCTGTTTACGTTTTCATTCTTGCCCAACTGTTACGCATCAAACCATAAAAAATCGCAGGTAAAGATTTTATAATTAAATATATAAATCAGCATTGACAGGATGTACTGTATATGAGAAAAATATGTCCCTTTTAAGAAAAGTGTTGCTGGCTAAAAAATCCCGGTAATTTTACGAAAGCCCATTGAGTGGTACTGGACTCTATGATAAAATGAACGTAATAAATTGGAAACTGTAGAGGTAGAGCAATGAATGTGCAAGCATTTTGGAATGTGATTGGCCATTACAATGAGCAGACATGGATGAAGAGTAATATATTATTTGATATGGACAGCATTACAGGTATATCACATACATTGTTAAAGTATAAAGATAACGAAAATATTGAACAAGTGATAGATTTGAAAGAAAGTGCTGGTATATGGTGGGAAAAGCATCACAAGGAGACTCTTCTGACAAAAATTATGCGAAAAAAACGAAAATGTATATATGCTGGGAATAAAGAATTTCGTATAGGCGGAGTATCTTACATTGAATTATATACAAGTAAAGAGCAGATACGTTTTGGCTTAAAAATACCCTATACAGACGAACAAAGTGTTCTAATGCCATTTCGAGAAAAATGGGAAGAAATAAATATTGCATTACACAAAGAAGGCTATTGGCTATTTGATATGAACTATATAACTTCCTGTGTTGGGAACATTTTTCTGAAAAGGGAGAAAAATATTAGAAATTCCCCAAATAAATCAAAATGATATAGACAAGGTTTCAAAAGTAATTGATATGATTGCAAATAATTTAGACAAGGATTGTAGAAACGAATAGAATGAATTACAAAGCCTGACAGAGGCATCGGGAATATTTAAGAGAAGTCCACCCAGCCAGATTAAACACATTGACACTGATCGGAGAATTGTGGACATATCTTGCAGACCTGAACGAACAGGCACAGGAACGGTTGGACACCATCATGGAGCAGATGAAAACTGCCGAGGATGTAACCGAGGAATTGAAGTGTACCTGTCAAATGGAATGGGTGCAGCGTTGCAATAACATTCACAGCCGAACAGAAGAAATTATTTTACATGAGATGATTTATTCATAACGGTATGGTAGAATGATTATGACAAATCGGAAGTTATGGAGGATACAATACTATGCAAAAGAAAGTAGAAGGAAAAGGTAATATTCAATCTGTAGCATTGACAATATATGCGTATGACGGAAGGAAGTTGGAAATTCCACTTGAAGATTGGCATGTAGCTGCTGTATGTGAAATGCTTGGTTTGCATGTAGACACAATTAACTTAGATACTTATAGAATGCGAAACAAAGAACAGATAGATGAAATTATGGAAATGCATCATTATGCTATAAAAAATTTGTATAGCAAAAAGCAGGATAATACAAAATGATTTTTTAATTATTCAACTTCCATTTGTGCGTCCAGCCAAGGGTGTGTAGTCAAGCCGGTGGGAATCCGGTTTATCCAAGGTTTTAGCCAACCAGATAATAGCGAGTCTTGGGATGATGTCTATAACAACATATGACAAGCGTAGACAGCAAGAAAACAGGGTTGAAAAGTGAGCTTCGAAACGTTAACTTCAGTCGGTCGACGTCTTAACTGGTGCGGAAGACAATATCATGTAATGCGGTATGGCGAGTATTATGTGGCACTGCGGAGTCAGAGAACCAATCATGTTTTACATTGTGAATACACATCAACTGAGGAGAACCTACCGTTCCTCGTAAAAAGAGTATGAAGTTGCAACTGAAAACGAAGGACTTCAAAAGAATAATAAATAATCGGACAATCTCACAATACTATAGAAATCGGGTAATACCGATGGAGGAAAAAGGATTGCATAGTAACGATCTTACTAAGGATACATTATCCGTACTCAGGGACAAAGGAAATAATGGAAACAAAATTAGTAAGAATAGCTGAAATATCAGCAACATCAAAACATCCTATATTCACATCAATGTATCATTTGATAAATGAAGATATGCTAAAACAATGCCACAAGAAATTAGATGAATGTAAAATTAATCGCACACTATCGTTATTATGGTGTTACATGGAATTTTCGGAAGACAACGACATTTCTACATAACGTTCAACAGTTTCTATTCAAAGCCGTGAATCGAAGAGGTTGTAGATGAGTATACACATAGAATGGATTTGTGGAAATGCTCAAGTATTACCCATCAGCGAAACCTAAAACGTACTATTGTTTATATTGAAGCGAATGTTACTATGAGGAGCCGTATGTGGGTAAGCCGCACGTACGGATCTGTGAGGGGCTAAGATTGCGAGGTCTTAGTCTACTCGACTATAGAACTGTAACGTTGTTTCAGATTATATGATTGGCATATAAATACTTTATATGGCAAATTATGCACTGGGAACACTTTTCCAAAAAGGAGAAAAAACGAAAGCTTTTAGTATTTTGGCGTGTGCTTTTCACTACTTTAATGGAAGACTGAATAGTAATCTGAATTAAAAAAAATAAAAAAGTAGAAAAAAGAAATTTGTTGTTGACATATGCAGAATGACGTGGTAAGATAACATTCGTTGCTGGAAAATATATCAACAAACAGTGACAAAAATTAGAAAAGCTTGTAGCAGTTCGGCAAAGATGAATTGTTACAAAATATTTCAAAAAAATATAAAAAGTGCTTGACAGAGGCAGAAACTTGTGATAAATTAAATAAGCTGTCGCAAATAAAGCAAGCAGCAAAGCAATCAGAACCTTGACAAATAAACAGTAATGCAACCCTGAAAATTCTAATGAGAATGCAT